>Ga0209530_1000270_pt1 | contig 42345 bp, 27 predicted proteins | sample BlaSpr_A8_Ref_O1_FD_187987 | JGI IMG/M metagenome (GOLD analysis project Ga0209530, IMG submission 187987) | Forest soil microbial communities from Thunder Bay, Ontario, Canada - Black Spruce, Ontario site 2_A8_Ref_O1 (SPAdes) (version 2) | ecosystem: Environmental > Terrestrial > Soil > Boreal...
GACATCGTCCGGAACATCCTCGCCCTGGCCGAGGACATCCCCGACCCCGCATGCGAGCGGATGATCAGCGGCGTGCCCTCCGCCATCTCCCACGTCATGGCCACATCAGCGGTGCGTATCCAGGCACGCACCGTCGTCCTGGGCGGGGAGCTGTTCACCCCCCGCGCCCTTGCCGCCATCCGGGCCACCTGGCCCCGGGCACGCATCATCAACATCTACGGCCCGACCGAGACCACCGTCTATGTCACGTCCTGGACCCCGGGCAGTGACACCGACCTGGTCCCGGCTATCGGGGTGCCCACCGCGAACACGCGGCTGTTCATCCTGGACCAGGACCTGCAGCAGGTCCCGCCGGGGGTGGCAGGGGAACTGTATGTCGCGGGGCCGGGGCTGGCCCGCGGTTACCTCAACCGGCCCGGCCTGACGGCGGAACGGTTCGTCGCCTGCCCGTACGGGACCGGCACGGCCGGCGCAGACGGCAGGGGCGGCGGGACGGGCGGGAGCGGCAGGGGCGGCGGGGTGCGGATGTACCGGACGGGGGACCTGGCCCGGTGGGCCGCGGGGGTCCGGGGGGACGGCTCCCCCCGGTCAGGCATTCCCGGTCAGCTGGAGTACCTGGGCCGGACCGATGACCAGGTCAAGATCCGCGGGTTCCGGATCGAGCTCGGCGAGGTCGAGGCTGTCCTGGCCGGCCTCCCCGGCGTGGCGCAGGCCGTGGTGGTCGTGCGGGAGGACCAGCCCGGGGACCAGCGGCTGGCCGGCTACGTCGTCCCCGCGGCGGGGGCGGTCCTGGACCCGGCAGTGCTGCGGGAGGCGGCAGGACGGCAGCTGCCCGGTTACATGGTGCCGGCGGCGGTGATGGTGCTGGAGGAGCTGCCGCTGTCCCCGATCGGGAAGCTGGACCGGCACGCCCTGCCCGCCCCTGACCATGCCACCGCCGCAGGGGGGCGGGAGCCGGCCACCGAGCGGGAACGGGTGCTGTGTGAGGTGTTCGCGCAGGTGCTGGGCCTGGACCGGGTCGGGCCCGAGGACAGCTTCTTCGACCTGGGCGGGCACTCGCTGCTCGCGACCCGGCTGGCGTCACGGATCCGGGCGGTGCTGGGGGCGGAGGTGGCGATCCGGGCGGTGTTCGAGCACCCGACCGTCGCCGCGCTGGCCCGGGTCCTGGACCAGGCAGGCACCGCCCGGCCGGCGCTGACCCGCGCGGCGGTACGGCCGGAACGGCTGCCGCTGTCGTTCGCGCAGCAGCGGCTGTGGTTCCTGGAGCAGCTCTACGGGCCGGGTACGGCCTACAACCTGCCGTTCGCGTGGCGGCTGACGGGCGAGCTCGACACGAGCGCGCTGATCGCATCGCTGGGTGACGTGGTGAGCCGCCATGAGGCGCTCCGCACTGTCCTGGCGGTCGCGGACGGGCAGCCCCGCCAGCGGGTGCTCCCGGCCGGGCAGGCCCGTATCCCGGTCACGGTGCGCACCGCGGCACCCGGCGACGTCGCCGCCCTGATAGCAGAGGCGGCCCGGCACGAGTTCGACCTGGCCGCCGAGGTCCCGGTCCGGGCCCTGCTGCTGAGGGTCTCCGATCGTGAGCATGTCCTGCTGCTGCTGACCCATCACATTGCCAGTGACGGCTGGTCCATGCGGGTGCTGATGGCCGACCTGGCCACCGCCTATGCGGCCCGCCGGGACGGGCGGGCACCGGACTGGCCCGATCTCCCGGTCCAGTACGCCGACTACACCCTGTGGCAGCGGGACCTGCTCGGCACCGGCCAGGCCCCCGGCGGGGTCCTCGCCGGGCAGGTCGAGTACTGGCAGCAGGCCCTGGCCGGGCTCCCCGAGGAACTCACGCTGCCCGCTGACCGGCCGCGACCGGGTGAGCCGTCCCGGCGAGGCGGGGTGTACCGGTGGCAGCTGGCGGACGCGGTCCTGCACGCGGAGCTCGGCGACCTGGCATGTGAGCATCACGCGACCGTGTTCATGGTGCTGCACGCGGGCCTGGCGGCACTGCTGTCCCGGATGGGTGCCGGGACCGACATCCCGCTGGGCGTCCCCGTGGCCGGGCGGACCGATGAGGCAGTCCATGACCTCGTCGGGTTCTTCGTCAACACGCTGGTGCTGCGCGCCGACCTGTCCGGCGATCCCAGCTTCGCGCAACTGCTGGACCGGGTCCGCGAGACCGGCCTGGCCGCCCAGGCCCGGCAGGACATCCCCTTCGAGCACCTCGTCGAGGTGCTCAACCCGGTACGCTCCCCGGCGCGGCACCCCCTCTTCCAGGTCATGATCGCCGATGAAGAGGTCGCCGCGACCAACTGGCAGCTGCCCGGGCTGGCAATAACAACCGAGCCGGTGCCAGCGATGGCGGCCACGTTCGACCTGAGCCTCGCCTTCGCGCAGAATCACGACCCCGACGGCGCGCCCGCCGGGATCAGCGCGTCCTTCGAGTACGCCGCGGACCTGTTCGACCAGGCCACGGTGCAGGCACTGGCCGAGCGGCTGTCCAGGCTGCTGCACCAGGCCGCAAGCAACCCGGCCCGGCTCGTCAGCGGCCTCGAGGTCCTCAGCCCGGTCGAGCGACGGATCCTGGCGCAGTGGAACCAGCCAGCGCGGGAGGCACCAGAGCAGACGCTGACGGAGCTGTTCGAGCGGCAGGCTGCCCGGACCCCGGATGCGCCCGCCCTGATCTGCGGCGCGGTCACGCTCTCCTACCGCGAGCTGAACCAGCGCGCCAACCGCCTCGCCCGGCACCTGATCAGCCTCGGCGCGCGCCCCGAGGAGCTGGCGGCCATCGCCATGCCCCGCTCCCCCGACATGATCACCGCCGTGCTGGCGGTACTCAAGTCTGGTGCCGCCTACCTCCCGGTCGACCCCGCCTACCCGGCAGACCGGATCGCCTACATGCTGACCGATGCCCACCCCGTCACCGTGCTGACCACCCAGATGACCGGCCAGAACCTGCCGGACGCGGTACCGCAGGTGGCACTCGATGACCCGGCGACCGTCGTGCGGCTGACCGCGCTAGACAGCAGCAACCTGACAGATGAGGAGCGTGTCATCCCGACCGGGCCGTCAAGCCCGGCATACGTGATCTACACCTCCGGCTCGACCGGCCGTCCCAAGGGCGTCGTGATCGAGCACGCGCGGGCGGCAGCGTTCGCGTGCTGGGCGGGGTCCGCGTTCTCGGCGGCGGAACTGTCGCGCGTGCTCGCCTCGACATCGCTCAGCTTCGACGTCTCGGTGTTCGAGATCTTCGGGACGCTGACGGCCGGGGGCAGCATCGAGATCGTACCGAACGTACTGGCGCTGACGGCCGGGCCGTGGCACGGCTCTATGATCAGCGCCGTGCCGACGGCCCTGGCACAGGCACTTGCCGCGCCCGGGACAGCCGCTCGGGCCGCGGTCGTGGCGCTGTGCGGGGAGGCGCTGACGGGGCCGGTCGCGGCGGCGATCACCGCGGCGGTACCCGGGGCCCGGATCGTCAACATGTACGGCCCGACCGAGGCAACCGTTGCCGCCACGACGTACACCGTGGCCGGCGTAGGCGAGGTGGCGGGTCCGCCGCCGATCGGGCGGCCGATCCGGGATAGGCGGGCGTTCGTGCTGGACGGGGCGCTGGGGCTGGTGCCCGCGGGGGTAGCCGGGGAACTGTACCTGGCAGGCGGCCTGGCGCGAGGGTACCTGAACCGGGCGGGCCTGACCGCGGAGCGTTTCGTGGCGTGCCCGTTCGGGGCGCCGGGGACAAGAATGTACCGGACCGGGGACCTGGCCCGCTGGGCCGCCTCGGGGGCCGCGGGGGTCCGGGGGGACGGTTCCCCCCGGTGGGAACTCGAGTACCTAGGCCGGGTCGATGACCAGGTGAAGGTGCGCGGGTTCCGGATCGAGCTCGGCGAGATCGAAGCGGTCCTGGCGAGCCTGCCGGGAGTGGCGCAGGCCGCGGTAACGGTACGGGAGGACCGGCCGGGAGACAAGCGGCTCGCCGGGTACGTGATCCCGGTGGCCGGGGCGGCGCTGAACCCGGCCGGGCTGCGCGACGCCGCCGGCAAGGTGCTGCCCGGCTACATGGTGCCCGCCGCGGTCGTGCTGCTGGACAAGCTGCCGCGGACCGCGAACGGCAAGCTGGACCGCCGTGCCCTGCCCGCCCCCGACTACGCCTCGGGCGCCGGTGCCCTCCTCGCGCCCGCCACCGCCAGGGAACGGGCGCTGTGTGAGCTGTTCGCCCAGGTACTCGGCATCGACCGGGTGGGGGTCGATGACAGCTTCTTCGACCTGGGCGGCCACTCGCTGCTCGCCGCCGTGCTGGTGGCCAGGCTGGCAGAACAGCTGGGCATCAAGATCAGCCTGAAGAGCTTCATCGACAACCCGACCGTTCAGGCCGTCAGCAGATACCAGGACATGTAAGCCCGGGTTCAAACAGGAAACGGCTCCACGCGGGGCTCCGGTGGTTATTTCTGGCGATGACCAGCCTGAGCCGATCGTCCGGTTTGTCGTGGTACGTGCCAGGCGTGGAGCCGTAACACACAGGCCGTTCTGAGATCTTCGGTCTTAAATGAAGAACGAGTTCGGCTCGAGGCCGCACAGCACGCGGCCGTAGAGTTCGTAGTTCTTGATCGGCATGTTCACGGCGTGCAGGCTGATGGCCTGAAGGTCACGCTGAATCCGCTGGACGGGCATGGAGCTGTAGATGCCGCCCGCGCCGCCGTTCATGTTGTAGATGTTGACGGCCTCGAGGCAGAGCTGCGAGACCCGGCCGACCGCGACCCGGCAGTACGCGCGCTCGCGGAGGGTGTACGGCTCGTTGCTGTAGTTCTTGTCGTCTACCAGGGCGGCGAGCTTGCGGGCGGTGAACTCGGCCTCGTCGATCTTCAGGTCGGCCTCGGCCACCTGAACGTGAGTGATCGGCCACTCGGCCTGTGTCTGGTAGTTGGTGTGCTGGATCGCGCGGCCGTGGATCCGGTCGAGGAACGTCTCCCTGGCGGCCTGCGCGAGCCCGACCTGCTTGCCGGTGTTGATGTTGGACAGCACGCCGATGATCGGGCCCCGGTAGCACGGCACGCCCACGGTGCGGCTCTCGCCGTACTCCTGGCGTCCGACCTCGCTCATCCACTGGAAGCGTTCCCGCGGGACGAACAGGTCCTTGGCGACCAGCGTGATGCTGCCGGTGCCGCGCAAGCCCGCGACGTCCCAGTCGTCGATGATCTCCAGGTCGCTCATCGGCACAACGCACGCGATCGGCTCTATCTGGCCGCGCGGGCTGAGCGCCAGCGTCGAGAACACCTTCCACTGGCTGTGCCAGGCCCCGCTGTTAAAGCTCCACGAGCCGGACACCACCACGCCGTCCTTGGTTATCTCGGCGTGGCCGTTCGGCACCAGGGTCCCGCAGATCCGCACGTCCGGGTCGGCGAATACCTCGTCCTGGACCGAGTCGGGGAAATGCGCGACCGCCCAGCACTGAGCCCACCACGCCGTCGCGCAGAAGGCTGGCGACCCGTCTCCCCGGCCGAGCTGGATGCCAACGTCGACGACGGTCTGCTGGTCACTCTCGTAGCCGCCGTAGTACGCGGGGACAAGCATGCGCAGGACGCCGGCGCCGATCATCGCCTCGACCGTCTCGTCGGCGAGGCGCCGGTTCTGCTCTGACCACCGGGCATTCGCCCGCAGGACGGGCACGATGTCGGCGACACGCTGCACAAGCTCGGTTCGCGACGGGATTTTCACGGCTTCCACAGACTTCTCCTTGGTTACCCTGGGCGGCACACTCACCCACAATGCGACGGGGCCGGGCAACCGCACATCTTGAAGGTTGCCCGGCCCCGCCGCGGTGATAGCCGGTGGCTAGCCGACCGTGTAGGTGTAGGGGATGTTGATGAGTTCGTCGCCGCTGTCGGTCGCCTTGTTGAAGGTGTCGACGGCGATGAAGCCGCTGACCACCGTCCCGGCAGGCTCATTCGGGGTGATGGTGAGCGTGATGGTGCCGGACGCGCCCGGCGCCAGTGTCAGCGGTGTGTAGGTGGCGCTGGCGTTGACGGTCTGCGCCCATACGTCGCCGGTGGTGGAGGTGATGGCGCTGTCGAACGGGTTGGCGGTCGCGACGGCAGTTACGTTCGTCGTGCCGGATACCGCGCTCGTGCACGGGCAGGTGGCGCTGGGTGCCACCCATTCCTGCCCAGGGGCTACCTCGGCTGCGTTGAGCGTCGCGACCGAGTTGTCACCGGACGAGACACCGAGTTCCTCCGGGTCGTTGTTGTCGGAGTTCATGTCCATGATGATCGGCAGCGTGGACTTGGCGGTTATGACGAGCTTGCTGGTGTCGGTTGGCACCAGGAAGCTGGTGTTGACACTGGAAGTCAGTGGCTCAGGCACGGTGACCGTCGCGTCCGTCCAGCTTGTGCCGCCCGGCACGTTGGTGCCGAGGATGTCCAGCGGTGCCTGGGTGTTCAGGCGGGGGTCCGCGAAGTAATCCTTGGCGATGTTGCCGTTGTTGGTGATGGTGATCTTCGCGGTGGTCGGCTGGCCGGCTGGCAGCGTCGTGCCCGCCGAGTCCGGTATCCCGCTGCTAGTCACCGCTGGCGGAGCGAACGAGATCGTCCCGGTAAACGGTTCGCTCAGGTGCGCCCCGTCATCCGCGGCGAAGGTTATCAGCGACACGGTCCACAGGCCGGGCGCTGGCGTGCGCTCGAAGAACTGCATGTCCGGGCCGGGTCCGTTCGCGTCGTTGGCGGTCGACTGCAGGTCGAGCGGCTCGCCGTCAGGGGCGACCAGTGTTCCCTCGAGCTCGTAGTCAGAATCGCGCAGCGCGATGGCGACGTTCAGGGACGGCTCGCCCGCCGGCACATAGAACTGGTAGCTGGGCTCCTGGCCGCCACCGGCGGTGCTTCCGCCGCCCGAACCGTCACCGGTCAGCGTGCCGGAGAAGGAGCCGCCGTTGCCGCTGACATTCACCAGAGCCTCGAGCGTGACCGGGATGGCCCCGTCCGTGCTGCTGCCGGTGCCCATGTGCAGGCTGAAGGCATCGTCGCCCGCCTGGCCGGCGGTGACCGTCACCTGGAAGGTGGCGGACTGTCCTGGTGCGAGCGTCTGCGACGCGGGTGAGACCGACCCGGCATGCTGGAAGTTCTCTGCCGAGTAGGAGTACAGGACCGAGCCGAAGTACTTGGCTGCGCTGGTCGTGTAGATGACCGCGGTCCAGTTGCCCGCCTCGGGGTGGCTGACCTCGACGTGCCCGAACCCGCTCTGGTTCCCGTCGAGGACCGAGTAGGCGGCGAGCTTGCCCTGAGGGTCGAACAGCTCCTCATAGGCAGCTCCGCCGACCTTCTGGGCGTTCCAGGTGATGTCACCGTTCAGGTATCCGGCCCCGGGCGGCACAGTGAATTTCTGGACCGCGTAGGAGTCGGTGTTACCTCCGCCGTCGACATAGGTCGGGTCGGATGCGCTGAGGGTAACGGTTCCGGTGTCGCTGGACACCGTGGTGGGGTTGCCAGACACCGTCGGGGTGACGGCCTGGGGGCTGCCGCCCTCATTGGTGACCCCGATGCTGAACGTGTGGCTCTGGCCCGCGTTCACCGTCGCGTTCAGGCCCGGCTGGCTCACCAGCAGCGTGCTGCCCTGCGGGTGTGAGGTGCTGATGGACTCGGCGAGCTGCACAGCCTTGAGCGCGTTGACCAGCCCGGCGCCCTGATGGTCAGCCGGCGCGCCCAGGTCGGTGGCGGTACTGACCAGGATCTGCTTGACCAGGGCAGGCGACGGCATCGTGCCGTTGTGCGTCTTGCCGTATGCCTCCATGACCAGCGCTGCTACCGCGGAGACCTCGGTGGCCGACGTGCCGGTAGTGGTGAAGCTGGCGATCCCGGGCGAGGAACCGTTGTCGGGATCGGTGCAGGCGAAGAACCTCGTGGTGTCGGTGCTGCACAGGCCCCAGACGGAGTCACCGGGAGCGACCAAGTCCAGAGTGCTCGCGCCGTACTCGTTGACGCCGGTCGAGCTGTCGGCGCTGATGTTGTTGTCTTCCCAGCCGGTCGTCTTGCCCAGGTTCGGGCCGTTCGCGTCGGTCTGGACATACTGCTGGAAGGCGGTGGTCGCGCCGACTTCGAGCACGCCCTGGACGCCGCCAGGCGACTCGATGTTGGTGTCGGTGTCGCCGGAGTCACCGGTAACCGAGACCACCACCACGCCGGCGGCTATCGCTGCCTGGATGGCCAGCGCCGACGGGTCGTTCTGGGTGTTCGGTACCGGGGCCCCGCCGAACGGCGCATCGATCACGTTGACGTGATCCACCATGACGGCGTACTGGAAGTCCTGGAGGATCATGGAGTTGTAAACTGCGGAGTCATTGCCGAAATCGTTCAGCTCCGCCAGGCTCGAGCCCGGCGCGATGCCCTCGATCTTGATGTTGCAGCCAGCAGGCAGCGGGTGCGCCTTGTTGACATAATCCGACAGGTCGTAGGTCTCGTTGCCCTGCGCGGCGATGAGGCCCGCGAAGTACAGGGCCTGCCCGGACGTGGCGCCGGTCGGGCTCTGCCCGCTGAAGTTCTGGTAGTCGAAGATGACGGACTGACCGTCTGGACGGACGAGGTCCGGGTTGGCCGTGTCGATGCCGTCGTAGAGGAGCGCGACCTTGATGCCGGAGCCGTTCACGATCTGCTGGGCGGCGGTCACGTTCATGAGGTCCAGCGACTCGGGCTCGACCAGCGGCTTGGCCGGGTTGCTCGGGCAGAGCTGCTGATCCTGCTGCGCGCGAAGTGCCACGTCCGCAGTCGTCGCGGCGCTGTCAGCGGCCGCGCTGTGGCCGGCGGTCTTGTTGCCGGCGGTCACCTTGCTAGCGGCCGTCGCCTTACTGCTGGTGGCCTGGGCCGTCGCGCTGGTCTGCGACGACTGCTGCTGGACCGCGTCGGGCACGACATCCTGGACTGCCGGGTTCGCCTTCAGCCGCTGGACCTCGGCAGGCGAGATCGTCGCCGAGATAGCGTTGATGATCTGGAAACCCTGCACGTGCGTCGCGTGCAGCTGTGCGAGCTCGGCCAGCACCGGGGCCTGGACAGCCTTAATCCCGCTGTCCCGGAGCCCTTGCGTGGCGCCTCGCGCCGGAAGGTTCTGGAACTGATCCTTGAAAAGGATGATCGAACGGTCGGTCGAGTTGGCAGACAGCGCACGGATCTGCGCCGCTGTCAGCATCGACTGCTCGGCAGTGGTGTGGGACGGAGCGGCCATAGCGACGCCACTCAAACCTAGAGGGACAAGCCCTGCTGCTGCGATAACCGCAAGCAGGCGTGATCTGTAGCGCACAAGAAATCCTTTCGGGATCCCCCCGTAATGGATTGCTTACCAAACGCATGCGTCAACTGTGAAACTAGTCGCGCGTGCTCACTGTAGCTTCTCCCGGATTGCCCTGAGCGCCGCCGCGACGCAATGAGGGAGAGGCGCCGCCAGTGGCCCTGCTGCCACAGTGAGAATTGGTGACTGGTTCACTCCCGGAGCTTGTGAAAACGTTAATGGAGGGAACAGGACATGAGCGGCAGCGGCTTGTCGAAATCGCGGCTCGCGCGGATGCGCAGTGTCATGGCGGGCTATGTCGAGCGCGGCGAGGTGCCCGGGCTCGTGCTGGCGGTCAGCCGCCGGGGCGAGTCGGTGATCGAGCCGATCGGCGCGATCGACCCCGACGGCACGCCGGCCCGCGCCGACACCATCTTCCGCATCTCGTCGATGACCAAGCCGATCACGGCGGCGGCGGCGATGATGTGCGTGGAGGAATGCAAGCTGAGGCTGGACGAGCCGGTGGACCGGCTGCTGCCGGAACTGGCCGACCGGGTGGTGCTGCGGCAGCTGGACGGCCCGCTGGACGACACAGTTCCGGCCGAAAGGCCTATTACCGTACGTGACCTGCTTACCTTCGTATGGGGCTTTGGCATGGTCATCGCGCCCCCGGGCAGCTATCCGATCCAGCGGGCGATGGACGAGCTGGAACTGGGCCAGGGCGCGCCCGACCCGGTGGTACCGCCCGCGCCTGACGAGTGGATACGCCGCCTCGGCACGCTGCCGCTGATGCACCAGCCCGGCGCCGGCTGGATGTACCACACGGGGTCCGACGTCCTGGGCGTCCTCATCGCACGGGCTACCGGCCAGCCGTTCGAGGAATTCCTGCGTGAGCGCATCCTCGAGCCGCTCAAGATGGCCGATACCGGCTTCAGCGTGCCGGCGGCAAACCTGTCCCGGCTGGCTACCGGTTACGCCGACAACGGCGTCGATGTCTACGACGCCGTCGCGGACAGCAAGTGGCGGCAGCCGCCGGCGTTCCCATCTGGTGCGGGCGGCATGGTCTCGACGATCCAGGACTACCTCGCCTTCAGCCAGATGATGCTGCGCGAGGGCAGGTACGACGGTGGACGGCTGCTGTGCAGGGATTCGGTCGAGATGATGACTACCGACCAGCTCACGCCCGCGCAGAAGCAGGAAGCCGGCGCGTTCACCCCCTATTTCGCCACCCACGGCTGGGGGTTCGGCATGTCGGTCGCCACCAAGCGGGAAGGCCTCGGCGAGCCCGCAGGACGGTACGGCTGGAACGGCGGGCTCGGCTCTGTCTGGTACGCCGACCCGGCCGAGGATATGGTCACGATCCTGCTGACCGGCAGCGCCAAGTTCGTCTTCAACCCGCCGAATATCTATCGCGACTTCTGGACCCTAGCCGCCCAGTCGATCGACGACTAACCCCGAGTAAGCGAAATTGCCCACATTTCGCTCAAACTAGCGAAGCATTAATGATCACGAAGACTTTTGCCCCCGCTTTGGGGGTAAAAGTCTTCGTGATCATGGAATACCGACAGCCGCAAGACTCGCGTACGCCCTCGCATGCGCAACAGGAACAACTCACGCCCCACTGCGAGGAACGAGAATTTCTGACGCGTCCTCGCAAGGAAATTACCGTATTCGAGGATGTATCTGGCGGCCAGGCGCGGCCCTCTTAGGGAATGACGGGGGCTGGACTTCAGGCCCCCCGCGAGCACACCATGTAATGCTGGCAATCCCGGGGAGCGCCACATGAAGTTCTATTTCGTTCCGCCTGACAGTCCGTCCCGTCACCACGACAGCGGTTCCGGCATTGAGAGCCTTCCTCGGGCGCTGCTCGACAGGCATGGCGCCCGGATACTGTGCCCGACCGCCGTGCCGGCCGCCTCCGGCTGGGCCGCGCCTCGGTCTACCGTGTACCGGGTCCGGACGCTCCTGGTGCCGCCGAGACTGCAGGAGCAGCCGTTTCTCAATCAGATCAACACCGTGCTCGATCGGGTAGGGATGCGCCTGGTCCCGGTGCCATCGCCGAAAGAGCTGGCAGGCGATCCTGATCTGGCAGCTGTGCCGACGATCGCGGTGCTGGTGCCGGCCCGTGGCAAGGGACGGGCGCCGGTGGTGGTTGACGCCTGGATTGCGCTCACCGCACTCCGCGACGCAGCCGACGATGGCAAGACCCACGGCGGCAAGACCAACGGGGGCCAGACCGTGGGCAGCCTTGCTTACGGGGACCTGGCCAGCCGGGACGATGATGACGCTGTCCTGGCTGAGGACGACGCCGTCCTGGATGAGGACGACGTCCGCCAGATCACCCTGGAGCACCTGCTCCTAGGGGCGATGATCACCGGCAGCCCGGAGATAGACGGCAATCCGGAGATCGACGGGAACCCGGCCATCCCCGGCTACCTGTCCGTCAACGGGGACTCGCGGCTACCTGTCGAGGTGTACGCGGACGCTCCGCACCGGCTGACGGGCGCGGAATGCACGTCACGTTACGGGCGCCGCCCAGTGGTCGCGGTCCTGGACACCGGAGTCAGGGAGCATCCCTGGCTGGGCGTGACGCGCCTGCCGGGGAACGGCGGCTACGACACCGCGGCTGACGGCTGCGTCCAGGTGGACCCGGGCATCCAGCAGGCCATCTACCTGCATGCCGACGCCGCGGGCACGGCCGGGGACCAGGGCCGAGGGCTGATCAAGGATCCCTGGGACGCGCCGGTGACGCCGAACCCGCTTACCGGCGAGCTCGAGGATGCCCTCGGCCACGGCTCGTTCATCTCAGGGATCTTCCGCCAGGTCGTACCGGACGCCACGGTGCTCATCATCCGGATCATGCGCAGCGACGACACGGTCGACGAGGGCGCCCTGATCACCGCGCTCGCGCTGCTGGTGGCGCGAGTGGCCAAGGCTCAGGACCCGGCCAATCCAGCGCCCGAGCTGATGATCGACGCGGTCTCGCTGTCCTTCGGCTACTACGACGAGTCCGCATCGGATGTCCACTACAGCTTCGCGCTGCGGAAGGTGATCGACAAGCTGCTCGACCGGGGCGTCCTAGTCTTCGCCGCGGCTGGCAACAACGCAAGCAGCCGCCGGTTCTATCCGGCGGCCTTCGCCGCCCTGCCGGCAACGAACGACACGGTGCCCGTGGTCAGCGTGGGGGCGGAAAACCCGAACGAGACACACGCGCTCTTCAGCGACGACGGTCCGTGGGTCACCGCCTGGGCATCCGGCGCATCGGTGGTCAGCACGTTCCCCGTCGATGTCAGGGGCTCGCTCATGTCCGTACAGGAAGTGCCGGACGGCGTCCGGACCAGGGAGTCGCTGAATCCTGACGACTTCCGCGGCGGCTTCGCGGTATGGGCCGGTACCTCATTCTCCGCGCCCGCTCTGGCCGCGCAGTTCCTCAAGGCGCTGCTTGACGGCGCACCGGTCCAGCCGCTGATGGATGTGTCCCCGGCGACGACGGTCACGCGTGCACTGCAAGCATTGCGCCACATCGGCTGGGAGGGAGGCTGATCAGGACAATGGATGAGCAGCTCGCGACCGTCGTCGGGAGCACGTCCGCGCGCGTTCCCGGCCCCGCTGTCGCCGTGGATGAGCTCGTCCCGAGGCACACCCCGATGCTCTGGCACGTGGCGCGCGCGACGGGCCTGTCCAAGCAGGATGCCGAGGACGTTGTACAGACGGTGTGGGTGAGCCTGCTGTCGCACCTGGACACCATTCGTGCCCCCGAGGCGCTGACCGCATGGCTGGTCACCGCCACCAGGCGGGAGGCCTGGCGGGTGTCGGAAGCGGGGCGCAAGACGCGGCCCGCCGATAACGAATGGCTGCTCGCGATCCCCGATCCGAAGGCGAACTCGGAGGAGCGCGCGTTGCTTGCCGAGGAGCAGCGGACGCTGTGGTCCGCGTTGCATACCCTCCCCGAGCGCTGCCAGGAACTGCTCAGGATCGTCGCGTTCGTGCCGCGCCCTGACTACGACATGGTGGCCGAGCGGCTTGGCATGCGCAGGGGCAGCGTCGGCCCGACTCGCCTGCGCTGCCTGGACAAGCTGCGTGTCGCCATGCATGCCGAGGAAGGCCGGATATGAGTGCACTCAAACCCAGGCGTCGTGGCGACGATCCGGATGACGAACAGGCCCTCGCCATGATCAGGTCGATGTTCGAGGCGGCCGACCCGGTGCCGGCCGACCTGGTGGACCGGATCAGGTTCTCGGTCGCGCTGGCCGGCCTGGAGTGCGACCCGGACAGCGAGCTGGCGCGGCTGAGTGTCGAGGAGGCCGCGCTGGCACGCGGCGCACCAGAAGAGAGCCGCACGATCACCTTCGACAGCAGCAGCCTGACGATCATGATCAGGATCGACTCCAATACGGACGGCACGGTCCGGGTAGACGGCTGGCTCGCGCCGCCGCAACGTTGCCGGGTAGAGATCACGCTGGCCGACGGGCCAGTAATGACGGACGCTGACGCCGAGGGCAGGTTCGCCTTCCTCAGCGTGCCCAGGGGCACCGCTCGGCTCGTCGTCCGCCAGGCGGAGGACGGGTCCGGTGAGACCCAGCCCGAGCAGTCCGGGGCGAAGGCTGTCACAACGCCTGCCCTGATGCTTTTATAGGACGAGTGGACCAGGCGGAGCGGCGTGCCAGGCAGGCCCACCGCAGCGGAATGCGGGCGGGGAATGCCGGACAGCCCGCTGACGGTGCGCGCCTGGTGCGAGCCGGGCTGGCCGCGCTCGGCTGGTCGGAGGACAGGGACGGTGTGCCCGAGCAGCACAGGTCCCTCGCCGCGCGGCTGGTAATCACGCTGGCGCACCTGGAGTCTGAGCTGGGGCGCGCCGACTACGGCCTGCTTCTGCTTGACCGAGCGGAACAGTCAGCTGCCCCAGCCGATCGCGGCATAGTCTTCTCTCAGCGTGGACTGATGCTGATGCGCAAGGGGCGATGGGCGGATGCGCTAACCCAGCTGGCCGCAGCCGAGCCACTGGTCGGCCACGACTCCGAGCTGCTTGCGCGTGTGCTGCTCAACCGCGGCGTGCTGCACCTCAATACCGGGGATGTCCGGCTGGCCAGGAACGACCTGCAGCGCGCCGTAGCCATCGCGGAGGCCGCCGGGCTGGCGCTGATGGCCGCCAAGGCGACGCAGAACCTCGGGTCCTGCTACCTGCTTGCCGGCGACATCCCGGCCGCGCTGCTCCGGTTCGACGTCGCCGCCCGGGTGTATGAGGTGACTGCGCCTGGCGTACTCCCCAGCCTGGAAACGGACCGGGCCCGCGCGCTGCTGGCGGCGGGCCTGGCCGACGACGCCGCGGCAGCGCTGGACACCGCTATCGCGGCGTTCCGGCGGCAGCGACGTGATCAGCATCTCGCTGAGGCCGAGCTGGCCAGGGCACAGGCGGCGCAGGCGGCAGGCGACCTGGCCGGCGTGAGGCGATGGGCCGGGCTCGCGCTGCGCCGGTTCCGCGCCAGAGGCAACCACGCCTGGGCAGCCCTTGCCGAGCTAACCCGGCTGCGCGCTACCTTCAGCGCCGCCGGTCCAGGCGGCTGGAGGCCCGAGCTCGAGGCCGGCCCTGGTACCCGGAGGCCTGACGCCCGGCGCGGCTTCGGGCGGATAGCGGCCGAGGCGGAGGAGCTGGCCGGCCGGCTGCGCGAGCACGGGCTGCCGAAGGACGCCGCGCTTGCCGAACTGCTCGCGGCCCGCGCATGCACCGCCGCCCGCCGCCGCGACGACGCGGTGCGCTGCCTGGCCGCGGTACGCCAGCGCGGCATGCCGCTCGAGGTGGTGCTGCTCCGGCGGCTCGCGCGGGCCGAACTGGCCGCGGCCGAGGGCCGGACCGGTGCGGCGCTCGCCGAGTTGCGGGCCGGGCTGGCCACGCTGCACACCCGTCGCGGCCAGCTTGGCAGCCTCGACCTGCAGACAGGGACGGCGGCACTCGGTGCCGAGCTGGCCGACCTCGGCCTGCGGCTGGTGCTCGGCCGCGGCTCCGCCCGGCAGGTCTTCTCCTGGCTCGAACGGTCCCGCGCCCAGGCGTTCCGGATCCACCCGGTACGGCCGCCCGACGACCCGGAGGCGGCGGCGGTGCTCGCCGAACTGCGCCAGCTCAGCTTCCTGATCCGGGCCGCCGAGCTGAGCGGCGACCGCCCCGACCCGGCACACCTGGTCAGGCGCACCGAACTGCAGCGCCAGGTCAGGCAGCGTAGCTGGCGGGCCAGCGGCCTGGGCCAAGTCACCGCCCTGGCGGACACCGGCGCGGTCGCGGTCGCGCTGGCCGAGAGCGGGCAGGCGCTCGCCAGCATCGCCGTACACGACGGGCGCATGCTCGCGGTCACGATCGCGCCCGCAGGCCAGGTGCGGCTGACCAGGCTCGGCGACTATGGCGCGGCTGCCGAAGCGGCGGTGCGGCTGACCGCTGATCTGGACGCGCTGGCCGGACGGCGGCTCCCGCCGCGGCTGGAGGCGGTGATCAGGGAGTCGCTGCGGCATCAGACCCTCGTGCTCGAAACGGAGGTCGTGACACCGCTGCTGCCCGTGCTCGGCCAGGGGGGCATCGTCATCGTGCCGGTGGGGGCACTGGCCAGCGTCCCCTGGGGAATGCTCCCGGGGCTGCGCGGCCGCCCGGTAACGGTCTGCCCGTCCGCCTCGTCCTGGCTGGCCGCATGGCGTACCGCAGGCATCGCGGCGCGTACCGCCGTTCCCGTGCTTGTCGCCGGACCTGGCCTGCGGCACGCGGTCCCCGAGGTTACCGAGATCGCCGCCGTCTACCCCGGCTGCCAGCCGCTCATCGCCGCCGCCGCGACGGTCGACGCAACGCTGCGTGCGCTCGACGGCGCGCCGCTCGCGCACCTGGCCGCGCACGGCTGCCACGACCGGGAGAACGTCCTGTTTTCCCGCCTCGACCTGGCCGACGGACCGCTGATGGCCTACGACATCGAGCGGCTGTCCGAGGCGCCCAGGCACGTGGTGCTTTCCGCCTGCGACGTGGGCCGCACGATCGTCCGGCCGGGCGATGAGATCCTGGGCTTCACCGCGGCGCTGCTGCACCTGGGCACGCCCACGGTCATCTCGAGCGTGAGCCGGGTCGCCGACGAGACCGCGCTCGCCATCATGACCGCCTACCACCGCGCGCTATCCGCGGGCTGCCGCCCCGCGCAGGCGCTGGCGCTGGCCGCCGTCTACGGATCCCCTTCCGGCGCGACGCTCACGCCGTTCGTGTGTTTCGGTGCCGGCTGAGTTACCATCATCTGGTGACATGGCTGACTACTGTGCCGCAAGCACAGGCAACGGGGGCGCTGGCCGAAGCCTACGCCGCGATGAACAACCGGCCCATGCCGCCGGTTTACCGTCCCTCCCACGGCGGCGCGGCCGGGATCATCCTTGCGCACAGCCTTGACCCGGACCTGCTCCGGCGGACGTTCAGCGTCTCGGCGGCGCTGGCGACCAGCTCGCTGCCCTGGCCCGACCGGGAACTGCTGGCTAGCGTCACCTCACGCACCAACCAGTGCTTTTATTGAACGTCCGCTCACGCAGAGTTTCTGCGTGAAGCCAGCGGCGCAGCCGCTGAACCCCTGGCCGTCCTCCGCGGAGACGACCAGGCCCTGCCGCCGCGCGCCCGCGCCCTTGCCCGACTCGCCGTGACGCTGACCGCGCAGCCATGGGCGCTCACCGCCCGGGCCGTGGCGGACGCGGCTGAGCAGGGGCTGGACGAGGGGCAAGTCGAGGTGGCGATCGGCGTCATCGCGATGTTCAACTACTTCACCAGGGTGGCTGACGCCACTGGCATCGAGTTCGACTATGAGACGCCGCTGCCCGCCTTCGAGCCGGACCGGGGCCAGGTCACGGCGACCCGGCCCGGCCGGTCGGTCTCGGCTCGGCCCGGCACTGGGCCGGATGCTGGGCCGGATGCTGGGCTGCGCCCGCGGCCCGGCTACCCGCGGCTGCGGGAGGCCTGGGAGACATGGCGGTCCTACGTGCTGGAATCCGACGAGCCGCTCAGCCAGCGTGACCGCAGGATCCTGGCGCGCGTTGCCGCCGAGGAGGCCACGGACTGGGCGTACGCCGAGACCCTTGCTGAGCCGGCTCGCGCTGGTGACGAGCAGCTGGCCGAGTTCGCCAGGAAGCTCAGCCGGGAGCCCTGGCGGATGGTGGCGGGAGACCTCGACACGCTGCGGGCGGCCGGCTATTCCGAACAGGCCGTGCTGCATGCGATCTCGGTGGTCGCCCACCAGAACGCGGACTCGCGCCTCGTCATCGGCCTCCGCGCGGCGCACGCGCGCTAACGCACCGCTTTTGGCGACCCGTGGCGCACGAACCACCTAGGGGGGCGGTTCGTGCGCCACGGGTTCCCTTGGAAGCTGGAGCTCAGCTCAGCTGGAGGGGTGCGTCGGGGGCGGGGAGGACCTGGGTCAAGACCTCTGAGAACTCCTGTGCCATCGCGCTGATGGTCTCGTCGCCGAAGATGCTCCGCTTGAAGGTGATCGCCCCGATCATGTCGCCCGACGGGGCGTTGCTCAGCGTCCAGAGGATGCCGTCCGGCATGGCCGAGGTCCGCTGCTGGTCCAGCGGCTCCCGCGATATCTCGACGAACTTCAGGTCGCCCGGGGTGTTGTCCGCCAGCAGGACGGGGTCGGGGAACACCTGGAACACGGCGGCGGCCGTGGTGTCGGTCATGGCGGGCCCCATCAGCTGGGGCGCCAGCCCGAAGATGTGCAGGCTCGGGATGTCACGGGAGTAGGCGTCCAGGCAGGTCCGGCGGGTCCGCTCAAGCACCTCGCGGAACGTGGTGCACCCGGTGAGGTCGGTACGCAGCGGGATGAAGTTGAAGAACGACCCGACGGTGTCCTGGAACATCCGGCCACCGCGACCAGGGGTGAAGGTCGCGACGATGATGTCCTTGGACTTGAGCTTTCGCTCCATGACGACCTGGTACGCGGCGAGCAGCACGATGGCCGTCGTGCTCCTGGTCGCGGAGGCAAGCTTCGCGGCGGCCGAGGCCAGGTCGGCGGGGATCGCGAAACGGTGAGCGCCGGTCGTCGCCGGCACGCCGGCTGACCGGGCGAAATCGGTGGGCACCGCGCTGATCAGAGCGTCCGACAGCGTCTTGCGCCAGTACTCGATGGCGCCCGCGGGCTGGGCATCGGGCGCCTCGCGGCTCCAGGCGGCGAACTCCCGGTACTGCGGTGCATCCGGCAGCGCGGGCACGTCGAAGCCCTTCTGCGCCGCGTAGCGGTTGACCAGGTCACGGATGATCACCCGTACCGACCAGCCGTCCGTGGCGAGGTGGTGCGTCATCAGGGCGAGCACCGAGTCCTGGTCGTCGAACCTGGCGAGCACCGCCTTGATAAGCGGCGGCTGCTCCGCGTCGATGGTGTCGTTCTCGAGCTCCCTGATCAGGTCCTGTGCCTGCTGATCGCGGGTCTTCCCCGGTGCGGCGGGGAGGTCGCGCACCGAGAGCTCGGGCGTCGTCGCGGGGTATATCGCCTGGTATTTGTCGTCGCCGTCGCGGACGATCACGGTGCGCAGTGCCTCGTGCCGCTCCACGACGTCGCGCAGCGCGCGCCGCAGAGCGTCGGCATCGACGGGCCCGCTGACACGCCAGGCCTCGACGATGTGGTAATGCGGACCGAACGGTCCGTCCTCACCGCCAGAGTCGAAGAGGACGACGAACTCCTGGTTCAGCGACAGCGGGGCTCGCTCGGTCTGGTTCACGGTTCGCGCTCCTTCATTGGTCATGGCTGCTAACTGGCTTTCTCAAGCCGCTGGTCAAGCTCGGCAACGGTCGGGGCGTCGAAGAGATCGGAGATCAGCAGCTCGACACCCAGCCGGTCCTGGATGGAGCTGAGCAGGCGCATCGCCATCAGCGACTCTCCGTGCAGGTCGATGAAGCTGTCGTCGATGCCGACCCTGGGTACTCTGAGCACGTCGGCGAACAGCTCGCAGAGGAGCTCCTGCCGCGGGTTCTGCGGTGCGCGGTAGGCGCTGCCGGGAGCCTCGGGGGCGGGCTCGGGCAGTGCCTTGCGATCCACCTTGCCGTTCGGGGTCAGCGGCAGCGAATCGAGGGTGACGAACGCGGACGGGACCATGTACTCGGGCAGCAGTTCCGTGGCGTGCGCACGCAAGCCGTCGATGTCGATGCCGATGCCGGCCTCAGGGACGACGTAAGCGATCAGGCGCTTCTCGCCATCCTCGACGTCGCGCGCGACCACGACCGCGTGCGACAGCCCGTGGTATCTCGCGAGCACGCTCTCGATCTCGGCTAGCTCGACCCGGAAGCCGCGGATCTTGACCTGGTCGCCCGCACGCCCGATGAACTCGATCAGGCCGTCCGGCCGCACCCGCACCTGGTCCCCCGTGCGGTACATCCGCTGGCCGGCCTTGCCGAAGGGGTCGGCGACGAACCGCTCGGCCGTGATGCCTGACCGCCGGTAGTAGCCGCGCGCAAGGCGGGGGCCGGCGACATACAGGTCGCCGGCCTCGCCCGTCGGCAGCGGCCTCAGCCGCTCGTCAAGCACGAGCAGCCTGGTGTTGTCCAGGCCGCGGCCGACCGGCACGGTCGGGCCCATCGAGTAGGGCGCGCGCATCGGCGTGCTCGTGATGAAAAGCGACATCTCGGTCGCGCCATAGGTCGCGCGCACCACGGTGCCCGGGCAGGCCTCGAGCACCTGCTGCACCGCCTTCGCCGAGATCACGTCCCCGCCGGTCAGCACCTCACGCACGCCGGCGAAGCACTCGGGCGCCTGGTCCGCCACCACGCGGAACAGGCCCGCCGTCACGTGCACCGCGGTAATCCGGTGCTCGGTGATCAGCGCCCGCAGGGTGCCGATGTCGAGGTGGCCTGGGGGCGCGAGGACCAGGTGGCCGCCGCGTAGCAGCGGCACCCACAGCTCGTAGGTGGACACGGAGAACGCGTAAGGCGCCAGCATCAGGATCCGCTCCTGTGCCTCGCCATCCCAGCAGGAATCGAGCGCCAGGCCGAGAACGCCGCGGTGCGTGACGCCGACCCCCATCGGATCGCCGGTCGAACCCGAGGTGTAGATCACGTGCACCAGGTCATCAAGCCGGGTCCGCACATCCGTCTCGGTGACGGGCTGCTCCGCTTGCGCAGCGTCGCTGCCGTCCTTGCCGTCTTCCGCGTCGATGAGGATCACCGCGGGAACCTCGGGCAGGCCGCGTCCGGCCATCGCCGTGTCGGCAAGCAGCACGGGCCTGCCTACGCTGTCGGCGATCCACTGCAGGCGCTGCAGCGGATAGGCGCTGTGCAGCGGCAGGTACAGGGCGCCGGTCTTCACGATGGCCAGGATCGAGGCGACCAGGCCGATGGACCGCTCCTGCAGCACCATGACCGGGTCCTGCGGCCTGACGCCCAGTCCGGTGAGGCGGCGGGCAATGCGGCTGGCCCGCTCGTCGAGCTCGGCATAGGTCAGCGCCTCGACGGGCGACGACACCGCGATCGCATCCGGCGTCCGCGCCACTACCTGGGCAAAACGCTCCTGAACGGAATTGCAATCCATACCGCCGAAGATGGCAGCGACAGGGGCCTGGGGGCACCTCCCGGATTGCCTTCAGCCTGTATTGCCTTCAGTCGACGATGGCTCCGCAGGTCAGGTTCACCATCGCGCCGCTGACCGCTCCCGCCCCGTCCGAGGCCAGGTACACAGCGGTCCCGGCAAGCTCGGTCAGCCGCGGCAGCCTGCCGAGCGTCGTGTTGTTCAGCAGCGGGGCCAGGTTCTCGTCGGTCATGCCTGGATACGTTTCGGGAGTAAAGTTCGCGCGCATGCCCACGACGCGCACGCCACTGCGGCCGTACTCCCCGGCCATGCCGCGGGTAAGCGCCTCGATCGCCGCGTTCGCCAGGCCGAACCCGCCCGTCTGGTGGCGGGTCTCCTTGGCCGAGGAGGCGCTCAGCGTCACGATCACGCCCGCTCCCTGCGTGACCATGTGCCTGGCGGCAGCGGTCGCGGTCAGGAAGTTGGTCAGGCACAGCCCGGTAATCGGGGCCAGGAAGTCCTCGACTGACATCTCGGTCAGCGCAACGCCCTGCAAGGCGGGGACCCCCACCGCGTTGAAGGACACATCGATGCGGGCTGCGGCCGACACCACGCTTTCCGCGTGCGCGTCAACGGCGGCCTTGTCCAGCGCGTCGACCTGTGCGGCCTCGGCCACGCCGCCCTGCGCGCGGATATCGGCGGCCACGTCCGCCAGCGGCCCCAGGGTTCGCCCGGCCAGGAACACGCGCGCACCGTCCCTGGCGAACGCACGAGCCACCGCACCGCCGATCGCCCCGGCCGCTCCGTAGACGATCGCGTTCTTGCTCTCAAGCAGCACAGGTGTCTCCTCACGCGCTGTGGGGAATCCAGGTACCGACTCGCCGCGCCGCCGCGAGGCTCGCCCACGCGGTCGCCTCGATCAGCGTAGCGTCGCCAGGCCGGTCGGCCCGGAACTTCCCGATGTCGGAACGGCCGACTTGATACGAGGCGAACGCGGTGAGCAGCGCGAGCCGGCCGGCGGACTGGTCCGCGGCCGGCAGGCCAGACACCGCAGCCTCGACCCACGCACGACTCGGGCCGCGCCGCTCCCCTTGCCAGTCCTGCAGCTCCGCCAGCACGAGCTCACGGACCGATGGCGGTACGGACCGGCCACCGGCCTCGTCAACGGCGGCACAGCCGCGGGCGAAGGCTTCCTCAAGCACGGGCTCGCCGGCCGCCCAGGACAGGTCGCCGGGTGCCGGCGCGGCCGGCAGCAGGTCCAGTGACGTGCCCGGCTGGTACGTGCACTCGGCCGCGGGCCGCATCCTGCGGGCCAGGACCTGCATGACCGGGCGCAGCGCCAGCTTCGGCGCACCTGGCGGCAGCGGAACCTCGGTGAGAAACACATTCACCATGCGGTTGTAGTAGTGGAAAATGACCGCGGTCCCGATCAGCTCCGGCGCCTCCGCCGCGGGGCAGGCAGGCTCATGACGCCTGGCGCATTCCTCGGTCTCGCAGTCCCGCGCCCACGTGGTGACCGCCCGCAGCTCGGGGTCGGCGATGGACTCGGCAAGTCCGGAGAGCATCTTGCTGTGCACGGCGACGCACCAGGGACAGGTATTGCCGAGCGAGACCGTCGTGGCGACGGCTTCCTTGGCTGCCCTGGGCACCTTGCTCGTCACGAGCACGGTCTCACGCAGCATCAGCCAGCTCGCGGCCAGGACCTGCGGTGAGGGCGAGTGCAGGGCGATCGACGGCGCCAGGATGCCGAACTCCTGCTCGACCTGGCCGTAAACCTGGCGGACAAGGCCCTGCGCCGCGCCGCCGTGAACCGGTGAGACGTGCCGGACCTGCACAAGCCCTAGCTGCCCGAGCACCGTCGTGATCCGCTTGCTGGTCATACGCAGCGATTGTACGTACTGCCGTATCGGAGTCCTTCTTCGCGAATGCCGGGTTCACGGTCGCCGGTCTTTCTTCTGTCTTGCGCTCTTACCGCTCGGACGTTGACCGAGGGTTTGGGGCCATTGTTGAGTGATGGCATGCCTTTCGGCGAGAACACGGTCGTGGCCATCACGGACGAGAAGTGGGGGGCGACACGACGCTCTCTCCAGGAGACCAGCGGGCGTTTCGCCGAGCTGCTGAGCGCCGTGGCCGACTCGCGTGCCAAGGCGACGGTGCACTGGTCCGTGGCCGAGACTGCCGCGCACGTGGTGACGCTCGCCCAGGCGTGCAGTTCCATGGTCGGTTCCGGCCCGTCGCCGGAGGTAGCGGACCTGTTCAGCGCGACGATCGTCGATACCGTTGACGTGCTGAACGACGCGCTGCTCACGCGGTACACCGAGCGTGACCTGGCCACCCTTGCCCGGCTGGTGCCCGCGCTCGCCGACCAGATCCTCGAATCCAGCGCGGGCGCCGACCCTACCCGGCCCATACCGTGGCTCGGGGAATCGCAGGTACCGCTCGCCGGAGTGCTCGCCCACCTGCTGAACGAATTTCAGGTGCACGGCCGTGACATAGCCCGCGCGGCACGGATCGAATGGCGGGTTCCGGCCAGGGATGCGGCGCATTTCTTTGACCTGTTCCTCGTCGGGGTCACCGACTACGGCTACGGGCATCTGCTTGACGGGCACGGGGCGGCCCCGCGAGGCCGCATCGCGGTCGAGTTCCGTTCCCCGTACACGACTCCGGTGACGATGGCGCTGACCGATGGCTTCGTCACCGTCGAGCCGCCTGGCGGGCCCACCGACGTGCGCCTGTCGTTCGACCCGACGGCACTGAACCTCATGCTGTTCGGCCGGCTCAGCCGGGCACGAGCGGCGCTGACAGGGAAGGTCGTTGTCCGGGGCCGCAGGCCATGGACCCTGCCCGCCTTCCTGCGCATCGTCCGCCTGCCTTCCTAACCCCCCGCGCCGCCCGCAGCAGGGCAATCAGTGAGAGGCGTGAAAATCGCCCGCATGTCACTGTCGGAATGCTCTAGGGAACCGAGTGCTCAGCGATGTATGAGGAGGCAACCGCAATGCTTGACCAAGCTAAAGAACGGGCGGTGGTGCTCGGCGGCGGTATAGCCGGCCTGCTCGCCGCCCGCGTTCTCTCCGACACGTATGCCGACGTCGTCGTGGTTGACCGCGATCAGCTAACCGGCACGTCCGGGCCGCGCAACGGCGTACCGCACGGTCGCCACGCACACTGCCTGGTCGCCAGGGGCCAGCAGATCATCGAGGAACTGCTCCCCGGGGTCACCCAGGAAATGAGCGACGCCGGGGTGACGCTCGGCGACTTCAACGGCCAGATCCAGTGGAACTTCAATGGCTACCGGCTCGCGTCGTCCGACTCGGGCCTGATCTGCGTCTCGTCCGGGCGCCCGATACTCGAGGAGCACATCCGCAGGCGCGTCCAGGCCATTCCCAACGTGCGCTTCATCGAGCGGCACGACATCGTGAAGCTGGAGACGACGCCGGACAAGAAGCGGGTCATCGGCGCTCAGATCCAGTCGCAGGAGCAGGGCAGCCAGCCTGAGGTCCTGCTCGCCGATCTGGTGATCGACATCACCGGCCGCGGCTCCCGGATGCCAGCCTGGCTGGGCGAACTCGGCTACCAGGCACCGCCGGAAGACCGGATCAAGGTGGATCTCGCGTACACGACACGGCACTACCGGTTCAAGACCAACCCGTTCACCAAGGACATCGCGATCAACCAGGCCGGGACACCCGTGTGTCCCCGCGGCGTGTTCTGCTACCTGCTGCCCGACGGCGAGACCGTCGAGCTCTCGCTCACCGGAGTACTCGGGGATCATGCACCGACCGACCCCGAGGGCTTCACCGAGTACATCAAGTCACTGCCGCTGCCCGACCACTACGAGTTCGTCCGCGACGCCGAAGCGCTCGACGAGCCGGTGCGGTTCAAGTTCCCTGCCAGCGTCTGGCGGCACTACGAGCAGCTGACCAGCTTCCCGGAGGGCCTGCTGGTGATGGGCGACGCCGTGTGCAGCTTCAACCCGGTCTATGCCCAGGGCATGACCGTCTCCGGTATGGAGGCACTGACTCTGCAGAAGCACCTGCAGAACCCGGCCGGGGTGAACGCGACCGCGTTCTTCGGTGAGGTAGCGGGCCAGATCGCCGGCCCGTGGCAGTTCTCCGCCATCGCCGACCTCGGCTATGCCGGCGTCGAGGGCGAGCGGACCGACCAGGTCAAGCTGATCAACCAGTACATCCCGGCGGTGCTAGCCGCCGCGACGATGGACCCGGTCGTCACCGACGCCTTCCTCCAGGTCGCCGGGCTGGTCGCGGACCCGATGTCGCTGATGCGCCCGGACATCGCGGTGCGGGTGGGCCGGGCAATGCAGGCCCGGTCGGCCGCAGCCGCCGCGGCCGCAGCCGGAAATTGAGCACGACAAGAGACTGAAGAGAGGTGCACGATGAGACAGTTCAAGATCGACATCCCGCAGTCCCAGCTCGATGACCTGAAGCAGAGGCTCGCGGCCACCCGCTGGCCCGATGAGATGCCCGGCGTGGGCTGGAGCCGCGGCGCTCCGCTTGACTACATCAAGGAGCTCGCCGAGTACTGGCGGACCAGCTATGACTGGCGGGCGCACGAGGCGCGGATGAACCAGTTCCCCCAGTTCATCACCGAGATCGACGGCGTCAACGTGCATTTCCTGCACGTCCGCTCGCCGCACGCCGACGCGACGCCGCTGATCATCACCCATGGCTGGCCGGGATCCTTCGTCGAGTTCCTCGACGTCATCGATCCGCTGATCAACCCGACCGAGCACGGCGCCGGCCCCGAGGACGCGTTCCACGTGGTCATCCCGTCGATTCCCGGCTACGGCTTCTCCGGCCCGACCCACCAGCTCGGCTGGGACACCGAGCGGGTGGCGGGTGCGTGGAAGGAGCTGATGCGCACCCTCGGGTACACCCGCTACATCGCGCAGGGCGGTGACTGGGGCTCGCCGATCTCGCTGCGGCTCGGCCTCGCCGATCCTGAGCACGTGGCTGGCGTCCACATCAACATGTGCGTGACGCTCCCGCCGCCCGACCCGGCGGCCATGGCCGCACTCATGGCCGACCTGTCCGAGTCCGACATGGAGAGGCTGCAGTTCGGCGGTTACTTCTTCCAGGACGGCTTTGGCTGGATGAAGATCCAGGCCACCCGCCCGCAGACCCTCGCCTACGGCCTCACCGACTCACCGGTCGGCCAGCTCGCCTGGATCGTGGAGAAGTTCAAGGAGTGGACGGACTCGACGGACCGGCCAGAGGACGCGGTCGCCCGCGACCACATGCTGGCTAACGTGATGATCTACTGGCTGACCGGGGCCGCCGGGCCGAGCGCGCAGCTGTACTACGAATCCGAGCACCTCGACGCAGACTTCGGCCGCACCTGGGCCGGGCCGTGGCCGCTCACGATGCCGGTTGGCGCGGCGATCTTCCCGAAGGACGCGTCGCGGCCGATCCGCTCCTGGGCTGAGAACATCCTGCCCACGCTGACTCACTGGACCGAATTCGACCGCGGAGGCCACTTCGCCGCCATGGAGCAGCCGAAGCTCTACGTCGGCGACGTACGGGCATTCGCCCGGTCCCTGCGTTAGCTCGCGGTACCCACGAAGCCGGTCGGTCGCAAAGGGGGCGGCCGGCCGGCTTCGTGCTGGGCAGTGCGCGGGGTTTGGTTGGGGCGTAACACACAGGCCGTTCTGATCGGCCATCGCCAGCCGCAACTATTGTGACGGAAAAACCATTCTTTCCGTGAGACACCAATTTTCGGCTAAGCCGCTAGTCCGCGCGCCGCCAGATAGAAAAAGCCCGTGCCGGGGGCGGTGAGGCTCCCCGGCACGGGCGATCGGATCGGGTCAGATGTACAGCGTGTCGGGCTCCAGCCCGCACAGGACCCGGCCGTAGAGCTCGGCGTTGGTGTCCGGGTGCATCAGGGCGTGCATGGTGACCGCGTTGACATCGCGTGCGATGCGCTGCATCGGCTGGTCACTGTAGATGGACGAGCCGCCGCTGGCCGAGGCCAGGATGTCCACGGCCTCCTTGGCGAGCCCGCACACCGCGCCGAGGTCTGCGCGCGCCCTCACCCGCTCCTCGATGCTCCACTGGGCGTTCTCCGCGCCCTTGGCGTCGACCATCGCGGCCAGGCGCTGAGCGTGGAACTCCGCCTCGTCGATCTTCATGACCGCCGCGTCAACCTGCAGGTGGGTCAGCGGCGCCTTGGCTTGCTTGTCGTAGCCGGTGTACGTGATCTTGCGATCGGGCAGCCTGGTGAAGAACGCCTCCTTCGCCGCCTTCGCCATTCCGACGACGCAGCCCACCGAGGACGCGGACGCGACCGGGAGCAACGGCGTCCGGTAGATCGGCGAGGCGGCGTTTTCCGGCGAGGACGACTGCCCCTGCAGTACCTGACCGATGTGCAGCACGCGCTCCTGCGGGATGAACAGGTCCTGCGCGACCGTGCTGACGCTGCCGCTGCCCTTCATGCCCGACGTGTACCAGTCGTCGATGATGTGCAGCTCCGACATCGGCACCAGCGCGACAACCGGATACGGCTCCCCCTCGCCGCCAACCAGGATCGCGATGATCTCCTGCCAGTGGGCGTGCGGCGCCCCGCTGACGAATCCCCACTTGCCGTTGACGATGACGCCGCCATCGGTCGGGACCGCCATCGCGCTCGGGCTCAGCGTCCCGCATACCCGGACGTTGGGAGTCGAGAACACCTCGTCCTGGACCTGGTCGGGGAACAAGCAGGTCATCCACCCCGGAATCCAGTACACCGAGGCCGTCCAGCCAGCGGAACCATCGCCGCGGCCGAGCTCGGTGGCCACGTCGACCAGGGTCCGGGTGTCGGACTCATAACCGCCATAACGCTTGGGTACACGCATACGGAAGATGCCGGCGTCGGCGAGAGCCTCAATCGACTCGTCACTCAGGCGCCGGTTCTCTTCAGACCAGGCCGCTTGCTTCTGCAGCAGCGGCACGAGGTCGGAGGCGCGCTGAACGAGCTGTTCTCGCGCCGGAACATCGGTCTTCGGCATCATTTCCTCCTCAGCGAACCGGGATTTACTGCGACAATGCCATCTGCCTGCCCACACGGGCATCTTGAGGCTTGCGGACATAAAGGCTCCGGTATTAATGAGGCCGGTGTTTCCTATGGAGAAGCGAGTAACCGGGGTTGGCAACCTGAGAGATGTTGCTTTTACCGTGAAGCAGGCGTAATTGAGCGAGCGCGCGGCTACATAGCCCGTACGCAGGGACAACTCGGAGGGGTCAGAATGTCACTCGAGGTAAGAAGGAGCGCGGCAGCCGTAGCGCGCCTGTCACGAAGAGCTATTCCCGCACGCGGCTGGCGACGGTACGTCACCGGCGGCGTCGTAGTCGCACTGGGGGCATTCGGCGCGGTCACGGCCATCGGCACGCAGCCCGCACAGGCCGCGCACCAGACCACGAAGCCGGCGCACACCACAGCCGCCACATGCCAGCCGCCCGCCAGCCCCACGCTGGCGGGATTCACGCAGGGAATGGTCTCCATCCCCGGCGACAGCCTCCACTATGTCATCGGCGGTCAAGGGCCGGTCCTCGTGCTGATCCACGGCTGGCCGATGACCTGGTGGGAATGGCACACCGTTATGCCGAGCCTGTCCAGGACTCACACGGTGATCGCATTCGACCTGCCGGGCCTGGGCAACTCGACGGTCCCCACCACCGGCGGGTACACCGCGGCAGACACGGCGGTACGACTGCACGAGGGGCTCGCAGCGCTGGGCTACACCGGCAGCCTCGCCATCCTCGCGCATGACCTCGGCACCAACGTCGCCTATGCCTATGCACGGCTTTACTCGAAGCAGGTAACCCGGATGATGGTGCTCGAGTCGCTCCTTAACGGATACGGCCTCGAATCCATCTACGGCTTCAGCTTCCACTTCGGCCTGAACATGGCGCCAGCGCCGATACCTGAGGACATCATCAACGACCGCGAGGCCGAGGTGGCGTACCTGAACCAGCTGTACAGCTACGCCAACAAGTCCGCCGCCATCACCAGCCAGGACAAGACCATCTGGTACGGCGCTTACCAGTGCGCGGCGAACCGCGAGGCCGGCTACAACTACTACCGGGCGTTCCCGGAGAACGAGACCTGGAACCTCGCCACCAACAAGACGAAGCTGACCATGCCGATAGCCGCGATGGGCGGCCAGGACAGCTTCGGCACCGCGGTGGCAACGTCCTTCGAGAACGTGGACACGCACGTGAGCACGATCGTGGCGCCCGACTCGGGTCACTACATTCCCGAGGAAGACCCCGCGTTCCTTACTGAGTGCGCGACCCTGTTCTTCAACACCAACCCCGAGGTCGCGCCGCCAGGCTTCGCGTCCTGCCTTCCGTAGTACCGCTTAGAAGTACTGCTTACACACGAAGGGCACCCGGCAGCGGCCGGGTGCCCTTCGGCATGTCGGGAGAAACGCGCGGGGATCCGCACGTGTCATGTCAGCGTGCCAATGGCGCCAGCGGCATCGCTGAACCGGGAGTGCGAGGCAGGCGAGCGAGCCCGCTGGCGCCATTGGCACGCTGGCCGGAGCCCTTAACGCAAAAGAATGCCCTTAACGCAAAGAATGCCCACTAACGCAAAAGAATGCCCCACGTTTCCGTGGGGCATTCTTTCGAGCTAAGGCTTTCGTGTTAAGGCGCGGGTCGCGATTAGCTGGCCGGGTCGCGAGGGCAGTTGTGATAGATGGACAGGCGCCACGTGCCGTTGTCATTGACGAGAATCCAGGAGGCGCGGATGGCCTGCTTGGTCGACACTTCCTTCTCACCGGGCTCGAGCACGCCGCCCACGGTCACCAGCGCGACGGCGTCGGTGCCGAGGGGCTTGATGTTGAGCGGCGTTCCGGTGACGCTGGTGCCCTTGTACGGCCCGGCGTACCCGGCCTCCATGAACTTCCGGATCTCCTCGCGGCCCTTCTTGTATACGCCCGGCATGATGAGCACGCCGTCCTCAATGAACAGGTCAGCGAAGGCCTCGGCGTCGTGCGCTGCCCACGCCGAGACCAAACGGTTCGGTACGGTGGCGGCCTCCGCCATAAACGCTTCGGGCGACTTGGTGGTCATGCTTGCCTCATTTCCCGTGGAATACCCGATATCAATTTATTGGCCTGGGAGTCCTTTTTCCTCTCCCAGGATGCTCCGGCCTGCGCAGATGCTCCGCCTGCACAGATGCTCGGGCCTGCAGGCATGGTCCGGCCTGCGCGGATACTGGTGAAGCTCGAGGTAACTCGCCCTGCGCCTCGATCAGGCTCTTGGGACGCATGTCGGTCCAGTTCGTCTCGATGTACTCGAGGCAGCTGGCGCGAGAGTCCGTGTCGTGCACGACGGTCCAGCCATCAGGCACTGGCTGAGCCGCCGGCCACAGGCTGTGCTGGCCCTCGTGGTTCACGAGCACCCGGTAGGAAGCGTCTGGGTCTTCGAAGGGATTCGCCATGGTGATCCTCTATTCCGGTGGGCGATGCCAGAGGTGCGTAGGCAGCCTCGCAGGTCAGGCCGTACACCGGCACCTCCGGCATTGCGCGCAATCAGAAAGGTGCTATTGACTTTCAGGCCTGCGACTGTAAGGGCATGGCCGGCTGAGAACCCAGCCAGTCCGGTAATTCGCCCGTACCCCGCAGATGGACGGTGAGCCATTTATGGATTCCGAAGGCATCGGTGAAGTCAGATCAGCCCTGGCGGCCTTTCCCGGGCTCGCCGACGTAGTAGTCGTCGAGAACGCGGCCGAAGAGTGCCTGATCGCCTACGTCGTACCGTCCGGCCCCGGCCTGGACGTGCCCGAGCTGCATGCATTCGCCAGGAAGGCACTACTCAACGGCAACATGCCCGCGGCGATAGCGGTCGTTGACGAGATCCCGAAGACGCCGGCGGGAGCGGTCGACATCGCCGCACTGCCGGTACCCGAACTGGACGGCCTGCTGCCTTACCTGGCGCCGACCACGCCCCGCCAGGAAATCCTGTGCGAGCTGTTCGCCCAGGTGCTGGGAGTGGCCAGGTGCGGCACCGGCAACGACTTCTTCGACCTCGGCGGTCGGTCAATCGAGGCAATGGTGCTCGCCGGACGGATCAGCACCGCCCTCGGCATCCGGATATCGATGGCCGAGCTGTTCAAGGCCTCAACACCGGGTGACATGGACCGGCGGCTCACCCAAATCGCCGACACGGCGAAGTAGCCGGCCGTGACGCCGAAGGCACAGGTCAACGGACGGCTCAGCGGCTTGCGGCAGACCGCGCACGACAACGCCGCCTCGATGACGGAACGCCTGGGTGAACTGGTCGCGTGCGAGTCACCCCCCGGCTCGATTCCGCACCTGAAGGCCTGTGCCGAGCTGCTGGCAGGCTGGGGTAGCGAGGTACTCGGCCGGCCGGCGCGCTGGGAGAGCAGGGATGGGCTGCCGCACCTGCTCTGGCCGGCCGCGCATCAGAAAGTACTGCTGCTCGGCCACTTCGACACCGTATGGCCACTGGGAACGATCGAGCGGTGGCCATTTACCGTGACAGACGGTACGGCAACTGGTCCTGGCGTGTGTGACATGAAGGCGGGCATCGTGCAGATGCTCGCCGCGCTCGGAATGCTAGCGGACACGACAGGGGTCGGCGTCCTGCTCACCTGCGACGAGGAGAGCGGGTCGGTCACCTCACGGGCACTGATCGAGGAGCAGGCCCGGCGCTCGGGCGCGGTGCTGGTATGCGAGCCGAGCGCACCCGACGGGGCGCTGAAGGTGGCGCGCAAGGGCGGCTCCGCCTACCGGCTTGAGATCCGCGGCCGTGCCGCGCATGCCGGCGTGGAACCCCATCTGGGCATCAACGCCACGATCGAGGTAGCGCACCAGGTACTCGCTGTCCAGGCCCTCGCCTCCCCAGCGAACCAGACAACCGCGACTCCGACGGTCGTTGCCAGCGGCACGACCTCGAACACCGTCCCGGAACTGGCCAGCCTGGCAATCGACGTCCGGGCGTGGAGCCGCGACGAGCTGCACCGGGTAGACCAGGCGATTGCGGCGCTGACCCCGCACCTGGCGGGGGCAGTGCTGACGCTGCACGGCGGCATCAACAGGTATCCGCTGCAGCCGGAGGTCACGCTGCCGCTGCTCGAGGCGGCCCAGGCGGCAGCCGCGGACCTCGGCATGCCGGCCCCGGAGGGCATGCACGCGGCCGGCGCTTCCGACGGCAACTTCACCGGCGCGCTCGGCGTGCCAACCCTGGACGGGCTCGGCGCGGTCGGCGGCGGCTCGCACGCCCGCAGCGAATACGCGGACGTCACGATGATGCCGGACCGGACGGCGCTCCTGGCGGCACTCACCGGAAGGCTGCTCTCTGTGCCCATCTCCGTGCCCAGCACGTAGCGCTAGCGCGCCCGCCGTCGATATCGTATGGCTTGTGCCGACCTCGGTTCCCCGGTTCGGGGTTGAAGAAGAGTTCCTCCTCGTGGATCCGGTTACCAGGGCAGTGGCACCACAGGCCGCAGCTGTCCTGGACCGCGCGAAGCCGATCATCGGGGACCAGGTTTCCGGCGAGATCACCAAGTTTCAGGTGGAGACCAAGACCGAGCCCTGCCATCATGCCGAGCAGTTGCTCGGCCAGCTGACGGCGGCCCGCGAACAGCTGGCCGCCGTCGCCGCGGCGGAAGGGCTGCGGATCGTTGCCAGCGGCACACCGGTGCTCGGTGCCTTCGTCCCGCCGCCGATCACGGAGGGTGCCAGGCAGGACCGCGGCACGGCGAACTTTCGTGGCCTGCACGACGAGCAGAGTATCTGCGCCGTGCATGTACACGTGGAGATGCCGGACCGAGAGCGGGCCGTGCTGGTCAGCAACCACCTGCGCCCCTATCTGCCCACGCTCATCGCGCTCGCCGCGAACTCGCCGTACTGGGCCGAGCGGGACACCGGCTATGCCAGCTGGCGCACCTTGGTCTGGAGCCGCTGGCCAGTGGCCGGCCCGCCACCTTACTTCACCTCGGCCGCGCACTACGACGAGCTTGTCGCTACCCTGCTGGCGGCCGACGGGCTGGTCGACGAGGGCACGATCTTCTGGGATATCCGGCCATCGGCACGCCTCCCGACGCTTGAGGTCAGGGTCGCCGACATGCCGATAACCGCCGCCGAGTCGACGCTGATCGCTGTCCTGGTCCGTGCCCTGGTCGTGGCCGCGGCGACCGCGGTGGACCGCGGCGACCCCGGTCCGGTTATCCCGGCGGAGCTGCTGAGGCTCGCTTACTGGCGGGCGGCCCGCGATGGCCTGGATGGGTGCGGGATCGATGTGCGCACCGGGCGACCGGTGCCCGCCGTCGCGCTGACGTCCAGCCTGCTCGACGCCGCCGCGCCGATCCTGGCGGAATACGGCGAGCTGGATCGCGTCACGAGCTGGCTAGACGGCCTGGTCAGCGATGGGACAGGGGCGGCTCGTCAGCGTGCCGCCGCCGCGAAGCAGGGCAGGCTCACCGACGTGGTGGACCACCTCATCACCCGCAGCGCGCCTGGAACGCAAGCCAGCACGGACGGATAAGCAATACCTCCCCCCCGCGCCCGATCCTGAGTGAGTCAGTTCACCGGCGGGAGGATTCGGGTTGACCGAGACAGCAGAAGCTTCGATGATTCCGCTCAATCACACCCCGATGTCACCGGCAGACTCGATCAGCGCCGCCAGCGCGTTCGCCGAGCGCATGTGGACCCGCCGGTCGGTACGCGAGTTCTCGCCGGCCCCGATCCCCGATGGCGTGATCGAGGCCGCGATCCGGGCGGCGGCCAGCGCACCGAGCGGCGCTAATGTGCAGCCGTGGCGGTTTGTCGTGGTGACCAGCCCGATCCGCAAGCGGCGGCTGCGTGAGGCAGCGGAGACCGAGGAGCGAGAGTTCTACTCCCGGCGCGCATCGGAGGAATGGCTCAGCGCCCTGGCGCCCATCGGGACCGACTGGAGCAAGCCCTTCCTCGAGATCGCCCCCGCGGTGATCGTGGTGTTCGAGGTACACCAGGGGCCGAACAGCCCCCGGCCGTACTACGTCAAGGAGTCCGTGGGCATCGCCGTAGGGCTGCTGATCGCCGCGCTGCACCACGCTGGCCTGGTGACGCTTACGCACACGCCAAGCCCGATGCGCTTCCTCAACGAGGTCTGCGGACGGCCGGCCGAGGAGCGCCCGTTCCTGGTGATGCCGGTCGGCTACCCGGCCGACAGCGCCTGCGTGCCCGACATTACCCGCAAGGCCCTCGGCGACGTCATGGTGCGGTGCTGACACCGGGGCTGAGGCTGGCCTCGAAGAAGCTCCGCAGCGGGCCGATGTGCCGGTCCGGCCGGCGCCACTCCGCGAGCAGGTCTTCAAGCAGGTGCTGCTCGGCGACCATCTCCGCGCCGTGGTAGCGCCTGACTACCGGGTGAATGAAGGCGCTCTCGGCGGCCCGTTCCGGTTCCGGATGCCTGCCGATCGCGAACACGTCCCCGTACTCGTCACGGCCCCAGCGCAGCTGCGCCGTGTAGTAGTGCGGTTCGTCACGGAACCGGGACACCGCATAGTCCTCAGGCAGGTCCTGGTAATGAGTGACCTGCCCGGTCTCCTCATCGACCACCAGCACATCGCAGAGGTACTCGAACTGGGTCCACAGCGCCGAGCTCCAGTTCAGCCGGTCAAGCACCAGCGAGGTCAGCTTGTCCGGGCCGGCCTTGCCCAGGGCGTCGCACGGCAGCGGGACGCCCTCGTAGCGCTCGCGCAGCAGCTTGGCAAACGTGCGCAGGTTGTAGCGGAACCCGTCGATGAACGGCGACGACGCATGACCGGAGTCGCGTGCCTGGGCGATGGTGCCCGCGAAATAAAGGCCGTCCACGGTTGGCGACTGCCAGTCAGGACCGAGCGCGGGCATCCGGCCGTCATTGATCATCTCCGGGACGATTGCCTCGTCGAAGACGGTGGTGTCCATCCGGAAGCCGGTGCACCTGATGACCGACTCGTAGTCAAGCACCGCCTGTTCCCCGTCGGCATGGGTATAGGTGATACGCACCTGGAACCGGCCATCGACCGGGCGGATCTCCTCGATCGTGCAGTCCAGCACGGAGTGCAGCGTCTTGAACTGGTAGCTGTCCAGGAGCACACCGAACTGGCCGCGTACGTGACCCGGGTGCTTGGTGTTCCACGCCAGGCGCAGCGGCCTGCGGCTGGCCAGGTGGATCATCGCCGCATGCCCGAGCATCGGCGTAGCGGCCTCGAAGGCCGAGTTGCCCTTCCCGATGATGAGCACTCGCTGATCGGTGTACGCCGCCGGGTCGGTCTCCATGTCCTCGTAGCCGACCGCGTGCTCGATACCGGGGATCGGCGGCACATACGGGTGCCCCCAGCCGGCCGCCACGATGACGCACTGACCGTGCAGCACGCCATCGCCTGTGCGCACGAGGAAACCGCCGCCCTCGGCCCGCTCAATCCGCTCCACCTCGGTGTTGTACCGCACCGCCAGTCCGTGCACCCGCTGGAATTCACCCAGGTAATGCACCAGGTCGTCAGCCGCTGGCAGGTACTCGCTGCTGAACTTGGGGAACATCAGCTCCGGCGAGTCGCTGAGCAGCGAGTTCCAGTCCCAGCGGAGCCGGATCTCCGGGTCCGTGCTGACCGTGTGCACCTTGTTGAGGGAAATCAGGCGGCGATGGCGCGGGAAACGGCTGAAGAAATGTCCTGGTGCCGCCTCCCGTTCCAGCGTGACGTAGTCGGCCCCGGCTTGCTGCAGGTAGTAGCTGAGCTGAAGCCCGGCCGGCCCGGCGCCGACGATCACATAACGGTGTCGCTGAATCGTGCTGCTCACCGCTTGCCGCCCACGGCGTACGCGTTGCTACCCAGGCTGATGTGCGGCACGTGATTGCTCCTTAGCTCCGGACTGCCCTCAGGGCACGGCGGTCTATTCGCGACCGCACACCACAAACGAGAGTAAACCGCCAGCTGCCATCTATCAATGTTCAGCAGCCGGGGTCAGCGGATCAGAGGGCGGCCCGCTCCAGGAGCCAGGGCAGCCGCTCGCCGGCCGGTACCGCCAGGAGCCGCGTCGCGGGGTTCTCGCCTCGGGCGAGACGCTCGCGCAGCGGATCGAGGAACCGGCCTTCGGCCAGCCCGCGCGCCGCCAGCCCGCGCGCCGCGATCGTGAGCATCCGCCCGGCCAGCACCGCGACCGGAACCGTCCCGGCCTGGGCAGCCAGACCGCGTCCGCAGGCATCCACCCGCGCCTGCACCCACGACCTCAGCGGCAGGGTGTCCGCCAGCTCGGAAAGCTCCTCGGCACACTCGACCAGGCCGAGGACGAGCGCGGCATTGGCGACCTGTTCCCCGGGCGGCTGGGCGCAGGCGACACGGTCCTCGACCGTGCCGTAGGAAGGTGACAGCCTGGCGCACGACCAGATGGCGCCGAGATGCTCCAGCGGGTCGGTCACCCGCGGCTGCAGCTGGTGCCCGGTCCCGTCGACGTCCCAGGCCGCGACGGGACGTCCGGAGCGGAGCAGGTCGGCCCAGGAGACGGGCTCCTCGATGCGCAGGACCCGCCCGTCCCTTGACGCCAGGAACGCATCCGTCGCCAGTAGCACCCTCGCGTGATCCCCTAGGGTCTCGCTCGGCGGCTGGATTCCCCAGCGTCGCGGCCGGTTCGGGTAGCCCCGGTCCCAGAAGAGCTCGCGCCGGGCCTGCCCGGCACCGGGCAGCCGCGCCGACCAGGGCGAGTTGGCCAGCAACGCGATCCGGAGAGCCGCCGTGCGGTTCAGGGCACCCGTGACCCTCGCCGCTTCGGCCACCGATACGTCAACGTGGACCTGACTCGATGCCGACAGGCACAGCAGGGCGCCCCACCGTGCCCCGCCGGGTGCGGGTACCGAGGCATCGTGCAGCTGCCGGTAGCGCTCCCCCGGCGTCAGCAGCCGGTCTTCGATTCCCGCGGCGGGCTGCAGGCCGTAGCCGAGCAGGCGGCACCTGTCGGCGCCGAGCACCGCCGAGAGCTCGCTGACCAGATCTGTTACCTGCCTGTCGAGCACGTGCAGGTCAGGGACCGGCCCTACCCGGGCCTCCAGGGTGCTGGATCCCATGTCGGTAGTCACGGCAGCGCCGAACCGCGCCGCGGCGCCGGTCACCCGCGCCGGACCGGCCGGACGCCCGTGCTCGTCCACGACGGGGTACTCAAGCTCAACCCCCACCGACCGCGGACCCTCGGGCCGCCTCGCGGTGCCCGCCGAGAACCAGCTGACGTACCGCTCGGCGAAGTCGTCGGCAACGTTGCCGCTGAGCCAGGCCATGCTGGGGATCCTCGCTGGTCATGCGGGTTGGAGCACCTCTGATGTTGCTGACAGCTACGCGCATCTCGCGATGTGCCGGCAACCCCGAAGGTGTGCCGGCGCGCTTGCGACAGCAAGCATTACAGCCACGCCTGCCGAAGGAGCGGAAACACGTCCATGGAAGAAGGCCTAGGCGCCGAGGCCCTGCGTGGCCGCCCGGTACCTGAGCAGTGGCGCGGGACCAGACGGAGCATGCCATCGGCAACGCTGCCGCAGCTGTTCGAGGAACAAGTCAGGCGGACGCCCGATGCCGCGGCGGTGACATGCGGACGCGATTCGATGTCGTACGCCGAGCTCAACGCGCGGGCGAACCGGCTGGCGCGGTTCCTGGTATCGCTGGGCGCCGGACCGGAGCGGCTGGTCGCGGTGGCGATGCCACGGTCGCTGGACCTGATGGTCGCGGTCTTCGCGGTGCTCAAGTCCGGAGCGGCGTACCTGCCGGTCGACCCTGGCTATCCGGCCGGCCGGATCGGGTTCATGCTCGCCGACTCCCGCCCCGTCACGATGCTTACCACGACGGCGGTCGGACCGGGCCTGCCGGGTCAGACGCCTCGGCTGGCGCTCGACGACCCCGCGACCTCGACGGCGATATCGCGGCTCGCGGGTACTGACCTCGCCGGTACTGACCTCGCCGATGCCGGCGGCCCGAGGCCGTCGAGCCCGGCTTACGTGATCTACACCTCGGGCTCGACCGGACGCCCGAAGGGCGTCATGATCGAGCACCGCAACGTCGTCAGCATGCTGCGCTGGGCATCCGCCGAGTTCACCGGGGCCGATATGTCTAAGGTCCTCGCCCCGACCTCGCTCAGCTTCGACCTCTCGATCATCGAGGTCTTCGGACCGCTGGTCTGCGGCGGGTGCATCGATATCGTGCCGAACCTGCTGGCGCTGACGTCAGGACCGTGGCGCGGGAGCATGATCATCGCCGTGCCGACGGCACTGGCGCATGTGCTGGTCTCGCCGGGGACGGACGCGCGAGCCGCGGTCGTGGTGCTGTGCGGGGAGGCACTGACCGGGCAGGTCGTCGCTGCGATCAGGGCGGCGGTGCCCGGAGCGCGGATCGTCAACCTCTACGGCCCCACGGAGACGACCTGCTTCGTCACGTCATGGCACGTCGGGGAGCCGGCCGGCGACGCTCCTCCCATCGGCAGGCCGATCTGGGATACCTGGGCGCATGTGCTTGACGCCGAGCTGAGGCCGGTCCCGGTCGGGGCGGCCGGAGAGCTGTACCTGGCGGGTGCCCAGCTGGCACGCGGCTACCTGAACCGGCCGGGCCTGACCGCGGAGCGGTTCGTGGCGTGCCCGTTCAGTGCTCCCGAGATGAGTGCTCCCGAGATGAGTGCGCCGGGCGAGCGCATGTACCGGACCGGAGATCTGGCCCGGTGGAACGCAACCGGGGAGCTCGAGTGCCTGGGCCGGGTCGATGACCAGGTGAAGATCCGCGGGTTCCGGATCGAGCTCGGCGAGATCGAGGCGGTACTCGCCGGCCTGCCGGGAGTAGCGCAGGCCGCGGTGACGGTGCGGGAGGACCGGCCCGGAGACAAGCGCCTGGCCGGGTACGTAGTCCCGGCCGAGGGGGCGGTGCTAGACCCGGCCGGCCTGCGCGAGGCGTGCGGCCGGCTGCTGCCCGGCTACATGGTGCCCGCTGCGGTGGTGCTGCTGGACAGGCTGCCGCTGAACACGAACGGCAAGCTGGACAGGCACGCCCTGCCCGCCCCGCGGTACGCCGCGGGCAGCCGGGCGCCGGTCACGGCAAGCGAACGGGTGCTGTGCGAGCTCTTCGCTCAGGTCCTTGGCATCGAGCAGGTCGGGGTTGACGACAGCTTCTTCGACCTGGGCGGTCATTCCCTGCTGGCCACGAGGCTGATCAGCAGGGTCCGCTCGGCGCTGGGCGTCGAGCTGCCGATCCGCGTGGTATTCGAGAATCCCAGCGTGGCGATGCTCGCTGGCTCCCTGGACGCGGCGCGGCCGGGAACATGGAACGGCGGCCGGCCCGCCCTGGCGGCGATGCCGCGCCCTGACCAGCTGCCGCTGTCATCCGCCCAGCAGCGGCTGTGGTTCCAGGCACAGCTGCACGGCCCGAACCCTGCCCACAACATCGCGTTCGCCTGGCGCCTGCGCGGGCCGCTGGACACCGGCGCGCTGACGGCGGCCCTGCGTGATGTGGCCGGGCGGCACGAGTCCTTGCGCACGGTGTTCCCCGTCATCGAGGGCACGCCCTACCAGCACGTGATCGACGCCGCCGTGGCGCGGCCGACGGTCACGGTGGCGACGGCCACGCCGCTGGACCTGCCCAGCTTGCTGGCGCAGGCCGCGCGGCACGCCTTCGACCTGGCCAGCGAGCTGCCGATGCGGGCCTGGCTGTTCACGCTGGGCGAGAAAGAGCACGCGCTGGTGCTCGTGACCCACCACATCGCCAGCGACGGCTGGTCGATGGACGTGCTGATGCGGGACGTGACGCTTGCCTACGACGCGCGCCGCGCCGGGCTACCGCCCCGATGGCTGGCCCTGCCGGTGCAGTACGCCGACTACGCCATGTGGCAGCGGCAGCTGCTCGGCGAGGACCACGATCCAGCCAGCGCGGCGTCCCGACAGGCAAGCTACTGGACCGCGGCGCTGGCCGGCCTGCCAGAGCAGCTTGAGCTGCCCTACGACCGGAGCCGCCCCGCCGACCCCACCTATCACGGGGCCGCGGTCGGCCTGCACCTGAGCGCCGCGCTGCACCGGGGGCTGCTCGACCTTGCACGCGACAATGGCGTGACGTTGTTCATGGTGATGCAGGCGGCGCTGGCGGCGCTGCTGAGCCGATCAGGCGGCGGCACCGACATCCCTATCGGCGCCGCGGTGGCAGGCCGCACCGACGAGGCGGCCGGTGACCTGGTGGGCTTCTTCGTCAACACCCTGGTGCTCCGGGTGGACGTGGCCGATGACCCCAGCTTCACCCAGCTGCTTGGCCGCGTCCGCGACACCGACCTGGCGGCGTACGCCCATGCCGATCTCCCCTTCGAGCGGGTGGTCGAACTGCTCAACCCGGCCCGCTCCGCCGCACGGCACCCCCTGTTCCAGGTGATGCTCGTATCCGACGACGATGCGGGCGTCGGCGACTGGCAGCTGCCCGGCCTGATAGCGGACGCGATACCGCTGCCGCGTGAGGCCGCCACCTTCGACCTCAGCGTCTCCTACCGCCAGCAGTACCGGCCCGACGGCGCTCCTGACGGCATCCGCGCGACCGTCGGCTACGCTCGCGACCTGTTCGACCACCGTACGGTTCAGGCCCTCGCTGCCCGGCTGCCCCGGCTGCTTGACCAGGCCACCCGCTACCCGCATCAGCCGGTAAGCGCCCTGGAGATCCTTACCTCCCTCGACCGCGACCAGATCCTGGCCCACTGGAACGACGTCAGCCGCAACGCGCCGCAAGCCACCCTGCCCGAGCTGTTCCAGCGCCAGGCCGCCCGCACGCCCATGGGCACCGCCGTGGTGTACGAGCCGGCGGTGATGTCCTACGACGAGCTCAACACCCGGGCGAACAAGCTCGCCAGGCACCTGGTGTCGCTGGGCGCCGCGCCTGAGCGGCTGGTCGCGGTGGCGATGGACCGGTCACCCGAGCTGGTGGTGGCGCTACTGGCGGTGCTCAAGTCCGGCGCGGCCTACCTGCCTGTCGATCCCGGGTACCCGGGCGAGCGGATCGGGTACATGCTGGCCGAAGCGGACCCGGTCACGGTGCTGACCACCCGGCAGGCCAGCCAGCACCTGCCGGCCGGCACGCGCCACGTGCTGCTCGATGACCCGGTAGTCGCCGCAGGACTCGGCCGCCTGGCCGGCGGCGACCTCACCGACGCCGACCGCGCCGGCGCGGTTCACCCGGCCAGCCCGGCGTACGTGATCTACACCTCCGGCTCCACCGGGCGGCCGAAGGGCGTGATCATCTCGCACGCGGGCATCGTGAACTTCCTCGCCCGCATGCATGCCGAGTTCGGGCTGACCGCCGCCGACCGGTTCCTGCACAAGGCCTCGATCAGCTTCGACGCATCGGCCTGGGAGCTATTCACGCCGCTGACCTCGGGTGCGACGGTCGTGATCGCGCGCAGCGACGGGCAGCGTGATCCGGCCTATCTCGCCCAGCTGATCCGTGACCAGCGGGTGACCGCGGCGGTGTTCGTGCCGTCGATGCTCCGGGTCTTCCTGGCCGAGCCCGGCGCGGCGGACTGCGTCTCGCTTCGCCATGTGCGCAGCGGCGGTGAGGAGCTTTCCGCGACCATCAGGGACCAGCTGTTCGACGTTCTCCCCGGCGCGCGGCTGTATAACTGCTACGGCCCGACCGAGACGACGGTGGGCATCTTCACCCGGGAGTGCATGGCGCTCGGGCACGCGGCGCGTGTCCCGATCGGCGGGCCGGAGTGGAACGTCAGGGCCTTCGTGCTCGATGAGCGGCTCCAGCCGGTTCCGGCGGGGGTCCGCGGCGAGCTGTACGTGACCGGGTCGCAGCTGGCACGCGGCTACCTGGGCCGGGCAGCGCTGACCGCGGAACGATTCGTGGCCTGCCCGTTCGGCACGCCCGGAGAGCGGATGTACCGGACCGGCGACCTGACCCGGTGGACGGCCGACGGGGAGCTGGTGTTCATAGGCAGGGTCGACGGCCAGGTGAAGATCCGGGGCTTCCGGGTTGAGCTGGGCGAGATCGAGGCTGTGCTGGCCAGCCAGGATGGCGTCACGCAGGCCGCTGTCGTAGCGCAGGAGAGCCGCCCAGGCGACATCCGGCTGGTGGCCTACGTGGTGCCGGCGCCGGGCCGCCGGCTCGACCCGGTCGCGCTGCGCGCGTCCGCCGCCCAGGTGCTGCCCGGCTACATGGTGCCGGCCGCGGTCATGGAACTGGACGCGCTGCCCTTGTCCGCGACCGGGAAGCTGGACCGGCGGGCCCTGCCTCCCGCCGTATTCAGCACCGCCGACAACGGCCGTCAGCCCTCCTCGACCAGCGAGCGCCTCCTGTGTGAGATGTTCGCGAAGGTGCTGGATGTCGATCAGGTCGGGCCCGATGACAGCTTCTTCGACCTCGGCGGCCATTCCCTGCTCGCCGCGACGCTCCTGGTCCGGCTCCGGCAGCAGCTCGGCGTCGCGATCAGCCTGAAGACCTTCCTGGACAACCCCTCGGCCGGCGGCATCGCCCACCACATAAACCTCTAGAACGCAGAACGGCAGCTGGTTCCCGCCTCACGCAACCATGCCGTCGAATGCGACGAACCTCAGCTCGGAGCTGTAACGCCTGCCCGCATGGTCGGCGAGCCAGAGCTGGTCCAGGTCGGGGAGCATCTCGCTGA
>Ga0209530_1000271_pt1 | contig 42275 bp, 31 predicted proteins | sample BlaSpr_A8_Ref_O1_FD_187987 | JGI IMG/M metagenome (GOLD analysis project Ga0209530, IMG submission 187987) | Forest soil microbial communities from Thunder Bay, Ontario, Canada - Black Spruce, Ontario site 2_A8_Ref_O1 (SPAdes) (version 2) | ecosystem: Environmental > Terrestrial > Soil > Boreal...
CCCGTAGCCAGAGCTTCCACGTTCACCGGAATTCGCGTCGGCACGTATTTCTGCAGCCCCGTGTTCATCAGATTCAGCGTGGCCCCAATCGCGATCGTCGAAACGGTCACGCCGATCAACAAAGCCATCTGCTGCCGAAATGGCGTGGACCCCACCAGGTACCCAGTCTTCAGATCCTGTGAAGTGGCTCCAGCAATCGCCGCAGCCGTACACACCACGCCTCCAATCACCAACGCAAGCACCGCATAATTCGGCGCCGTCCACCCCGCCACCAAAAAGATCGCGCAGGTCGCCATCAGCGTAGCAATGCTCATCCCGCTCACCGGGTTCGACGAATTCCCCAACAGCCCGCTGATCCGCGAAGCCACCGTCACAAACAAAAATCCAAAAACCACCACGAATACTCCCGCGAGCAGATTCTGATACCACGTCGTGCTCGCGCCTTTGATCGGATCAAACGTCAGCATCACCCACATCATCACCACGATCACAAACGACCCCACCAGCACCGTCCGAATCGACACGTCCCGGTCCAACCGGTTCTTCCCCTCCGTCTCCATCGCTCCTTGCGCTCGAACATCTTTCATTCCCGCGCGCAGCGCCGAAATAATCGTCGGCAGCGTCCGCAGCAGCGTAATCAGTCCCGCAGCAGCCACCGCCCCCGCCCCCATGGGACGAATGTATTGCCGCCACATGTCGTCCGGCGTCATCAGCGGAATCGGAATCGTCGAAGGGTAAATCGGCGTGTTCCCCGCAAGCTGCCCGAAAAATTGAATCGCCGGCATCACCAGCAGCCAGGAAATCACTCCGCCCGCAAACAAAATGCCCGAAACTTTCGGCCCGATGATGTAGCCCACTCCCAGGTATTCAGAAGTAATCGTCGCGCGAAATGACGCGCCCGGAAACCAGTGCGGCCGCGCTTCCGGCTGCGCGTTCCACGCCTGAATCGTGTTCATGAAAAAAGTGTAAGCGCCTCCCAGGCCCAGTCCCCAGAAGACGCGTCCCGCAAACGACCCGCCGCGTTCCCCCGCCACCAGCACGTCCGCGCACGCCGTGCCTTCCGGAAACGTCAGGTTGCCGTGCTCTTTCACGATCAGCTGCCGCCGCAGCGGAATCATGAACAGCACGCCCAGCCATCCGCCCAGCAGCGCCAGCGGAAAAATCCGCCAGAACGTGAATTCCGTGCCAAACCCCAAAAAGATCAGCGCCGGAATCGTGAACATCACTCCCGCGGCCAGCGACTCTCCCGCCGACCCGGTCGTCTGCACGATGTTGTTTTCCAGAATCGTCGAGCGCCCAAACGCCCGCAAAATGCTGATCGAAAGCACCGCAATCGGAATCGAAGCCGAAACCGTAAGCCCCGCGCGAAGCCCCACATAAACCGTCACCGCCCCAAAGAGCAGCCCGAATAGCGACCCCAGCACCACCGCGCGCAGCGTAAACTCCGCGATGCTCTCCTGCGCCGGAATATAAGGATGAAATTCGTCCGCCGGCGCCGTCGAACTCCACTTTTTCTCTGTCTTCGCCATCCTCGCCACCCCCGCATTCGCGCCGCTGCCCTGCGCTCTTCCATCGCCGCTCAATTCCGCGCCAGCCAAATTAGCCGCCCGCGAATCGGGCAAGGTAGCACCAGACGCACACCCAAGCAAGCCGGATTACCACCAGGAACCGCACAGTGGTTGCCGTTTTTCAGTGTGTGGTCCTGGGCATCCTAGCCCGGCAGGACCATTGACTTCGCCCTGGAGCCAGAGTAGCTTAGCGCTCACTTTACTGCTTCCTAACGAGTCTAGGGCCGCCCTGCACGGCCGCTCTAAAGACAAGGATTTTGCGTCATCTCAATAGAGGAGAAATCGCCATGATTCGAGCCCGGCGAGTCTGGTATGGCTTCATCCTTGTGTTGTTGCTATGCATGCCCGTAGTTCAGTCCACATCGGCGGGCGACGACTGGCTGCCCATTCCCCCCGCAGACCTGGCGCTAAAGGACAACCCCGAACAGCCGGGAGCCCACGCGATGATTCTTTATCGCGAAAGCGCGGTGAACGAGAAGTATGTCTCCACTGACGGCGCCTCCATAACTGAATATGTGCGCATCAAGATCTTCACTCAGGAGGGGACAGACGAAGCCAACGTCGAGATTCCGTTTCGGAAGGAATCCGCCGACGTTAGAGAAATTCGCGCGCGAACCATTCACCCGGACGGTAGCATTGTGAATTTCGATGGCAAACCCTTCGAAAAAATTATCGAAAAGCGCAGCGGCGAGAAATACTTGGCGAAGACTTTCACTTTGCCCGACGTTCAGCCCGGATGCATTATCGAGTTCAAGTACAGAACCCAGTACAAGCCTCGTATTTTGTACGACGAGTATTGGGTGCTGTCCAGCCACCTCTACACGCGCGACGGTCACTTCTCCATCTTTCCTTACCAGTCCAATTACGAAAATTTCCCGCTTTATTTCCGCCAGATTGGCCTGCCCACCAAAGCCAAACCGGAGCGCCAGACCGACGGCACCTACGCGCTGACTGTTCACGACATTCCCGGCATCGAGGACGAAGCCTACATGCCTCCCTTGAAAACAATCCAGGCTCGCGTTGAGTTTTTTCATCTCGACCAAGGTTCACCGGTGAATGAAACGCAGGACCATTTCTGGGCGCGCACCGACAAGAAATGGAACGATGAACTCGAACATTTCATCAGTAACAAGAAAGCGCTGGATGAGGAGGTGTCCAGGATCGTCAGTCCCGGCGATTCCCCGGAAACCAAACTCCGCAAGATCTATGCCCGGGTCCAGCAAATCCGCGACCTGAATATGGAAATGCGCAAGACGGAAAAAGAGGAAAAGCAGGAAAATCTAAAGAAAAACTCAAATGTTGAGGACATGTTGCGCCACGGGTATGGAAACGGCCGGGAGATGAACTTTCTTTTCGTCGGACTCGCTCGTGCGGCCGGGTTTGATTCTGCCGAGGTATTTGTTGCTCCGCGGAACAACAACTTCTTCGCTCCCCAAATGCAGGACGCCAGCGAGCTTCGCGCGGACATCGTCTGGACACGCGCGGGGGCGCAGGAATATTTCCTGGACCCCGCCGCGGTCTATTTTCCTTTTGGCATTCTCCCCTGGTACGAAACGAGTACGAATGGCATGCGCCTAGGGAAGAAACCCAACGATTTTGTGACCGTCCCCGGTTCTGCCAGTGCCGATGCGACCGTCGTACGCCATGCCGAGCTTTCGATAGATGCGGATGGTGTCGCCAGCGGAAAACTTGAGGTGGATTTCACCGGCCAGATGGCCGCATTGCGTCGCGAAGAGAACCATCTCCAGGATGACACGGGCCGCAGGAAAACCCTCGAGGACGAAATTAAGGACTGGTTGCCCGAAGGCTCGACCTTCGAACTAGTAAGAATTGACAATTGGGATAAGACCGACCTGCCGCTGCATGTTGAGGGAACGGTGAAGCTTTCAGCTTTCGGCAGTCCGGTGGGCCGGCGGCTCCTGATTCCTGCCACAGTGTTCCTGGCACCACAGAACAAGGCATTCCAAACCGCAGTTCGTCACAACTCCGTTTACTTTCGTTACCCAAATGAAGAAATCGATGATGTGAAGTTCCAGGCGCCAGCCGGATACAAGATAGAAACGGTCCCCGCGCTAAAAGAGATCAAGCCCGGGACGGCAGTCTCTTACGAAATTTCGGCATCTCAACAAGGATCCCAGGCTGAAGTGAAGCGCCGTCTGGTGATCAATGGTCTGCTGTTTCCAGTGCAGTATTATGCGTCCTTGCGTTCTTTTTTCAATACGGTGAAATCCAATGACGAAGAACAAATCGTTCTTCAAAATTCAGAATCGGCTAAGAATTAGCCTCGCCGTATTCGCCGCAGCGCTGGCTCTGGCTCTGGCCTCGTTTTTACCTCGCGTGTATGCGGACAACGCGCCGGATTGGCTGCGTGCGGCTGCACAAGAAAAACTTCCCGAATATCCGAAGGATGCCGTCGCCGTTGTGCTTCTTGACGAGCAACAGACGATCGTCAATGCCAATGGGCAAACCGAAACACGTACTCGCCGCGCCTTCAAGATTCTGCGGCCGGAAGCAACTCGTCACTATGGCCATGCCGGAGCGAGGTTCGACAACGAGACAAAGATTTTGTTCTTCAAGGCCTGGACCATTACTCCTGACGGCCATGAACTCGAAGTAAAAGAAAAGGATGCGGTGGAAGAGAGCCTGACCAGCTTCGAACTTTTTAGTGACGTCCGCGCCAAGTTTTTGAAATTTCCCGAAGCCAATCCAGGCAGCGTAGTGGGCTATGAAATCATACAAAGACAGCGACCCGAAGTGTTCGATGACGTCTGGACGTTCCAGGAAGTAATCCCTGTTCACAGATCCCGTTACACACTTCAGCTGCCCCCTGGTTGGGAGTTCGCCACGCTCTGGGCCAATCATCCCGATCAACCACCGCAGTCCGCCGGTCCCAACCAATACGTCTGGGAGGTTACCGAGAGTCCTGCGATTGAAATCGAGCCGGAAATGCCTGCCTGGACCTCGGTAGAGGGTCACATGGTTCTGAAGTTTTTTCCGAGCGACTCCGCATTGCGCGCCAAAACCTCTGGGTCGTGGAACGACATAGGCCTCTGGTATTACGGCCTCATTGCGCCCAGAAGGGTGGCTACGCCGGAAATCAAACAAAAAGTCGCCGAGCTCACCGCCGGTATTTCAGACCCGCTGGAAAAGATCCGGGCGTTGGCAGTGTTTTCTCAGCGCCAGATTCGCTATGCCGCGATCGAGATCGGCATTGGCGGTCACCAGCCACACGCTGCCGCCGACGTCCTGGCACATCGCTACGGCGACTGTAAGGACAAAGCCACTCTTCTTAACACCATGCTCCAGGCGATTGGCATCGAGTCCTACAACGTAATGATCAGTCCCCAGCGCGGCCTCATTCGTCCCGGATTCCCGTTGCTTATGTTCGGTCACTCCATTGTCGCGATTCGGCTTCCCGACGCTGTTCCCGCGACAAACCTGTACGCCGTGGTGAATGATCCCAAGCTGGGCCGGCTTCTTTTCTTCGATCCCACTGACGAATACACTCCGCTCGGCTACTTGCCCGCGGTCGAACAGACTAATTACGCTCTCGTTGTGACACCTCAGGGCGGCGAATTGATCCTCGTACCTCTTCTCGCGCCTGCAACGAATCGCTTGTTGCGCACTGCCAAGCTCAGCTTGAGCTCGTCGGGCAATCTACAGGGCGAAGTTCAGGAACTACGCTGGGGTGGCCCTGCCGTACAAAGCCGCGAGCAATTTCTCACTGTCGCTCCCGCGGATCGGCAAAAAATCCTCGAAAAATTTCTAGGAACTACGCTGACGAATTTCTCACTAACGAGCGCATCATTGGGCGATCTCGAAAAATATGATGACAGCTTGACGGTCAATTATAAATTTGCAGTGGACGGTTACGCAAAAAATGCGGGGAATTTGCTCATCCTACGCCCCGGGGTGGTTGGCACAAAAGGATCAAACCTGCTCAGTGGAAAGCCGCGAAAGTATCCGATCGAATTTCCCGAGGCCACCCGTCAGGATGACATTTTCGATATCACCCTCCCGGCTGGTTACGTCGTGGACGAACTTCCTAAGCCGGTTCTGGCCGAATGTGCCTACGGTACCTATAAAAGCGAAGTACAAGTCGCTGACAATGTCTTGCATTACAAACGCACTTACGAGATTAGAGATGTCCTGGTCCCCACCCAAAAACTGGATGAAGTTCGCGACTTCTTTCATCAGATTGCCGCTGACGAAAAATCAAGTGCAGTTCTCCGCCGCGCCGACCCGTAGTGTGATGAGCTTTACTGTCTCTGGTAGGTGCCCACTTCTTGAGCCTTGCCCATTAAAAGTTTGTCGTCGGCGGTCACAGATATGTTCCACACGTAAGGCCTGGGGGCATTCCCGCGGGTGCGCAATCCAATCGGACGTGCTTCGCATCGGAGAAATCGTAACGGCAGACTTGGTTTTCCCTGGGGTTCCTCATAATCAGAGTGCCGTCAGCATTGAACGAGTCCTGCGTTGCATGCCACCAGGGCGAATGCTCACCGCAACGTTCTCTTGTATTTCATTTCCCGGCTTCCTATCATTGTTGCGATGAAAAGTTGGTTTAGGATTGGCCCCGATCAGGGCAACGAGCAGGACGGGCCGCAGCCGCCCGAACGCTACAGCTCTGCCCACTCGACGGTCCGGCTTCTGGACCCCTTTACCGTGCTTGCCCTGACAGGGGAAGGGAGCACCTGCGAAGGGTCACGATCCAGCGGCGCGCCCCGATTACGAGCGCTTCCACTGGCTCCCAAACCGCTGCTGCCGCGACGCCCCGGCCTAAAATTCGCTACAAATCTGAGTGAAATTCGAGAATTTTCCGACATTTCTACCCGGTTCTGGTCAAAAAGTAGAAGTTACAGAAAACAAACCATTAAACCCCTTCTACCCGGTTCTAGAATTGCACGTTGTGTAACTGGATCTCTGCACGATTCTCGCACGCTTTTTGTGCCCGCCGTGTTCGCGCCGCTTGGGCGACCTCCAGCCCCTTGGGGAGCGGTCACTCTGGTGGACGTGTGCTATCCTTGCCGGGGAGACACCCACGAATGGGCTACATCGAACGTATCCAGAGTGATTTGACCGCGGCCATGAAGCAAAAGGACGAGCTGCGCCTGAGCGTCCTGCGCATGATGAAGAGCGCGCTCAAACATAAAGAAATCGAAAAGGTGCGCCCGCTCGACGATCTGGAGTCGCTGCAAGTTCTGCAGACTCTCGTCAAGCAGCGCCACGAATCCGTCGAGCAGTTCACCAAGGGCGGACGCAACGACCTCGCCGAAAAAGAGGCCAAAGAAATCAAAATTATCGAAACATATTTGCCCGCCGCTCCCTCGGACGAGGAAGTTCATCGCGCCGTCGAAGCCGCCATCGCCGAAGCCGGCGCCGATTCGCTGAAGCAGATGGGCGCTGTGATCAAAGCCGCCCGCGCCCGCCTGGAAGGAAAATCCGTGGACGGCAAAGCCTTGAGCGACCGCGTCCGCGACCGCCTGACCGAGAAATCCGCCGGAAAACCCTAATGCCGCTCACGCTCGTGCCGCTGCCCGATTCCATTCCCGTCAAATACACGGAAGAGGAGGCCGAGTACCTCAGCGTCCGCCCGGTAGTTCGCCAAGCTTTCAGCTCCACCGAGCTGGTGGACATGGTCGTCAGCGTAGCCGGCAAAGACCTCGCCCGGGTTCAGAAAATCCTCAGCGCCGGAACGGTTGTCTTTCATTCCTTCCGCTACTGGTGGACCGGATTCGAAGCGGACGCCGCCTCGCTGCGCGAGATCCTGCAAAAATATCCGGACGCCGACCCTTCGCGCGCATTTCGCGCCGAGGATTGCGCCGAAGTAATCCTCGAATCCAGTGGCACTCCTCCGCGCCACTCGCTTCGCATCCGTCGGGACGAGGCGGGCAAACGCCGCCTGCTGCGTTCGCGCAGCTTCTGGGATAATTTGATGAACCTCGCGCGCAATGCCGCTCCCACTTACCGCGAATACTCCTACTCGCAGCACGGCGATATCTACGCGCTATCCCTCACCCCGGAGCAAATTGCTCGTCTCGCCCGCGAAGCCACGCGCTCCGCGCTTCGTACCCTCCGCGCTGACCTCGCTGTCCTGTCTGCGATCTCGCAAATCGTCTTCGTCTGCACCCGTCCCGCGTCGCAATCAATCAAGACGATTTAGATGGCGTGGCGCGAGTACCATGAATTCACAAAACACACCGTCGAGAAGCTTCGCCGCGCTCGATACTCCCTCGACTGGGCGAACATGCCCAACCCCTTCCGCCACTACGAAGGCGTCCCGGTCCTCGACCTGCCGGCCGACCCCCCAGCCCCCCAGATTCCAGCGCTCGAAGTCCTCGACGGCAGAGCTGGGACCACGCTGGCCCCAGACGGTGCGGCATTTCTTTCGCAGTTGCTCTTCTACTCCGCCTCGATCAGCGCGACCAAAAGAGTGTCTTCAACCGGCGGCACCTACGCGCTGCGCGTCAACCCTTCTTCCGGCAATTTGCACCCAACCGAATTCCACTTCTGTACGCGGGGCCTCGTTGACTGGCCCGATGGCCTCTATCATTACCGCCCCTCGTCCCACATGGCCGAGCAGCGCGCGATCGGAGATTTCGTCAGCAAGCTCACTGACATAACGGCACCTCTCGTCTTTGTTCTGACCAGCATCGCGTGGCGCGAGGCTTGGAAATACCGGGATCGCGCATATCGGTACTGCTTGCACGACATCGGGCACGCCTGGCAGTCGCTGGCGCTCGCCGCACGCGCCATGGGATGCGAGAGCTTCGCCCTCGGCCAGTTCTCAGACGACAAAGTGTCGGCGGCCTGTCTCCTAAACGACGACGAGTGGCCCATGCTGCTCGTAACTCTTCAAAGCCCATCCATTCCCGTTACTACGAAGGGTCCCATCGAGACAGTTTTGTTTCGCGGCGCGCCAAACCGCCTTTCGGACGAGCAAGTGCCTTATCCTCGGATCGAACAGATTCACGCCGCGACGAAACATCTCGCCGAACCCGCAATCTCGCCGGACCCGCCGAAACCAAACGGCGCCGGCGGGATCAAGTTACCTCCTCCGATCTCCACTAATCTCAGCTTCGGCGAAGTTGTTCGCAGCCGTCGCTCCGCTCTCGACTTTCGCGGCGGCGACGAATCGATGTCGCTCGCGCAGCTCGCTACTCTCCTCGCTGGCACGGGAAAACCTCTCTTCGCCGATTTCGCCACCCAACGTTTCGTCCAACTTTATCTTTACGTCCATCGCGTGGAAGGTTTGGCGCCGGGCGCTTATCGCTACTGGCCCGAGCACGCGGAGCTGGAAAATATCAATCACGGAGACCAGCGGCTGGTAGCCGCGGCGCTGAGCCTGGGGCAAGACCTGGCAGGGAACGCTTGCGTGGCATTTTCGATGATAGGCGGCTTCGAAAGCGCTACACGCATTTACGGAGATCGCGGCTATCGATACGTTCATTTCGAAGCCGGCGCTATCGGTCAAAGAATGTATCTTGCCGCCGAAGCTCTTGGTCTTCGCGCTACAGGCATCGGCGCCTTCTTCGATGACGAAGTACACAAATATCTGGGCCTTGCGCCCGAGCAGGGACAAGTTGTGTACCATTTTGCCGCAGGTTATCCAGTCTTTGATCCGCGTTTGGAGGCTTAAACGAAATGGTCGGCATCTTAGTACATGGTGACAATCATTTCATCCTGAGTGGCCCAGTACCCGATGAAGCCGCCGCGCTCGCTCTTGCCCGCCATTGGTCCATCATTCAGATCGGCGATCAGAAATCCCTTTCTTTCGATCAATGGGAGATTCGCACGAAAGAGTTTCGAGAAAACCTGGAATGGGCGGTGGTCGTCCCTGGTGATGGAGATGTTTCTCCAGCCGTGTCGCAATTGCTCGCAGAACTGTCCTCCCGCGGCATCGCCGTTCGCAGGTTGGACAGAGGCCTCGAGTAAAGCCTCAAATCACTCCGAATGCCCGAGCCGGTGTACAATGTCAGCTGTCTGTAGAGCAGTATGATTTAGGCTTCTGTGCAAATCCTGGTAGCTTGAGAATCAAAGCGGAAGATACCCAGTCCTTGCCTCGATTGCGTCTGAGAAATCCCCGGCATATGCGCCGGAGTGGTCCGACTTTTATAAAAAGGAGAACAATCAATGAATCACGAACAGGCAGCATTCGCCACCGCAATGTTTGTACAAGGCCTCGAGAATGAATACACGATCACGAGAAAAGTCCTCGCTGCGGTCCCCGAAGACAAGAAAGATTTCCGTCCGGACCCGGACGCACGCACTGCCTTCGCGCTCGCTTCCCACATCGCCAGCTCTGATGTTTGGTTCTTGAACGGTATTTTGAAGGGCGAGTTTATTCCCGAAGGCGACAAGAAATTTCGGAGCGTGGCCGAGATCGTGGCTTATTACGAAAGGGAGTTTCCGGCTGCGCTTGCCAAAGTGAAAGCTCTCTCGCCAGACAAACTTGCCAAGATCATCCCCGCATTCGGGATGTTCGAACTGCCGGCGGCTGCCTACCTCGCGTTTGTCACGAATCATTCCATCCATCATCGCGGACAGCTTGCTACCTATCTTCGGCCGATGGGAGCCAAAGTTCCGAACATCTACGGCGGCAGCTTCGACGAGCCCATGCAAATGCCCGCCGCAGCCCACTAGGATCTTCCCTAGAATCCGGGGCGAGGTCACTCTCGCCCCAGCATTATCGGACGCGGACGCTACCACGACGCGTTGAATCTTTCCACGGACTGAGTACTGTGTAACGCGGCGTTGCGGTCGCATTTTCCTTGCTGGCAGACAGAAGTTTCCTTCGAATTAGCCACCTCACCGCAGACTGTGCGGAGCTCTTCGAGACTCCGATGGATTCCGCTAGTTCCTGATAGCTGATTTGAACGACGGAATTTCTGCGCCGCTCTTCGGCAGCAAGCCACAGGTATACCAAGAAGCTGGCCGGCCTGCGGTCATGGCCGACCAGGTCGCGCATCAATACATCGGTTACGTAATCGTCGAGGACGGGCATCGCTATACCAACAGTTAGTATAGGATTTGTTAGCAGATTGCAACCGCCAACTTGCTCAAGTTATGCTCCGGCCCGCAGGCAGGAAATTCAACTCATCATTCTGGAGATTCAACATGATTCGTGGACTCAAGTTCGTCAGCATCCCCGTTCGCAACCAGGATGCTTCGTTAAAGTTTTTCACCGAGAAGCTCGGATTCAAAGTCGGCACGGACCAGCCTTTCAATGATAAGCAGCGCTGGATAGAGCTCTTAATCCCGGGTGCGGAAACCGGGATTGTCCTCTTCACGCCGGACGGGCATGAGAATCGCATCGGCGATTTTCAGCCCCTGTCGTTTTGGTGCGACGACGTTTTCGCGACCGCTAAAATTATGGAGTCCAAAGGCGTGGAGTTTGCAGCGGAGCCCAAAAAGGAATCCTGGGGGACATCGGCGATCTTCCAAGATCCAGACGGCAATAAGTTCGTACTCTCCAGCAGGTAACGGAAGACGGCACAGTCGGTAGCAACGCCTCTTCTTCTTTTTGAATTATCCGGAGCGCGAAAATTTCCGGGGAGCGTCTTTTATTCGGCGCGGGAGAATCAGGCATTTGCTTGAAGTTCGCCTTCCGAGCGGGCGATGACGGCGCAAGCCAGACAATTTCCAATCACGTTTACGGCGGTGCGTGCCATGTCCATCAGCGCATCGATGCCCAGAATGATAAAAATCGGCTCGGTAGGTAGATGAAACATGGACGCGGTGGCTAGCAGCACCACGAGCGTTGCACGAGGAACTCCCGCTACGCCTTTGCTCGTCAACATAAGCGTGAAAACCATGACGAGCTGCTGTCCCCAGGACATATGGATCCCCGCGGCCTGCGCCACAAATATGGATGCCAGCGCCAAATAAACCGAAGAGCCGTCCATGTTGAAGCTGTATCCGGCAGGAATGACGAAAGCCACGATCCTCCGCGGCACGCCGAACGCCTCCATCTCCTCCATCGCGCGCGGGAGAGCCGCTTCGGAAGTGCTGGTCGCAAATGCAATCGTAGCGGGTTCGGAAACTGCGCGAAGAAACCGTGCGATCGGAATGCGCGCGAACACTGCAATCGGCAGCAGCACCAGCAGCAGGAATGCGATGAGCGCGGCGTATCCTGTAAACAAGAGCTTTCCCAGCGGCAATAACACGCCGATTCCCATGTGGCCGACTGTATAGGCCATTGCCGCGCCAACACCGACTGGGGCGAAATACATCACCAGATTTGTGAAGGAAAACATCGTCGCGCTCAGCGACTCGCAGAACTTCAACATCGGTTCGCGCTTGGCCTGCGGGAGTAGCGCCAGCGCGATTCCGAAAAGCAGTGCAAAAACAGCTACCTGCAGGATTTGGTTTTCGGCGATGGACTTCGCGATGTTCTCAGGGAAAATATGCAGAAGAAATTCCTCCCAGTGCAGCGGCTCCGCATGCTGGGCGGCAGCGACGCCTGGAGTGACCGAAATGGACAGGCCTTCGCCTGCACGGCTGATGTTGATCGCTCCCACACCGATGAACAGCGCCAGCGTCGTTACCGCTTCGAAATAGACCAAACTTTTCAATCCAATGCGGCCAACACTGCGCAGATTCCCGTGCCCAGCGATCCCCGTCACCAGCGTGCCGAGTATCAGCGGCGCCACAATCACTTTGATTAAACGCAGAAATATATCGCTGAGCACGCGCAGATGTTCAGCGAGCTGCGGCCGGTCCAGTCCAATTTCGCCGCCTAGCAGCATGGAGAAGAAAATCCAATAGGTCAGCGAGCGACCGCGCAAGCCTGCCGCTGCGATCAAAACCAGCCCGGCCCAGCGCAGAATGGAGTTCCAAACCTGGGGGCCAAGCAAAACCGCCAGCGCCGCACCCAACAAAAACAATAGAACACCCGTTATGGTAAGCGTTCGCAATACTCTCAAACGGGGTTCGGGCGCCGAGACATTCGAAACAGGACTACTCATCCTGAATCCCTTTGAGCGCCACTTTCGGGTCCCTCCCGTAAAGAGCTCGTTGCGATTGACGTTATCCAGCAAATGTTGCTGGGCGTTTCGGCCATCTGTTATCGTTGCGAAGATGCCATCGATTAAGAATTTGGAATGCTCGCGCTGCAAGGCTCTCGCGTCTGCTGAACGCCCGCAAACCGTGTGCGCCAAGTGCCAAGGCGCGTTTTACGTTCGCTACGATCTTGAGCAGCTTCATGGGCCCGCCGCGCGCGAACTTCTTGTAACCCAGGACCCTGCGTCTCTGTGGTCCGGCATGTGGCGCTATCGCGCCGTGCTTCCAACAGTCGAGCCGGTTACCTTGGGAGAAGGTTGGACGCCGATGCTGCGCAGCCGGCGCCATCCAGGAATTTTCCTCAAAGAAGAAGGCGCAAATCCCACCGGGACCTTCAAAGCTCGCGGACTTGCGCTCGCGGTCACCATGGCTCGGCACTACGGCTTGCGAAAACTCGCGGTTCCTTCCGCGGGAAACGCAGCCGGGGCGCTGGCCGCTTACGCTGCTGCCGCCGGAATCGAAGCCCACATCTTCATGCCGCGCGACGTCCCCTTCGCCAATTACGTCGAGGCCGTAGCCTACGGCGCGAACGTCACGCTGGTCAACGGTCTAATTTCAGACTGTGGCCGCATGGTCGCGGAGCGAAAGGACAAGGAGGGCTGGTTCGACGTTTCCACGCTTAAGGAGCCATTTCGCATCGAAGGCAAGAAAACGATGGGCTACGAGCTGGTCGAACAACTTGGCTGGAAATATCCCGATGCTGTGATCTATCCGGCTGGCGGCGGCGTGGGACTGATTGGCATGTGGAAAGCGTTTGGTGAACTGGAAGAGCTCGGCTGGGTCCAATCGGGTAGGCGCCCGCGCATGATCGCCGTGCAATCCTCTGGCTGCGCTCCGGTCGTTCGAGCTTTTGAAAACAAATCGCGCGCGAGTGAGATGTGGCAGGACGCGGAAACTTTCGCTGCCGGCTTGCGCGTCCCAAAGCCTTACGGAGATTACATCATGCTTGAGATACTGCGCGAGTCCGCTGGTATGGCCATCGCCTTGCCCGACGAAGAGATTCTTGCTTCGCTGAAAGACTGGGCGCGTAACGAAGGAATCTTCCTATCTCCGGAAGGCGCCGCTGCAACCGCCGCATACAAAAATCTTATCGAAACCGGTTTTCTGAAGCCTGCAGACCGCGTGGTGGTGTTCAATACCGGCGCAGGCCTAAAATACACAGACGTCACGGCCCACGCAATGAATCTGAACCGCCCTGGATCACTGTGATTCATCAGGTTCTCGCACCTGCTATCTATAGCGGAGACATCTGCGAACGTGTGTTCCCCCCGTTTGATCAAATGCAATGACCAAAGCAAGAGCCTCCGCGCTCCGGGTCAGCGCTCCAGAATATCCTTGTAGCTGTTGAGGGCGACTTTTTTCGGTTGGCGATCCAAAATGAAGTCCACTGTCCGTGTGGAATTTCCGATGATCCCCATCTGGCCCAGCCGCACCATTCCATTTCCAAAATCGGCGAACACGGGAACAAACATGGCGAAATGGTCGTCCACTTCGCTCTGCTTAAGTTCCGCGCGCACTTTGACCTTGCCTCCATCGGCCGGCTGCAACTCATACTTGAAACTATACCGGGGCACTTGGGTGCCATAGACCCACTCGTTGAAAAACCAATCGAGGCGCCCATTTTGCTGCAAATCCATCTGCTTGGTCATGTGCTTTTCGGCGATGGCTTTGAACGACTCGGTGGAGGCGGGCGAGTCGTGGTGACTTTCCATGAAGTCGTGCATCATGTCGATGAAAGCTTGGTCTCGATTGTCAGCGGGTCCATGATCGGCGTACATGAGTGACCGTAGCATGAGCAAGACATAGGCGCCCTTGGAATAGGTGTCGCCCTGATACGCCTGCGCAGAGCGCGGTGAGTTGAGCCGCAATCCCAGCCACAGGGGACCGGCGTCATTCGGCGAAACGCCGAAATTATTTTTTTCCAGGATGCGCACTCGCTGACGTTCCCAGAAATCAATGTAGTCCTTCTCCCACTTTTTCCCCACGGCTTGCTGCAGAAACAATCCCGCGGAAAATTCCGCGAAGCCTTCAGAAAGCCAAAGATCGTGATAGGAAGCCCAGCCGACGCCGTGGCCAAACCACTGATGCGCTACCTCGTGTGGTGTGACCTCCTGCACGAATCCGTTGAACTTCGTGTTGATTTGGCCGAACAACATCCACCGCTGGGTCGAGTCGATATATGCGGAAATCGGCAAGTACACCAGGCTGGGCCACGATTGCCCGAAGTTGAAATTGGGCTGCTCGGTGATGTACACGTTGTCATACGGAGCCTTGCCGAAAAAGATCGTACACACCTGCATCTGGGCGCGAGTCTGGTCCAAGGCGTACTTGGTCATCGCCGTTGGCGACATAGCGCCTAAAAACGCGCTGTTTTCATAGGGCTTCAGGCTGTCCGGCAATTCCGTCAAATAGTATCCGGAGATGTTGTAGTGCGTGATGGTGTCGGGATAATCGATTTTTTTGTATTGGCCGTAATTAAAGCCGGCGACGGCCACCGGCACGGGCGTCACCCAGTGGGACACTGCAAAACCGGCTTCGGTGGTCTGTCCTTCGAGCTTGCCGACGCTGATTACCATGTTCGAAGGTGGAACTTTGAAGGTGAGATCGTAGAGCGCCTTTTCACCAAAACCGTTCAGATTCGGATACCAGGACTCGCGCGCGCTGACGAAGTAACTTCCATTGCCTGCGTTGACCAGAACTTTGTCGCCCACATACTCGACGCTGACAGAATGTTCCCGCCCCATCGCCGGGGCTTCGTCGAGGACGACATAGAACGATCCGTCTTCCTTTCTGCTTTCCTGAATGAAATGCAGATCCTGGCCGTTCTGATCGGTGACGCGCGTGACGCGCAGATTAGGAAGCAGCCCGAATTTCAATACCCGTTCGCCGGGGATCAGCGGTTCAAACGTGATGCTGGCCACGCTCTGCAGATGATCGTTCTTCGCGATTACGGTCTCGATGTTATAGCGCTTCGTGGCAAACAAGCGCTTATCCTCGCGGGAATTTGCGGTATGCGCTTTAAGTTCGGATAACAAATGCTGTGAGTACCAGACGCCGTCGTCCAATTCTCCGCCGTTGCAATTCACGAGCGCCACTTCCTCGGGAGATTCCATTTGCGGAAGCGCGCCCACGCGCAGACGGATGAAGAAGCGCAGGTCCTTGTCTGGCGTACCGTGCATGTAGGCGTTGAAAAACGGAGGATGTTTCGGATTGTAGATGGCGGCAAGTAGGTCGGCATCCACGTTATCGATTGTTTCGCCCTGGAGAATAGCCTGGGTGAACCCCTCGGGAATTTCGTGGCGATGGCGGACTTTGTCTTTCCAATGTTGAAAGGCTGCGGCGGCTTCGGGCGGGGTTTCCGTTTTTTCGCCCAGCGCCCCAGCGAATTGCGGGTACTGATTGCCGGTGAAACGAAAGACCACTTCGGTGAAGTCTTCCTCGGCGGTCGGGTTGCCGGTGCGGCGAATCATCTCACTCGTATCGATGGCGTCGAGCGGCTTCAGTGTGAAATGTCCCTGGCCGACGAAAACGGCCCCGGTTTCGTATTTGTTGACCAGGGCTAGGAACGTAATCGTTCCGGTCTTCAACTGGAAGGTTCCCACGTCCATGGTCAACGTGAAATTTTCGCAACGGTAGCTTTCGCCCAGGCCAGCGTCGCGGAGCTGGCGGTAAGCCGCATCTGAATTCGCGAACCCCGAGCTTTTTTCGCTGACGTTGACGCGGGTCTGCTGCGCCGCGATCGTCAGCTTAATCGGGAGGTCGGCGGTGCCTTCCAAGTCCACCGTCGTGACCAGATCGTCGAAGCCCTCCTTGGCCACCCGTACCGAGTATCTTCCGTGTTTCAGATTGGGCGCGGCGAACTTGCCGGATTCATCGGACGTAAGCACGATCGGCTGCGAGAGGTCACCGCCGGTGATTTCGACACGCGCTCCGGCGACGACTGCGCCGGAAGGATCTTTGACCGTGCCGGAAATCGTATCCGCGCGCAGGTGAGTGGCGAGAGCCAGACAGAGCAGCACCAAAATTGATGCATGGAGGAAGTGAAATCGCCCGAAGCACCGGGGCATTCTCGAAATGGCGGGTGCGTTGGGCTTACGATTCGTAAATTGTGTTTTGTCGGGTTGGCTCATGAGCTCCCCTGAGAAAATGGGCTCGGGCTTCGTCTGTCTTACGCTATGGCTCAGTTAAGAGTGGAGTTCCAGCACTTCGGTAACAGTTGTAGCGAAACGTAGCGCGGGAAGCAATAGCCGCAGAGTCTAAGTATATAATCTGTTCATACCCTACGTAGTAACATATGTAGTTTTTTTATAGATGCGCTGACTCTTGCCGCGATAGCTAGCGCATTTGACACTACACGGCCCAGCCGCTACGCTCTTCGCGATGAAAATCATCGTTGCGGACAAAATCAGCGAGCGCGGAATCGCGCTTCTGCGCGAAACGGGCTGGCAAGTGGTTCTCCCTGAAGCGGCAGCACTGCTAAACGAACTCACCGCCGCTGATGGCCTTATCGTGCGTAGCGCCACACGCGTTACGGCAGAACTTCTCGACAAAGCCGAGCGCCTGCGCGTGATAGGACGCGCCGGAGTTGGCGTGGACAACGTGGACATGGACGCGGCCACACGCCGCGGCGTCCTGGTAATGAATACGCCCGGCGGCAACGCCGTCAGCGTCGCCGAGCATACTTTCGCGCTGATGCTTGCGCTCGCGCGCTCCGTTCCACAGTCCAATGCTGCAATCCACGCGGGCCGCTGGGAAAAATCCTCCACCGGAATGGAATTGCGCGGAAAGACACTGGGACTCGTGGGTCTCGGCCGCGTGGGCACCGAAGTAGCCAGGCGCGGGCGCGCGCTCGAAATGAAAGTGCTGGCCTACGATCCCTACGTCACGCAAGCGGCCGCGCGCGAACTCGACGTCGAGCTAGTCCCGTTCGAAGATCTGCTGCGCCGTTCCGACGTGATCTCGCTGCACACCGCGCTCAGCGCCGCCACGGATAAAATAATCAATGCGGCGGCGCTCGCACAAATGAAGCGGGGTACGCGCTTGATCAATTGCGCCCGCGGCGAATTGATTGACGAAAGCGCGCTCGCCGAGGCTCTGCGCTCCGGCCATCTCGCGGGTGCGGCGGTGGACACGTTCGCACAGGAGCCGCCGAAAAATTCTCCGCTCATCGGCTTGCCGAATTTGATCGCCACTCCGCATATCGCCGGCTCCACTGCGGAGGCGCAGGAAGAGGTTGGAACATTAATTGCGCAGCAGGTCCGTGACTATCTCGCCGAGGGCTTGATTCGCAACGCAGTAAACATGCCCGCGCTTTCCGCCGAACAGTACCGCCTATTGCGCCCGTATCTGGAACTCGGCGAACGCCTCGGGGCGCTTGTTGCCCAGGCTGCGCCTTCGGCCAGCTTTAGTCACATCCGCATTCGTTATGCAGGAGAGCCAGCCGAGTTGGGTTCGCACGTTATCCGGAGCGCGGTGCTGATCGGTCTCCTGAATTGCGTTCTCGATGAAAAAGTGAATCTTGTAAATGCTTCGCAAGCCGCCGCCGCGCGTGGATTGATTGTGGAAGAAACTACGCGGCGCCGCGAGCGCGGCTTTCCGAATACGCTTGAGGTAATTGCGGCCGATGGCGGTGCCGAACTCACCGTCGAAGGAACCGTGGTCCAAGATGGCTCGCCGCGAATTCTCTCGCTCGATGGAATTCCGCTCGAAGCTCCGCTGGAAGGCACTCTTTTGTTGACTCGGAATCGAGACGTTCCCGGCGTGATCGGCATGATCGGCACCGCGCTCGGGAGTCTCGGTGTGAATATCGCCACGTTTGCGCTCGGCCGTCGCACCCCCGTGCATGGAGCCGAAGCCGTCGCGCTAGTGCGTCTCGATGGCGCGGTCGACTCGTCAATTCTAAAAACTATCCGCGCCATTCCTTCCATCACCGAAGCGCGCTTAATCCGTCTCCCCGAATTGCCAAAAGATCGCACGCAATCGCAGTCGAGCTGATAATACGCGTCAGATCAATGTAATAGCATTCAAGGAAACGCGGCAGGTTGCGGTAGAAGGGGATGCGGGATAAACTCTTTGGCAGTCGGTATTACTTTCGGGGCGTAGCGCAGCCTGGCTAGCGCGCCTGGTTCGGGACCAGGAGGTCGGTGGTTCAAATCCACTCGCCCCGACCACTTTTCCATTTCGAAACGTAGGTCGTAGTTGTCTAGACGTCCACACTCGCGTTATCTGTCCAGTTGAATGAACGCGTCACGGCCTTCTTCCACGACTGGTAAAGTTCTTTCCTGGTTGCTTCCGCCATTTGCGGCGCCCAGGTATGTCCAACATGCCAGTGCATGCGCAATTCCTCGAGATTTTTGAAAAAGCCAACCGCGAGGCCCGCAGCATAGCCAGCGCCTAACGCTGTGGTCTCAGTGATCGCGGGTCGAACCACGGATCGGTTGAGAATATCCGCCTGGAATTGCATCAACAAATCGTTTTCAGTCATGCCACCATCCGCGCGAAGCACATCGAGTTGGATTCCCGAATCCAGAGCCATGGCCTCCACGACTTCACGAGTTTGGAAAGCCGTTGCTTCGAGGACTGCGCGAGCCAAGTGTCCCTTGTTTGCGTAGCGGGTTAAGCCGGCAATCACGCCCCGAGCACTTGTCTTCCAATAGGGTGCATACAAACCGGAGAAGGCTGGCACGAAGTAAACGCCACCGTTGTCCTTCACCGACCGCGCCAACGTCTCAATGTCCGCGCTTTTCTCGATGAGGCCGAGGTTGTCGCGTAGCCATTGAACCAGGGCGCCGGTGATGGCGATGCTGCCCTCGAGTGCATACTGAGCCGCATCGCTGCCGAGCTTGTAAGCAACGGTGGTCAGCAAGCCGCAGTTGGAATGCACCGGATGAGCGCCGGTGTTCATTAGTAGGAAGCATCCCGTCCCGTAGGTGTTCTTGGCTTCGCCGGGTTGGAAGCAGGTTTGGCCGAAAAGCGCCGCTTGTTGATCGCCTAGGATTCCCGCGATTGGAACATCCTTAATAGCCGGAAGTTCGGTGCGTCCGTATATCTCGCTACTAGAACGAATCTGCGGGAGCATGTTCTTAGGAATTCCGAAGGCGCCGAGTATGTCGTCGTCCCACGCGAGTGTTTCGAGATTGAGCAATTGCGTGCGGCTCGCGTTTGTCACGTCGGTGACGTGGATGCCGCCCTGAGGGCCCCCGGTCAGCCTCCAGACAAGATAGGTGTCCACGTTTCCGAAAAGCACCTCGCCGGCTTCCGCCCGTTCACGCACTCCGGCTAGGTTATTGAGAATCCAACGTATTTTCAGGCCGCTGAAATAAGTCGCGAGCGGAAGTCCGGTATTCTTGCGGAAACGATCTTGGCCGCCGTCAGCTGAAAACTGGGCAACGTCGTCTGCAACCCGTGTGTCCTGCCACACCAAGGCATTGCAAACCGGCTTGCCCGTTGAGCGGCTCCAGACGATCGTCGTCTCCCGCTGATTTGCGATTCCAATAGCAGCCAGATCGTTTGGACGAAGCCCTTTCGGCTCCATCGCCGCAACAATTACATCTTGCGTCCGGCGCCAAATCTCTTCGGGATCGTGCTCGACGCATCCGGGCTTGGGATAAATCTGCTCGTGCTCGCTCTGCGCGGCAGAGACAATCCTTCCGTTTCTGTCGAACACAATGAAGCGAGTGCTGGTGGTTCCCTGATCAATTGCTGCGACGTAGCCGGCCACAATCACATTCCTCACGAGAGTCTGCAAGCCAACCCAGCCACTCCGGGGCGGATCGCACAAACATCGCAGATACTCAATGTTACTCGGGTTCTTCCAGCATGGATTCCGGCCGAACTACTACGACGATGCCGTTTTCTGTGACGGAGTAGCGGGCGCGGTCGGCTTCGAGGTCGTAGCCGATTACCGTACCTTCGGGAAGATTCACGTGGCGGTCGATGATGGCGCGGCGGATGCGGGAGTGGCGGCCGATAATCACGTGGTTGAAGATGATGGAGTCGTCGACCTCGCTGTAGCTATTCACGCGCACATCCAAGCCCAGTACGGATTTCTCTACGCGCCCGCCGGAAACGATGGAGCCGGCACCGACTATGGAATCGAGCGCGACGCCTTTGCGTTCGGGGTCGGCGAAAACGAATTTTGCGGGCGGATACTGTTGTTGCCAGGTATGCAGCGGCCAGGTTTTGTCGTATAAGTTGAAAATGGGCGAGACGGAAACGAGGTCCATGTTGGCTTCGTGATAAGCCTCGACGGTACCCACGTCGCGCCAATAGGACATGTCCTTTTTATTTTCATCGAGAAAGTTGTAAGCGAAGACGCGATATTTTTCGGTGATGCGTGGAATGATGTCTTTGCCGAAGTCGTGCGAGGAATTGGGATCTTCGGCGTCGGCGATCAGGATGGGCAAGAGAAGTTGCGTGTTGAAAAGATAGACGCCCATGGAGGCGTTCACTTTCCCGGGATGAATGCGAGATTCCTTGGGATGCTCGGGCTTTTCCTCGAAGCCGACAATGCGCCAATCGCTGTCCGTTTCCAGAACTCCGAATCGTTTGCTGGCCTCTTCACAGGTAACTTCCAGAGTGGCCACCGTGACGTCGGCGTGAGCTTGGACGTGCTGCTCTAGCATTTTCTGGTAATTCATTTTGTAGATGTGATCGCCGGAGAGGATAAAGACGTAGTTGGACTGCTCGCTGCCGATAGAGTAAATGTTTTGGTACACCGCGTCAGCGGTGCCTTGATACCAATGTTGTGAGACGCGCATCTGCGGCGGAAGGACTTCGATGAAATCGCCAAGCCCCATCAAGACGGACCAGCCGCGCCGAACGTGTCGATTGAGGCTCAGCGCTTTATATTGAGTGAGAACGAAAACGCGGCGCAAGTCGCTATTCAGGCAATTGGAGAGCGTAACGTCAATGATGCGATACACGCCGCCGAAAGGGACGGCAGGTTTGGCACGGTCGCGGGTCAAGGGCCACAGGCGTTCACCCTGGCCGCCTGCCAGGAGCACAGCGAGGGCGTTGCGCATCAGAGGGGCCATGGGACGCCTTCTCCAAGAACCTGCAACCGGAGAAATGTATTCTAGCAGTACCAACGGAGGCAAGCACGTGCTTGGTTTTTTGAAGGTGCGAGCCCGCCGGGCTGGATGCAAGCCCCCGAAAAGCGCCGCTGAGGGTAACTGGGGAGGTATCTACATGGTGATTAAGACCCTTAAGCAATATATATCTTGACTTCGGTGGTAGCCTCCGTTAGAAGAACTTCACAATTGCCGGAAGCGGTCTGAACCGGTAAACTGATTAGATTCCATCAGACCAATTCTACAGACAACAGGGAATGGGGGTGAATACGCGTGGCAGAAGTCGTAATTCAAGAGGGAGAATCTTTGGAAAATGCTCTCCGGCGCTTCAAGAGGAAGGTGCAGTCGGAAGACATCATCAAAGAGATCAAGAAGCATAGCTACTACATGAAGCCCGGTGAAAAGCGTCGCGCAAAGGAAGCCCTCTCGCGTAAGCGTCTCCGAAAGAAGCAAAGGCGTGAACAGGATTAGGCCAGTTTATTGGGGTCCATCCCGGCAGTTTCGTGTCAGCCAGAAAGCGGAACTGCCTCGCTGCCTCTCCTTCCCAGCCCGGTTTCGGAGTGGCGTATGGAATACAGCGATAAGGTCCTGAAGTGCGCGGATTGCTCGGCGGAGTTTATCTTCACGGCCGGCGAGCAGATGTTTTTTGCGGACAAGGGTTTTAAGAACGAACCCAAGCGATGCAAAGCGTGCAAAGGGAGCCGCGGACAGAGCACGGGTGCGGGCTCAGGCTCGGGAAATGCGCAGCGGGTCGAGACCAAAACTGTTTGCTCGCAATGCGGTAAAGAAACCACGGTTCCTTTCAAACCCACACAGGGACGGCCGGTGTTCTGCCGCGAATGCTTTCAGCAGCGGCGCAGTGCAGGCTCTCCCAGTGCGACAGTGTAGTTGAAGACGCGCCGGCAACAACCGCGGGTCAAAACTGCTCGGGTGAGCCACCGGTTTTGCGGAGCCTGGAAATAACGGGCGCACCGGGCTTTCACCTCACGAAGCGGCATTCGTATTGTTATGGCTTTTTGGTCGCGTCGCAGGGCGCGGCCAGAAAGCCTTTTTTTTTGCGCCGCGAACGGACGCATAGGCTAGGCCGCTTGGGAGACCCGGGCCGGGGCGATTTCTCGAAGAGCCGTGACGAACATTTCCGTTTCCTGCTGCGTGCCGATGGTGATACGCAGGAAGTTGTTCATCGAAGGGAAACGGCGGCCAACGAGAATATTGCGAGCGGCAAATTGGTCGATGATCGGCTGCACGTCGGTGTGCATGTCGATCATGACGAAATTGGTTTGCGAAGGGATGAAAGACCGGCCGTCCTTGGAAAGTTCGCTGCAAAGCCAGCTGCGTGTGCCGTTCATTTTATCGCGGCAGGACATGACATGCTCCGTATCCGCGAGACTCGCCAGACCTGCAGCAAGCACGGCAGCGTTTCCGTTATCCTGCAAGGCTTGCTCGCTGATCCGCGCAATCGTTTCCTTGGCTCCCACTGCGTAGCCCAGCCGCATACCGGCCATGCCGTAGATTTTTGAAAATGTGCGAGCAATAACCAGGTTGGGGTATTTCTGCGTCCATTCGGCGACGCTGCCGTAGCGCGGATCCTCAGCGAAATCGAAATAGGCTTCGTCAACGAGAATCAGAGTGGAAGATGGGACAGCGGGAACGAAAGTTGCCAATTCTTCGCGGGTAACGATCGTGCCGGTAGGATTATTGGGGTTGCAAACATACACGACGCCGGTTTTCGAAGTGCAGGCCGCGGCCATTTTCGGAAGGTCATGGCGGTGATCGGCGGTGAGAGGAATTTTCACGGGGTCGGCGTGCGTGATGCGCGCGTAATCGAGAACGGCTTCGAAAGTGGGCTGGGCGGCGACAACATTTTTGCCAGGCCCAAGGAAAGCCATGTCCACACACCGCAAGATTTCTGTTGATCCGCAACCCAAGGCGATATTTTCGCGAGACATGCCGTAATTTTTGGCGAGCGCATCGGTCAACTGGAGATAAGTGTTGTGAGGATAACGCGCGGCCACAGGCCCGCATGAATCGAGCGCTTGGAGAGCCTTAGGGGACGGGCCGTAGGGGTTTTCGTTGAAGTTCAAGTGGATGGTATTTTCTGAGGCCGTTAGCTCGAGTTTGTCATCCAATCTTAAGGGCAAGCGCGGCACGGTGAAAGCGACGGCAAGAGAGCCGAGGGTGCGCGAGAAGTGGCGCCGAGAAAAAAGTGAATCAGACATGTCACACTCCTGAGGATTCGCAGCGATAATACGACGCGAAAAGCAATCGGGCAAGCAGTCGCTTTGACGCTACCAACAGCATTGGCCGAAGCCCGCTGGATGTCCGTTCTAGCCGGTATTTTTATTTCTTCTTGTAAGGAGAGAGTTCATGGAAAAAGCATTACGCGAGCAGCTGCGAAAAGTTCTAAGCTGGGGTGAAGCTCACACAGATGGGAAACAATCAATTGATGGACTTTCAAAATCCAAGCGCGGTGTAAGACCGCCCGGTGCACCCCACTCCGCATGGGAACTTCTGGAACATATGCGAATCGCTCAGTGGGACATCCTTAGTTTTTGTCTGGACCCCAAACATGCTTCGCCGGCGTGGCCGTCCGGCTATTGGCCAAAGACACCGAATCCACCCAGCGACGACGCGTGGAAGCAGTCGGTGGAAGCGTTTCAAAAAGATAACGAGGCGATGGGAAATCTGGTGGTGGATCCGAAACACGATCTCCTCGCGCCGATAGCCCACGGGACCGGCCAGACGATTTTGCGCCAAGTTTTGTTGCTTGCCGATCACAATTCCTATCATCTGGGCCAATTTGTGCTGGTGCGCCGGCTCTTGGAGGATTGGAAGGAGAAATAACGACCGGTTCTCACCGGTCGGGCTGTGCAGCCGTTATAATATAAGGACCAATTGCGAGGAGATTCATGAGCCGGCAACACGCTGTAGCGGAATCCGTAGCCTCAAAAGAGAGCCAGGACCGGGTGTGGGATGCGTTTCGCCGGTGGGGCTATTTGCAAGCAGACCTCGACCCCTTAGGCGATCTGCAACCGGTAGCTATGCCGGAGCTTGAAGTGACCGGGCCGGAAGCCGACGCGGCTCGGCGCTTCTATTGCGGAACAATCGGCGTGGAGTTCATGCACATCGCCGATCGCGAGCGCAGGCAGTGGATTCAGGAGCGGATGGAATCAGAGGCTCCGGAAGTCGATCGCGAACGAATTTTGGAATGGCTGGTGCGCGCGGAAATTTTCGAGCAGGTCCTGCAAACCCGCTATTTGGGAACGAAGCGTTATTCGCTCGAGGGTGAAGCGGCTTTGCTGCCATTGCTGGATGCAATCCTGAGCGCGGGAGCGGAACAAGGCCTGCAGCAAGCGATGTTGGCAATGAGCCACCGGGGCCGATTGAATGTCATGGTGCACGTCGTGGGCCGCGGGGCTGCAGAGGTTTTTGCGCGATTCGAGGACGTGGATCCGCGCAGCGTGCTGGGCGGTGGAGACGTGAAGTATCACATGGGCGCGACGGGGGATTTTTCTGCCGCGGACGGGCGGACGGTCGGAATCCACCTTGTTTCCAATCCGAGCCATCTGGAAGCCGTCGATCCAGTCGCCATGGGACGCGCGCGCGCAAAACAAACCCGCGCGGGAGAATCCGGTCGAAAAGAAATTGTTCCGGTATTGATGCACGGCGACGCTGCGTTTGCGGGGCAGGGAATCACCGCGGAAACGTTGAATATGGCTGAGGTTCCGGGTTTCACCGTCGGCGGCTCGGTGAATATTATCGTGAATAATTTGATCGGGTTCACCACTGTTCCGCGCGACTTGCATTCTTCGCAATTTTCATCGGACTTGGCGAAGCGTCTGCCCATTCCTATTTTTCATGTGAACGCTGAAGATCCGGAGGCGGTCGCACGCGTCGGACGGATCGCAATGGAGTACCGCTACGCGTTTAATTCACCCGCAGTGGTGGATTTGATCGGGTATCGCCGGCACGGGCATAGCGAAGTGGACGACCCCACCATTACGCAACCGTTGCGCTATCGAAAAATTCTGGCACACCCGCAACTTTGGCAGATTTACGCCAAGAAAATCGGCGTTGATCCTGAGCCCATCGTGGCGCGGATAAGGCAGGAACTGGATGCCGCGCAGAAACACGCACTGGAGCTGGAGAAAAACCCGCCGATGCGGAAGCTTCCTGCTTACTGGGATGCTTATCGCGGCGGCCGCTACTCCGCGTCCATGGAAGTCAATACAGGCGTGCCGGAAAGCGAACTGACAACAATCGGCGAAGCGCTTTCCAGTTATCCGAAAAGCTTTCACATCCATCTGAAAGTAAAAAAGCTCCTGGAACAAAGACTGGAAATGGCGCGCGGCAAACGAGCTATCGATTACGGGATGGCGGAGGCGCTTGCGTTTGGCTCGCTGGTGAAGCAAGGCACGCCCGTGCGTCTGACGGGACAAGACACGCGGCGCGGGACGTTTAATCAGCGGCATGCTGCGCTGATCGATATCGAGACGGAGCAGGATTACGTGCCGCTCGAACATGTGTCGCCAGGGCAAGCTTGGTTCGAGGCTTACAATTCGCCGCTTTCCGAGGCTTCGGTTCTCGGGTTCGAATACGGCTTCAGCCGGGACTTTCCGGAAGCGCTGGTGCTGTGGGAAGCGCAGTTCGGTGATTTCGCCAACGGCGCGGAAATCATCATCGATCAATTCGTAGCCGCAGGTGAAGACAAATGGAATTTGCTTTCGGGACTTGTGATGCTGCTGCCCCACGGTTACGAAGGGCAAGGGCCGGAACATTCGAGTGCGCGTATCGAGCGGTTCTTGCAGCTTGCAGCGCGAGATAATATTCAAATCTGCCAGCCTTCCACCGCCGCGCAGTATTTTCATTTATTGCGGCGGCAAGCGCTGAGAGCGTGGCGCAAACCGCTAGTGGTCTTCACTCCGAAGAGCATGCTGCGCAATCCGGTGGCTTGTTCGGCGCTGTCCGATCTCGCGGCGCCTCGATTCCAACGTGTGGTTCCAGACGCAGGCGATGGATCCGCTACACGCGTTCTGCTTTGTAGCGGCAAGATCAGGTACGAGCTAGCGGCTGAACGAGAGAAACGCAAAGACACTTCGACGGCCATTGTTACTCTCGAGCAACTCTATCCATTTCCTGAGGCCGAGTTAGCCGCGGAAATGGATCGTCACGCGAACGCGCGCGAGTTTGTGTGGGTGCAGGAAGAGCCGGCCAATATGGGCGCGCTTGCGTTTTTGCTGCCGCGTCTCGAACGCTTGGCGCGCGGACGAGCGGTGCTCTCCGTGAAACGCTCTGCAAGCGCGAGCCCGGCTACGGGCTCGCATAAAGCGCACGAGATGGAGCAGCACACGCTCATCTCCCTGGCGTTCGGCCTACCTAATGCCAAATAGTCTTCTGCGATTTATTTCTTAGAAATGATAAAGCTCTGCGGACCCGGCGTACGGTGCAGCTCGCTCGAAGAGAATCCCGCCGCGCGGAACATCCGATCGTATTCCGAGAATGGATAGGCATCGCCTGCTCGCGTGGAGCCGAGCATCACGATACTGAACGCGGCTGCGACAGGAGGCGTCACGCGGTCTTCATTGGGAACGAATTCAACGCTGACTACGGCGCCGTCCGGTTTGAGCGCAGAATGAATCTTGCGCAAAAGAGTTCCAATCGCGGCGGAATCGAAGTGGTGCAGGAACCCTGTTAACAGGACCAAATCGTAGTCCTTACCGAATTCCACTTCGAATGCGTTTCCCGGCAAAGTGTGATAACGCGCGGCCACCCCGGCGGCCTGAGCATTTTCCTTGGCTACATCCAAAACGCGAGGCCAGTCCACGGCGAAAATCTCCGCGTTGGGATTGTGTTTTGCAATCGTGACGCCGTAGATTCCGTGACCCGCAGCGATGTCGAGCACTTTCCATTTCTTGCCGGCACTCGCGTTAACGGTTTCCGCGAGTCCTTCCGCGGCGAGTTTCTGCAAAGGAGCCATGGAGCGGGCAAACTCCACCCATTTCGGACTGTCGGGTTCGGTGGTAGTCGCGTCGCCCTCTAGCGAGCCACCTTTACGTACGATGGCCGTCAAATCCTTGAAAGGGTCGGTCAATTCCGGAAGGGTAAGAAATCCGACGGCTGAGCCGATATATGCAGGGGACCGCTTGTTAAGAAAAATCGATGAATCAGGCGCGAGTTCATAGAGCTGCCCGTCCTTCGCCAGGAATCCGTTGACCACGAGAAAGTCACACAAGATGCGAATTCCGCGCTCGGATGCCTGACATTTCTGGGCAAGCGTTGCCGCAGTATTTGTTCCCTGGCTGATCGCGGTGAAAACGTCGAGTTCGATCGCGGTTTTTAGCGCTGCTGTTTTTTGATACGCGTTGAGCGTTTCAAAGATACGCTCCGGCCCCGGACCCTGCGATGGACGATCTGTGGCTGAAGCCATGTGGATTTCTCCTGGAGTTAGAAGTTCTTACGTTAGTGAGTAATTGAGTTCTCGGCGAAGCACCAGTGAACGAACTCCGGCTTATAGCGGCTGACGACAGCAGCCGGCACGTCAGATTCTTGCAAGCGCTTGAACGTGAACTGAATTTCGCCTGAAGGCTGCACTGCCGCGAGCAAGAAGCCGTACACGTTTGTTTCCGCCGCGTGCGCGCCGGAGTGATCCTTCGGCAGGGCATAGCGAACCGCGCCCGCAGTGCCGACGATCCAGCCCAGGAGCACACCGCCATTAGTGCGCCAGTACTCGGTATTGAAAATACCATCCATATAATAATGCGAGTGGCTTGCCAGCACGTAAACGCGCTTGTGAGCTTGGTCTTGCGTCTTGAGCAGATCGTTGTAAACGCGGCGGCCGCTTTCGATTCCGGCTGCAGACTGATTCATGCTGTGATTTTCTGAAATGCTTTCAGGAAGAGCTTCGTGCATTCCGACGACGACGGTGCGGATCTGCGCGTTCGATTCCGCAGCCCGCAATGTTTTTTCAAGCCACCTCATCTGCGCCGCATCGAATTGATCGGGCGTGGAATTATCGAGGTTGATGAAATCCACTCCGTTTTGTATCCAGTGGTAGTAGGTGGTGAGCTTGTGCGAGAAAGCATCGTCGCGAAGACGCTGCTCGCGAAGCTTGGGCGCGTCCAGCCAGTCGGCGAACTGAATGATGTATTGCTCGCGGGTCTTCGGAGAGATCGTTTCATGGTTGCCGATGCCCAAAAAAACGGGAAACTCTCCGAACGGAGTGATTTGATTTCGAATGAAGTCGTCCCACGCGATTTCTTCATAATCGATGATATCGAGCGGCTTCGCAAGGTGCTCGGGCTGGTGTTGAATATCCTCATCGAATTCGTAAATCGCGCGAAAATCGCCGAGGTGCCAATAGAAGCTCGCTTCTGATTGGATTACGCCGGCAGCAATCCCGGGCATCACGACATCGCCACAATTGCGCGAATCGCCGGAGACGGCGAAGTACCATACGCGGCCATTCGATTGTTGCGACGCCGGTGCGGATTCCCGCGCAGCAGTCTGGGCCAGCGCCGCGGGAGCCAGCGCGCACGTCAAGCTGAACCCAAGCAACGCGGCGCAAGGAATTGTTCGCCAATTCATCGAACCCCCTGCCAGTTTCTGGCAGCCAAGCACAAGAAAATTAAGACAAAGATAACGGGTGTCATTCTCTCGCTAGCGCGCACAGGAGGCAATCGCAGAAATACGGAATTCACTTGGAAGAATGCCGCGGTCTCGCTTACATTTCTTGCGACCGAAACGGCGGTACGCGCACTCGATATGGCGCAGAGGCAGCCGGCATGCAAATACAGCCCTTTGAACTCGAACGTTGGCAGTCCGTCTGGGAAAACAAAGTTGAATTAAATATTTCCGAGAGCGGAGTGCATCCACTCACGACTTCCGAACTCGTGCCGGACGCCGCAACGCTCCAGAAAATCCTCGATGTGCCGCAATACTATCCGCAGACGAATGGCAGCGAGGAATTGCGCTCGCGTATTGCCGAGTTGTATCCCGGAGCGACGGCCGAGAATGTGCTGGTAACCTGCGGCGGCTCCGAAGCCAATTTCATTTCCACCTGGTCGCTCATCGAGCCCGGGGACGAAATTGTTTTCATGACGCCGAATTACATGCAGGTTGCGGGGCTGGCGCGCTCATTTGGCGCGACAGTAAAGCCGCTTTGGTTACGCGAGGAACTTCAGTGGGGAATCAAAATTGGCGAGCTGCCGCGGCTGATCGGGCCAAAGACGAAACTGGTAGCGATTTGCAATCCGAGCAACCCCACCGGCTCTGTTTTGCGAAAAGACGAGCGCGAGGCGATCGTGGCTGCTGCGGAAAAGGTGGGCGCCTGGGTTCTTGCCGACGAAGTTTATCGCGGAGCGGAATTTGATGGCGCAATGACTCCAAGCTTTTGGGGTGGATATGACCGCGTCCTATGCACGGCAGGGCTTTCGAAGGCGTACAGTCTGCCTGGTTTGCGTACCGGATGGGTGGTCGGATCGCCAAAAATGGTAGCGAAGCTGTGGGGACATCATGATTACACGACTATCGGCCCGAGCATGCTCACCGATCTTCTGGCGTGCGTTGCGCTGGAACCGAGGCGCCGCGCGTGGATTCTAAATCGAACGCGAGAAATCCTGCTGCGCAACTATCCTGTTTTGCGCGCTTGGCTGGAGAGCCATGCGGATTCGTTCTCGCACGTCCCGCCCAAAGCAGGCGCAATTGCCTGGGCCGGGCTGAGCGGCGGCCGGAATTCCGCTCAAATGGCGGAAGAACTGCGAGAGAAGAAGGGCGTGCTTCTGGTGGCGGGCGAACAACTGGGAATGGAGTCTTTCGTCCGATTCGGTTTTGGCGGCGATCCTGGACATTTGCAGGAGGCGCTGGGACGCATAGCCGAGTGGCTGCAGGAAAATCGTGTGCGTTCGCACACGCGGTAGCCTCTAATCGCAACTAACTGAAACGTTGTGGCTGGCTACGGAACCGGCGCAAGATTGCGGCTTCCGTTGACTTGCCGTCGCCAGCGGCCATAAGATTGCTCGCTGCTGTGTTGGTCCGGCATCGCCCTCCATGAAAGCGCCTACACCCGAAAACGAAGTGGCGCGACTCGAAGCCCTCCAGCGGTACGCCATTCTGGATACATTTCCCGAACAGGAATTCGACGACCTTTCCCGCCTTGCTGCGTTGATCTGCGGCACACCCATCGCGCTGGTTAGCCTGGTGGATGCAAATCGGCAGTGGTTCAAAGCGAAAATCGGAATTGATGAGGCCGAAACGCCGCGCGACATTGCGTTCTGCGGGCACGCAATTATGCAACGGGATGTAATGGTGGTTCCGGACGCGCTGGCGGACGAACGTTTTCGAGGTAATCCTCTGGTCACCGACCGGCCCAAGGTGAGGTTTTATGCCGGCGCGCCTCTGATTACGCAGGAGGGCCATGCGCTGGGAACTCTGTGCGTGCTCGATCACGTTCCTCGGGATCTAACGCCGGACCAGAAACAAGCACTGAAAGCGCTGGGCCGCCTGGTAGTAGCTCAGATCGAACTCCGCCGAAGCGTCTCCGACCAGGCGCAAGCGATCCGAGAGCGCCGCCGTGCAGAAGAAGAACTCGATCAGCTTTTTACACTATCGCTCGACATGCTTTGCATCGCGGGCTTTGACGGATATTTCAAACGAATCAATCCTGCATGGGAGGGCACTCTCGGCATTCCGAAAGAGGAGTTGCTATCGCGCCCGTACGTGGATTTTGTTCATCCGGACGATCGCGAAGCCACAATTAACGAAGCAAGAAAAATGGATCAAGGAGAGCTGACGATTTCGTTCGAAAATCGCTATCTCTCAGCGGACGGTACATACCGTTGGCTGCTGTGGAATGCGACTCCGAACAAGAGCCTGCGGCTGATTTTTGCGGTTGCGCGCGATATCACCCAGCGCAAACAGACCGAACGCCGTCTCGCTACGGGTTATGCCGTGACGAATCTCCTGGCCGAGGCTGAATCCCTGGAGACGGCGGGCCCGGGAATTCTGCAAGCGATTTGCGAAGGACTGGGATGGGAATTGGGTGCGATCTGGGGCGTTGAGGATAGCGGGGAAGGTCTTCAATGTCTCACCGTCTGGCATTTGCCCCAGCTGGAATTTAGCGAGTTCGTCAGCGCCACGCGCCAAATCACGTTCAAGCGAGGCGTCGGTCTTCCCGGGCGCGTGTGGGCGTCGGGACAATCGGCATGGATCCCGGATGTACCGCACGACCCCAATTTTCCGCGAGCGCCTCTGGCGGAAGCCGCAGGATTGCACGCGGCATTCTGCTTTCCGATTCGGACGGGAGAGCGCGTGTTGGGCACCGTTGAATTTTTCAGCCGCGAAATCCGCAAATTGGAAGGCGAATTGGTAGAAATGTTCGATTCTATCGGTAGCCAGATCGGACAATTCATCGAACGGCGGCGCGCTGAGACGGATTTGAAATTGTATGCCGATTATCTGGAAGCAGCGAGACACGTGCAGGAAAAGGACGCGAAGCGGCTGGCCGCGTTGGTGAAGGAACTGGAAATCGCCAAGAAAAAAGCAGAAGAAGCCACCCGAGCCAAAAGCGAATTCCTTGCGAACATGAGCCACGAAATTCGCACGCCGATGAATGCCATCGTAGGCATGACGGAATTTGCCTTGGAAACCAAGTTGACGGCCGAGCAGCGCGAATATCTGACAACGGTAAAGACTTCAGCGGCGTCGCTTCTGGACTTAATCAACGACATCCTTGATTTTTCAAAGGTCGAGGCACGAAAAGAAGAATTAGATCGCGTGGAATTCAAGCTGCGGGATACGGTTGCGGATACGATGAAGGTGTTGGCTGTCCGCGCACAGGAAAAAGGTCTGGAATTAGCCTCACACTTTCCTCCCGACATTCCCGATGATCTTGTTGGTGATCCGAGCCGGCTCGGGCGGATCATCGTGAACCTAGTAGGCAACGCCATTAAGTTTACCGAGCGCGGCGAAGTGGTGTTACACGTCGGATTGGAAAAGCGCGAAGGCGCTGAGGTGGTGCTGCACTTCGCCGTTACAGACACGGGAATCGGCATCCCGATTGATAAGCAAAAGAGAATCTTCGAAGCCTTCGCGCAAGCGGATACTTCCACGACCAGAAAGTACGGCGGCACGGGACTCGGCCTCGCGATATGTGCGCAACTCGCGGAACTAATGGGCGGGCGCGTATGGGTCGAAAGCCAGGTGGGATCCGGGAGCACGTTTCACTTTACGGCGCGGTTCGGATTACAGAATGCGTCGGCGGAAAAATCTCCGGAACCTGCCCCGGTAAAACTGCAGAATCTGCCCGTGCTGGTTGTCGATGACAACGCAACGAACCGCCGCATACTCGAAGAGATGATCAAGAATTGGCGGATGCGGCCTGTGGCGGCCGCAAACGGAGCAGCCGCTCTGAAGGCCATGAAGCGGGCCCGAACGGAAGGGAATCCGTTTCAAGTAGTTCTGTTGGACGGGCACATGCCCAAAATGGACGGATTCGAAGTGGCCGCTCGGGTGAAAAAAGATCCGCACCTTCGTCACGCAACCGTGATCTTGCTCACATCCGCAGGGCGGCGTGAGGATGTGACCCGGGCGAAGACGCTGGGGGTCGCGGCGGCGCTTACAAAGCCGATAAAACAATCCGAACTCTGGGATGCAATCGTAACTGCGCTGCACGTTCCGGGGCGCGCTAAGAAGCGACCCTCGATGACGCGCGAGCGGGCACTTGGTGCGAAGCGTCCGCTGCGGATTCTTGTGGCCGAAGATAATCCGGTAAATCAGCAACTCGCGCTGCACCTTCTTGAACGGCGCGGACATTCAGCGATCGTTGCGGAAAATGGCCGCGAGGCGCTTGCTGCAATCGAAAAAAACATATTTGATCTGGTCCTAATGGATGTGCAAATGCCGGAGATGGGAGGCCTGGAAGCTACGCGGGCAATTCGCGAAAAGGAGAAATCCACGGGCAAGCATCTGCCCGTTGTTGCCATGACGGCGCACGCCATGCAGGGAGATCGCGAGCGCTGCCTGGAAGCCGGGATGGACGGATATTTGGCGAAGCCGTTGGATCCTAAAATATTTCTGCAGGTTGTGGAGGGCACGGCTCTGCCGGGGGGTACAAGCGAAACCGAGCCGAGTATCTTGAAGTCGGAACAAACCGTGGATAATTCCACGCTTTTGGCGCGATTCGGCGGTGATCGGAAATTGGTGATCAAGCTGGTAAATGCTTTTCGCAAGGATTGTCCGCGCATGATCACAAGGATTGGAAGCGCCATCAGATCGCGAGATGCCGCCGCTCTGGCAGATGCAGCTCACGCGCTAAAGGGCTCGGTCGGGAATTTCGGCGCGTCGGCAGCCTTCGAGACAGCTCGAGAGGTTGAAAAATTGGCTCGTGAGGGTAAACTCGACGGCGCGCGTGAGTTGAGCGGCACACTGGAAGAGCGAATCGCGGCTTTTCTTCTGGCGCTCCAGGCAATTGCGCAAAGAAACAAAAACATAAAGCGGAGAATCCGCTCGCGAAATTCCCGGCGGAGGAAAAAATGACGCGCATCCTTGTCGCAGATGACGATCGCACAACGCGGTTATTGCTTTCCGAGACGCTTCGCGCTCAGAAATTCACGACCGTGAGTGTGGCGGACGGCGCGGCCGCGCTCAAGAAAATGAAGCAGGGCAAATTCGATTTGGTGCTGCTGGACATATGGATGCCAAAGATGAACGGGCTTGAAGTTCTCAAGAATCTTCGCAGCCTAAAAGTGCGGCCGAAGGTGATCGTGATGACTTCCGATGACACGCCTGGGACGTTGCTGAGCGCGATTCGTGAGGAAGCCTACCAGTACGTTGCAAAGCCGATCGAACCGAGAGCGCTGGTCGCATTAGTGCGGGAAACACTCGCCAAGAAAACGGAGGCAACTCCTATCGAAGTTGTTTCGGCAACTCCCACGTGGGTTGAGCTGCTGGTTTCCTGCTCGCTCGCGGAGGCCGAACGAATCGAAAGCTTCATGGCGCATCTTAAAACCGGGCTGTCGGATGACGTACAAAGGGCCGTGGGGCAGGCATTTCATGAGTTGCTCCTGAATGCCGTGGAATGGGGAGGCAAACTCGACGCCAGTCGGAAGGTCCGGATCTCCTATCTTCGAGCTAAACGTATGCTGATGTATCGCATCGCAGATCCCGGCACAGGCTTCAAGTTTTCGGAGCTTGAGCACGCCGCAATTTCGCACATGCCCGACAGTCCCACCGAGCACGATGACATTCGTCGTGAAAAGGGGCTGCGTCCAGGAGGTTTTGGTCTGCTAATGACTAAGGCTAGCGTGGATGAATTGCTCTACAATGAAGCGCAAAACGAAGTCGTCTTCGTGAAATATCTCGATGAATAGTCGGTTACGAAATTAGAACTTGGCATCGCTAGAGGGGATGCCGGCAATCCATGATTTTTCGGTAAATGCCCATGAGACTCCTGGTTGTCACAATCGCATTCATAATCTCCGGTGCGCTGTTATTTTTTACTTTCACCCGACCCTCGACAGAAGCGATCGCGCCAAAGCGGCCGGAGGGCTGGAACCCAAGCGCGATTCGGAGCAGCTTCGAAGGACTTCAGGTTAAAGAAGTTGACCCTACGCATGCCGCACTGATTTTCAATTACGATCTTGAGAACACAACGGATTCTGACTACCGTTTGGCCAACGACCCGAAGATGTTGATTATGGGGCGGCTCAAATCGAGCAGCACTTTGAAAGCTGAAGATTCGATGCAGATTGATAATGCGATTTTTCTCCCAGCTCGAAATCGGGCGCGTATCGCCCTGGAGATAAGCTATTCTTTTAACTGGCCGACACAGATGTTTCCCGGGCAGGTGGGGCCGCTGACGCAAGAGAAATTCAGGTCGTTCGTTACCGGGAAAGTGGCGGATTTGCAGGGATTCATCCTGTTCGATCAGGTTACGCATTATCAGATCGAACTTCCGGGCGGTTGGCAAGAGTTGCAACCAGCCACCGCTGCGGCCGGAACCGATTAATCCTCGTCGAGTAGCGCATCCCGGGATCGCATATAAGAAGGTATAATCGCGGACGAAACGGTTTGCTGCGCAGCCCCCCTCGCAGCGAGGCGTGACAAATGCCAGAAATTCCCGAGCTGATGCAGAATCTCCCGGAACATACGGACCGCCGTACCCATTCGCGCCATCGCATTAGGGCGCTTGCGTACGTTGAGTTGGGGGAGAACAACGGGGGAATTGTTCTCAATATCAGCGAAGGAGGATTTGGCGTCCGAGCCGCGGAGGCCATACAGGAGGATAGTCTTTCGCGGTTGCGCTTTCAGATGCAGTACGCCACCCAACCGTTGGAAATGAGCGGCAAGATCGCGTGGACGAGCGAATCGCGGAAAGAAGCGGGTGTGTGCTTCACAGACTTGCGCGATGAAGCGCTCTCGGAAATCAGGACATGGATTCTTCAGGAAGTATCGCCAGGGCGCTCGCCAAAGCAGTTCCCTGTTGCTCGCCGCTCCTTTGGAGCAATGGCTGAGAAAAATGAATCCATCTCCGATGAGCTCTCGAGGGGTGAGATTGTTGAGGCTGAGACGCAAGACGACGCCGATCATCAAGTGGCTGGCCCTTCCATAATTCCAGATTCGAAAAGCAGGTTTTCCGGTCCAATGGCATCGAAAGCGCCCGCCGAAAGGCAGGAGTACGGTGCAACGCTCTTCCCAAAGGCAGCCAGCACTGCGCCCGCCTCTCGATTGCCGGTCACCGCCTTACCGGCTGTTAATAAACCGGGATCTGTGCCCTCAGTATCGAGAGCGCAAAACGCGCCGGAAAATTGGATGGATTTTCGAGTTCAGATGGGAAGAGGTTGGATGGTTGCAGCTCTGGTGACTTTTCTTGTAGCTGTTTCGTTTTCCGCGGGAATGGCGGTAAGGAGAGGCGGTCTAGTCGGACTTAGACCCAACGCGGACACGCCCCCATCCACCAGTGCCCAAACTCAAAATTCAGTTCCCGTTCTCCCGCCCACCCGCACGCTCTCGAAACCGCTGCAGATCGATATCGTTGATTCGAGCAATCAACGGTGGACGATTCCTGCAAGCGTGTCGGCTCCTCATTCACCAGGGGGCGGTGCGAGCAACGGTATCTCGCATGACGCTTCGGAAAATATCGAGACAGCTACTTCCGGCCTTCGGCCGGCGCCGGAACATCAAGACACAGGAGGCGCGTCTGCCGTCCCTAGCCAGGCGGGTGCGTCGCCGACTCTATTGAGTTTGCCGGAACACTCGGTTAGCGCTTCGGGCTCGGTGGCAATCAGTTCTCAGCGTTCGCTCGTGGTGCCTGCAGAATCTTCGCAAAGTACATCGCCACCGGGAAAAAATCTTCAGGTCGGACAGTTGGTGAATTTGGTTGACCCACTCTACCCACCCGAGGCCGAACAGAAGCAGATTGAAGGAACTGTCAGGCTGCACGCGACCATTGGCGTGGATGGATCGATCAAGGACCTTCAGCCGCTGAGCGGCCCCGCATCGCTCCTGCCGGCAGCGCTCACCGCCGTGCGTGAGTGGCGCTACAACCCTACTTTGCTGAATGGGCAGCCTATTGAGACGCAGGAAGATATCAGCGTCGTTTTTCGGCTTCCGAATTAGCTATGCGGTCGACGATCTAAAATACGTATTCTTCCGATTAACTCAGCACGCGATTTACAAGGTTGATTGACGTTTCGTGTGCCTCACGTATACGATGGCAGTTGTTCAAAAAGGAGGACAATCATGGCAAGAAACCAGCTGAAGCGTGCAGCTAAGAAAATCGGCGAGGCAATGGGAAGAGCGGACCGCACAGCGCACAAGGTTGCGAAAGCGGGAATCGTGGCGCGCGAAGAATTGGTGCAATTGTCAAAGCAGGTGGAATCACTCAAGCGCCAATTGCAGAAGACTACCAAGCGCTTGAAAAACGCTCTCACCTAGATTTCCGAGCATTCGCGCAATTCGGTCTTTATTCATCGCTGAGGCTTGCGGACAATCTCCGCGCCTTGGGCCGAAAGCTCGGGTAAAATCGGTGTCACGCGTCCGTAGCTCAATTGGATAGAGCATCTGCCTTCGGAGCAGAGGGTTGGGGGTTCAACTCCCTCCGGGCGCGCCATAGCTCACTGCCACAGAGTTCGCTTTCCTCCCGATTCATGAACATCGGCTTCGATCTGTGGCCAATTTGCGGATCGAAATTAATTCCCCGCCGACATCGACGATGAAGTGAAAAAGTGACTGAAGACTGCACACGCCTCATCGCGTGACTATCCGACCAATTATGGACCTGCGAGGCAGCAGAACGGAAAAGTGACGTGTGTGCGAGCGCAGACGCTCAAACCAACTCGCTAAAATAAATAGTGGGCCCGCCAGGATTCGAACCTGGGACCGACGGATTATGAGTCCGCTGCTCTAACCAGCTGAGCTACAGGCCCGCCGAAAGCAACCGACTGATTTTATATGGGTTTGGCGAATTGTGTCGAGGATTCGGAACGACCAAGAAAACAGCCATTCTAATAAATTCGTAGTGATTTCTCTGCAAACTCGACGTGAATTTCACTCCACTAACCCGCGTGTTGATCAGGAGTTGTCCAGCCGGACCCGAGATTGCAAGTTCCGGTGATTTGCCCCCGACCGTGTGCTGAGGATTCTGCCGGCTCGGACGTGAACATCCGACTTACGCAGTCTGTCCTTTACCCTTTCGCACAACCGCATACGACGCATCGACCACACCGTAACAGGATGCTAATCTTCAAGCTCCCCCTTCCGGAGGCCAGTGTGTCCGCATCCTTGCCGTCGAACGACGGCAGTGCAGAAAACCGTCGCAGTACTCGAGTCATTCACGCCGTGCCGATCACGATCCGGGGGATCGACGCCCTCGGCCAGGCGTTCGATGAACACACCTCAACCGTGACGGTAAACTGCAATGGTTGCAAGTACGAGTCGAAGCACTACGTCCCAAAGGGTTCTAAGCTCACTATGGAGATCGGCGGCCGTGACCGCGGGTTGCCCCCAAGGAAATTTCCCGCCCGAGTCGTCTGGGTCCAGCGGCCGCGCACCTACCGCGAGATTTTCCACATCGCATTGGAGTTCGAAATTCCCGGAAATGTCTGGGACATCAAATCCCCACCGCCAGATTGGTTCCCACATCCTGATGACGAGGAGTTGACCGTTCCAGTGTATGCGGAGTCAGACGAGCCAGAACCTTTTGCCGTCCCGGTGTCGGCGCCTCTCGCACGAGAAGCAGACGCAGCAGGTCACATGCAAGCGGCTGCTCACGCCGTTTTAGCCGTCGCTACACCTGCGATGACCCCGGACTTTGCCATACCTCAAGCCTATCTTGGTTCTCTGCAGGAGAATCAATCGGAGCTTGACGCCGAGCGGCAAATGTTGAGAGCGACCATAGAAACAGCAATGACCGAAGACATGGCGCTGTTGCGCCAGCGCCTTGAATCGCATCTTCAGGAGGCCGTGCAGGAGACCGTCAAATCCTTGGCAGATCGTATCGCCGAGCACGTTCTGAAGGCCGTGGCAGAGCACGCAACCGAACGCACCGCCGCGATTGTTGCTGAGGCCCGCGAGACACGCCAAGCAAATGCCGAGGAGCTGAATGCAAAGATTGGTTTGGCGGTGCGGGAAGCTGTGAGCGCTCCACAGAAAAGTCCGCGCAAATCGCCGCCCACTAAGCGCCCGCGTAAATCGCCCAAATAGGAAGACGGGGTTGATTAGGTTTGGCGGCAACCAGAGTGCCCTACAGGAAACTATCCCAAAACGGACGGTTTCAATCTGATTACCGGGTATTCTTGTAGAGAGGTTCACTGTGCAGGGAAGGACTTTTTAGGCGCTATATGCTACGACGCGCAAATACCTTCATGAATGGGAGATTTTCATGCGAGAGCTGAGAGCTAAGACGGTGCCCGCTGCCGGCGAGAGCAGTGCGGAGCGCCGGCGTTCACACCGCGTACAGATCACGATGCCAGTGTTGATCCGTGGAAAAAACGGAGAGGTGCCTTTCACCGAAGAAGCGCACACGGTATCGGTGAACGCACACGGGTGCATGGCGCGACTTGCGGCAAAGCTCGTGCGAGGACAAGAGCTCGCAATCGTCAATCCTAAGACGGTAGAAGAACTGCCTTGCACGGTGACTTTTATTGGACAGAAAGATTCCGGCAAAACCGAGGTCGGCCTCGAATTTATCGAACCGTCCCCGCTCTTCTGGCGTATCACCTTTCCGTCTGACGATTGGGATCCCGCCGAGCGCAAACAACATACCACTCCCAGCACGCGTGCGTTGCCCAAGCGCTAACACGGTCCTCGCTCCGTCGATTGCAGGCTGCAAATCCGACTCTGACAGAGCCGTTCCGTATGCCGCTCCTGTGAGCCTCTAGTCGAGCTCACGAAGAACGGCTCGACGGCGCGGAGATTAGCAAAGGCGACGGCCGTTGTTCTGCCGGATCGTGCCCCTCACAGCTAGCGGGTTGTCCGGGATGCTTCGCTAAGAGACTAGTGTGCGGTTTTGGAGCATTAACCTCGCGGGTTCGTCGGCCAACACAGCTGCGGCGCGATATAAGTGCAGTTATAGGAATAAGATAGTAAGCCTCGCGAATTCCTGGATTCCTGCCCTTGGCAGCGAACGTGCACCGTTTTGAGTTATGCACACCGTTGTGAGTCGCCAGAAAAGCGCCGAAGGCATTTTATTTGTTCGGCAGCACGCGGCATGAAACTGCCCAAATCAATTCGCGCGGGAGAAACCTACTCGCTCCAAGCGGTCATGCGGCGCGTGGAGCGGCGACAATGGTGGCTTTCTTTCTCCGGCGTCCTCGTGACGTTGCTCCTGACTCTGGGAATTGTTTCTTTTTCGTTGACCGTCTTTTTTCTTCAACGCGACTTCTGGGATGAACTCAACATTCATTTAGCGATGCGAGCATTGGTGGGGATGGTGTTTCTCTTTGTTGTTTATGTCGTCTACCAGCAACTTCAAATTCACCGCTTTCGAATGCATCTTGTGGCGCAAGAGGAGTTGTTCAGCTTGATTGGAGAAAATGCCGCGGACATGATCGCGGTCGTGACCGCAAACGGAGAGCGCCTTTACAACAGTCCTTCTTATCAAAAAGTACTGGGCTACACTCCTGAGGAACTGGAAAAAACTTCGGCTTATGAACAAATTCATCCTGACGACCAACCAGCGGTCAAGCTGGCGGCAGACGAAGCGAAAAAAACGGGAATCGGACGCCGGGTTGAGTACCGCATTCGGCATAAGAACGGTGAATGGCGCGTACTGGAGTCTACTGCCAGCGCGGTGCGAAACGAAAACGGAGAGGTCGCAAAGCTCATCATCGTGAATCGCGATATCACGGAACGCAGGCACCTGGAACAACAACTGGTCTTGTCGCAGCGGCTGGAGGCGGTGGGAAAACTGTCAGGCGGAATCGCTCACGATTTCAATAACATCCTGGGGGTGATTATCGGCTACAGCGAAGCAATGCAAGAAAAGATGGCCGCGGACGATCCGATGAGAGAAGCCGTTGATGAAATCGAAAAAGCCGGCCAGCGAGCGGCCGCTCTTACGCAACAGCTTCTGGCTTTCAGCCGTAAACAGGTCCTGGAGCCGAAAATCCTGGATCTCAATTCGATTGTGACCGACGTTGAAAAGATGCTCCGGCGGCTGATCGGAGAGGACGTTGATTTGGAGATTATCCCCTCGCCGACGCTGGGAAGGGTGAAAGCCGACCGAGGACAGATCGAGCAGGTCATTCTGAACCTAGCCGTGAATGCACGCGACGCCATGCCTCGCGGCGGGCAACTAAAAATTGAGACGATGAACGCCGATTTGGATGAAGACGACGCCCGCCGCAAAAGGTATGTCGTGCCTGGGCCATACGTCATGTTGCAGGTAAGCGACACCGGCTCGGGAATGAGCGCCGAAGTGCAATCCCACATATTCGAGCCTTTTTACACTACGAAGGAGCAAGGCAAAGGAACGGGCCTGGGTCTGGCGACGGTTTACGGGGTCGTCAAGCAAAGCGGCGGCTATATCTGGCTCGAGAGCGAAATCGGCAAAGGCTCTAAATTTCAGGTCTACCTTCCCCGTGCAGAGGGCGTCGCGACAGAACCTGCTCGGAAGCAGCCATCGCTTATCGCGCATGGGCTCGGAACGATACTAGTAGCCGAAGACGAACCGTCCCTTCGCAAGTTGACGTGCAATACGCTGAAAGAGGCCGGATACAAAGTTCTCGAAGCCGAGGACGCGTCCAAAGCGATTGAAATCGCCAAACACTCTGACAGCGACATCGACCTTCTTTTGACCGACGTGGTGATGCCGGGCATGAGCGGCCGTGAACTTGCTGAAAACCTATCTCTAAAGTGCCCTCGCATGAAAATTCTCTACATGTCTGGATATACCGACGGCGCGGTTGCAGCGCATGGAATATTGGAGTCCGGAATTGTGATCCTGCGAAAGCCTTTCTCGCGAGTGCAGTTGCAGCAGAGTGTTGCAGAGATGCTGACGAAAAATCCCCGCCAAGGGAAGACGGAAGAAAATGCCGAATACGCTAAAAGCAGAGAATGACGTCAACATAGTTACGAAACC
>Ga0209530_1000272_pt1 | contig 42230 bp, 47 predicted proteins | sample BlaSpr_A8_Ref_O1_FD_187987 | JGI IMG/M metagenome (GOLD analysis project Ga0209530, IMG submission 187987) | Forest soil microbial communities from Thunder Bay, Ontario, Canada - Black Spruce, Ontario site 2_A8_Ref_O1 (SPAdes) (version 2) | ecosystem: Environmental > Terrestrial > Soil > Boreal...
CCGGCACCACGCTCACCCTGCACTACGAAGTCAAAAACCACCACACCACTACATGAACTATTGCGCTATGTCAGGAGCCCTGGTGCTGGGGTGCCCCGGAGGTGAGCGGGCCAGCACAACCGATTACGATCTGGCTCATGATTGCTACGGGGACGCCGCCTGGCGACAATGTTGTGGTTTACTGCAGCGGAATATCGCAGGAAACATACAATCCAGCTCTTACCGACGTGATTCCGCTGGGATTCACTCTCATCAGCCGTAACGAGCGGGCCACCACCTGCGAATCGGACGGTACGGGCATCCCGGGGGATGAGACGTTCGTATCCCAGGTGAACGGCCTGCCGGAGACACCGGGACTGACATGCGCAACGCTGATCAGACCCGATTCCGGCACCACCGTCTATACCTGGAACAATGGCCATACCAGCACATGGAAATGGTCAGGGAAGGTCGGCGCTGGACCGACAACAGGGGACCTGTCGGCCACCCGGACCGGAACGATCGTCGCCGGTGATTACCGCGGTGACGACATGTCCGAGAACATCATCTATGACAACGATGTAAGCACGTGCGAAACCGGTCCGCTAAGCACGAATATCGGCGATGCCGAATGGGCACTGTTTCCGGCCACCAACAAGCCGTTCTGATATGTGCGTTGTGTTACGGCGAGGAGCTTGCAAGAGCGGGTGAGTGGCTGATGTCGATGTGCTGCAGCGGGGTTTTCCGGTCATGCTGGCAGCATGGGTCATGGACATTCACATGAGCACGAGTCCTCGGCGGAGGGGATGCGGGCGCTGCGGATCTCGCTGCTCGTTCTTGGGCTGACCGCCGTTGCGCAAGGTCTCGTAGTGGCGCTGTCCGGGTCGGTCGCGCTGCTCGGCGACGCGCTGCACAACGCGGCGGACGCGCTCACCGCGCTGCCGCTCGGGGTCGCGTTCCTGCTCGGGCGGCGGCGGCCGAACCGGCGCTACACCTATGGGTACGGGCGGGCCGAGGACCTGGCCGGTGTCGTGATCGTGGCGGTGATCGCGCTCTCGTCGGGCGCGGCGGCGTTCGTCGCGGTGCGGCGGCTGCTGGATCCGCGGCCGGTCACGCATCTGGCGGCCGTCGCGATCGCGGCTGGGCTGGGGTTCGCCGGCAACGAGCTGGTGGCCAGCTACCGGATCCGCACCGGACGGCGGATCGGGTCGGCCGCGCTGGTCGCCGACGGGCTGCACGCCAGGACCGACGGGTTCACCTCGCTGGCGGTGCTGCTCGGGGCCGGCGGCGTCTGGGCCGGGTGGGACTGGGCAGACCCGGTGGTCGGACTGACGATCACCGTTGCCATCCTCGTCGTGGGGTGGCAGGCGGGGCGCCAGGTGCTGCAGCGGCTGATGGACAGCATCGATCCGGCGCTCATCGACCAGGCGGAGGCGGCGCTGCGTGACGTGCCCGGCGTGCTGGGCGCGGGACAGGTGCGGATGCGGTGGATCGGGCACCGGCTCCGGGCCGAATGCGCGATCCTGGTGGATCCCGCGTCGACCGCGGCGGCGGCGCATCGGGTCGCGGCGGCGGCCGAGCATGCGCTCGTGCACGCGATCCCGCGGCTGACGGCGGCCGTGGTCCATGCGGACGTGCTAGCGGATCACATGCTCGCCGAGCAGGACCACGCGCTGGCCTAGACCTCTGGCAGGACCGCGGCCAGCAGGGTGCCCATCCGGATCGCGGACGCCCTGCCTGCCTCGACGACCTCGGCGTGGCTCAGGCTGTGCCCGCCCAGTCCGGCGGCGAGGTTCGTGACCAGGGATATGCCGAGGACTTCCGCGCCCAGGTGGCGGGCGGCGATTGCTTCGAGTGCGGTGGACATGCCGACCAGGTCGGCGCCGAGCCGGCCCAGCATGGTGATCTCCGCCGGGGTCTCGTAGTGCGGGCCGGGGAGCATGGCGTAGACGCCCTCGGCGAGGGTGGGGTCCTTCCGCTTCGCCAGCGCGCGCAGTCGCGGCGAGTACAGGTCGGTCAGGTCCACGAACCGCTGGCCCTGCGAGGGCGGGGGACCGGACATCGGGGACTTGCCGGTCAGGTTCAGGTGATCGCTGATCAGTACCGGCTGGCCGACGGTGAGGCCCTTCCTGATACCGCCGGCGGCGTTGGTGAGCACGATGGTGCGGCAGCCGGCCAGGACGGCGGTACGCACGCCGTGCACCACCTGAGCGGGGGGCAGGCCTTCGTACAGGTGCACCCGGCCCAGGAACAGCAGCACCTTCCGGTCGCCGACGGTGACGGAGCGGACCGACGGGGTGTGGCCGGCCACAGTGGGTGGGGGGAAGCCGCCTAGCTCGTCGAGGGGGACCTCGGTGTCGGGGGTGCCGAGAGCATCGGCGGCGGGGGTCCAGCCGGAGCCGAGCACCACGGCTATGTCGTGCTGCTGCTGTCCGGTGCGGGCGGCAAGCTGCCCGGCGCTGGCCTCGGCGATGACAAAGGGATCGTCGGTCACGAACACTCATCATGGCGTACCGGGATCGCGTGGCGCGCCGGCGGGTTGGTTTGTTCGTGAATCCGTAGTAGCGTAATTCCGTGGATGGGGAACTCGGGGCGCGTCTCGCCGCGCTCGAGGAGCGGGTCGAGCGGCTGGAAGGCAGACCAGGAGCGGCAGCCTCCATGGCGCTGGCCGACGGTTTCCTGGATGCCGACGTGGCGGGCAGCCTGATGTTCGCCGGGACGGCGACCCTGCCCGGGGCCGGGTCCGTCGTATGGCAGGAGGAGCACAGTGTTCCTTCTGTAGTCGCGAGCGGATGGGCGGATGCGGCGGTGGCGCTGGCCGCGCTCGGGCATCCGGTGCGGCTGGAGCTGATCCGGCGGCTGCTCGCGGGCGCGCACACCACCCATGACCTAGCCGAGATCCCTGACCTGGCCACCAGCGGGCAGCTGTACCACCATCTGCGGGAGCTGCAGGCGGCCGGGCTGGTTCAGCAGCGCCGCCGCAACGACTACGCTGTGCCCGCGGACCGCGTGATCTTGTGCCTGATCCTGGTAGCGGCCGCGAAAAGCTGCGCCCACGTCAGAGAGGCTGCTTCGTGAGCTTCCGCGAGACTTCCGACACCGACCCTGCGGCTGCGCAGACCGCGGCCGCTGCTGCGCAGGCTGCGCCAGCGGCGGATGCTGTGCCAGCGGCGGATGCTGTGCCGGATAAGGCCGATCCGTGGAATGACCCGCGGATGCCGTGGAGCGGGCGGCCCCGCAAGGCCGACGTCCTCTGCTTCAGCGCCATCCTGCTCAGCGGCGTCTACTACTACGCGCTGCTGCCGTTCCGTGCCCATCTGCTCGGCACGCATCCGGTGTGGTCTGAGCTGCTGAACGGGAGCACGGAGTCCATCATCGCCGCGGCGGCGTTCGCCCGGGTCGGGCATGGCACCTTCATCGTGGCGCTGCTCGCCGCCCTGCCCGGGCTGGTGAAGTTCGACATCATCTACTGGTGGGCGGGCCGCCTGTGGGGTGACAAGTACATCCTGCTGCTGTCCGGCAAGAGCCAGCGCGGCACCAAGTACATGGACCGGGTGCACCGGCTTGGCCGGAAGTTCACCTACCCGGCGGTGATCCTCAGCCCGTTCATCCCGCTCGCGCCGGTGATCTACGTCGTGGCCGGCTGGTCCAGGATGAAGGCGATCACCTTCCTGATCCTGGACCTCATCGGCAACCTGATCTGGGCCGGCCTGCTCTGCGGGCTCGGTTACGCTATCGGCAAGCCAGCCGTCAACGCCGCGAAGGAAATCTCTAAATACGGGCTGTGGGTCACCATCGGGCTGGTGGTGGTGATCGTGTTCTTCCAGATGCGGTCGCAGCGTGGCATGCTGCGGGCCGCCCGCGAGGCGGAGGTCATGGTCGCCACCGATGCCGCGGCCGACGCCGCTGCCGCTGCCGACAAGGGCTAGCGAACGCCGTACAGGTGCTCCAGGGCGAGCTGGTCCAGGCGCTCGAAGGCCAGGCCGCGCTGTCCTAGTGCCTCCGGATCGACCGAGGCCGCCGCGGCAGCCACGTCCTGCCACGTCTCTCCGGCGGCCACGGTGGGCACCGACAGCTCGGCCACGGCGGAATCGGCCAGCGCAGCGGTCACCTCGGGATCGGCGCGGAAGGCCCGGACCTTATCCCGGAGGATCAGGTAGTTCCGCATGCAGGCCGCCGCCGAGTCCCAGACCCCGCGGTCGTTCTCGGTGCGCGGAGGCTTGTAGTCGAAATGCACCGGCCCGTCATATCCGCCGGCCTCCAGCGCGTCCACCACCCAGAATGCCCCGCGCACGTTCCCGGCGCCGAACCGCAGGTCCTGGTCGTACCGCGGCCCGTGCTGCCCGTTCAGGTCGATGTGGAACAGCTTGCCGTGCCACATCGCCTGCGCGATGCCGTGCGCGTAGTTCAGTCCGGCCATCTCCTCGTGCCCGACCTCCGGGTTCACGCCCACCATTTCCGGATATTCCAGAGATGAGATAAACGCGAGGGCGTGCCCCACCGTGGGCAGCAGGATGTCGCCACGCGGCTCGTTCGGCTTCGGCTCGATCGCGAACCGCAGGCTGTAGCCCTGTTCCCGCACGTAGGCGCAGAGAAAGTCGAGCCCCTCGGCATACCGGTCCAGGGCGGCGCGGATGTCCTTGGCGGCACCGGACTCGGCCCCCTCGCGCCCGCCCCAGAACACGTAGGTGGCGGCGCCGAGCGAGGCGGCCAGGTCCAGGTTGCGCATGACCTTCGCCAGTGCGAACCGCCGCACGTCCCGGTCGTTCGCGGTGAACGCGCCGTCCTTGAACATCGGGTGGCCGAACAGGTTCGTGGTCGCTGTCGTCACGACCAGCCCGGTTGAGGACAGCGCGGAGCGGAACGCGCCGATCCGCTCCTCCCGCTCCGCTCCGGAGGCATCGAACGCAAACACGTCATTGTCATGAAAATTCACGCCATAGGCACCCAGTGAGGCGAGCTGGTAGACGGCGCGCTCGGCGGGCATCGGTGGCCGGACAGCGGACCCGAACACGTCGACCCCCTGCCAGCCGACGGTCCAGATCCCGAACGAGAACTTGTCCTCTGGCGTGGGGATGTAGTCAGCTGTCACCTGAGAAGCCTCCTCTGTAACACGGGACTGTCTAGCCCAGCTTGTCACGCCAGCCGGCGGTGGCGTCCCGAAGCTCCGCATATCGCTCCCGCACGGCGGTGTCGGGCGCGGCGGTAAAGGAAGCCGCCGGCGCGGCCGGCCATTCGGGCAGCGCACCCGATGCCGCCCACGCTGCCTGCCGGGCGGCGCCAAGCGCGACGTACTCGGCCGGCGGCGGCACGGTGACCGGCAGGCCGAAGACCGCGGGTGCGATGGCACGCACCGCGGGGGAGCGCGCCGCGCCGCCGATCAGCGTGACCCGGCGCGCACTGATCCCGCAGGTGGCCAGGTGGCCGATCGCGTCGGCGAGCGAGCAGAGCACCGCCTCCACCGCCGCCCGCGCCAGGTTCGCCGGCGTCGCATTAGAGCTGGTGAGACCGCGCAGCACGCCGCTGGCATCCGGCCGGTTCGGGGTGCGCTCGCCGTCCAGGTAGGGGAGCAGCGTCAGGCCGCCGGCTCCTGGCGGCGCCGCCAGGGCAAGCCGGTCAAACTCGGCGATGCCGACACCGAGCATCGCGGCGGCGCTCGTCAGCACCCGGGACGCGTTCACGGTCGCGATCAGCGGGAGAAAGTGCCCGGTAGCATCCGCGAACCCGGCCACCGCGCCGCTCTCATCGGCGGCGGGCACGTCGGAGATGGCGTAAGCGGTCCCCGATGTCCCGATCGACACGACGACCGTGCCGCCGCTGCTCCCCAGCCCGAGTCCGAGCGCCGCGCCCATGTTGTCCCCGGTTCCCGCCGACAGTGCGGCCCCGGCCGCGGTGTGCCCAACGATCGACGAAGGCCCTGCCAGCGCGGGCAGCCGTACCCCCTTGCCGAGCGCCGCCGCCGCCACCTCGGGAAGCCACTCGCCGGCAGCCGGAGAAAAGTACCCGGTCCCCGACGCATCCCCCCGGTCGGTGGCCGGCTCCGCGACGCGGCCAGAAAGCCGCCAGGTCAGCCAGTCGTGCGGCAGCAGTACCCGGTCCACCCGCGCGGCCGCGGCCGGCTCGTGGGCGGCGAGCCAGCGCAGCTTGGTCACCGTGAACGACGCGGTGGGTACGCTGCCAGTCTCCCGCGCCCACCAGGCGGCGCCGTCCCGCTCGGCGATCAGCTCGCGGGCCGCGCTCGCGGACCGCATGTCGTTCCACAGCAGGGCGGGCCTGATGACCTCGCCGGCCTCGTCGAGCACGATCATCCCGTGCTGCTGCGCGGCGACCCCGATCGCGTCCGCCCGGTCAAGCAGCCCGCGGCCCGCCTCAGTCAGCGCGTCCCACCAGCGTTCGGGATCGCATTCGGTCCCATCCGGGTGCGGTGCCGAGGACTGCCCGAGGACGGTCCCGTCGGCCGCGTCGCACAGCAGGACCTTGGTGGACTGGGTGGATGAGTCGATTCCGGCTACGAGCACAAGCCCAAATTAGTTGAAACATCCAACGACCTGCAAGATCGTTACGTGCACGTTCCAGATGAACGTGCATTTGATCTTGCATGTGTTGTCCCGTATCGGGCAGGATTGAAGTTGTGCGGAAATCAGCCGGGATTTGCGTACACCTCTCCCCGGGGTTGCGATGGGCCTGAATCAGCTCGGACTGCCGACTCGGACGAAGATTGACCCTTCGGCGCGGCAGCCGCTAGACCTGACATCGAGGCTGACGGCCATGCCTGGACGGCCGCGTGTGGTCCGGATGCCTTCCGACTGGTGGGACTCGCCCGCCGTGGCGGCGTGCGCGCTGGGCTATGGCGCGCAGGCCGGCCGGATGGCGCGCCGGTTCACTCGCGGCACGCTTGCCGAGTGGGGCCTGGCTACGCTGGCCGACGACGCCGAGGCGATCGTCGGGGAGTTTGTGGCGAACGCGGTCTCGCACGCGGCTCGCGCCACCGCCGCCGCTCCGCACGTCCAGCAGGTTGGCCTGCGGCTGCTGCGCCGGACCGGTGAGGTGATGTGCGCGGTCCTGGACCCGAGCGACAGCGCCCCGGTGCTGCGCAAGCCGAGCCGGACCGACGAGGCGGGCCGCGGCCTGCAGATGGTGGACGCGCTCAGCGACGTCTGGGGCTGGAGCCCGGTAGCCGGCCGCGGCAAGGCAGTCTGGGCCATCCTGTTCTGCACCTGATAATCTCATCGCTATGTCCTGGACCTGGCGGTACGAGAAAGCGGATGGCACGCCCGTGACCAGCACCGATGAGCTGCCCGAGGCGATTTTCGCAAGTCAGGGCGACGCGGAGAGCTGGCTGGGCGAGTACTGGCGCACCCTGCTGACCGCCGGAGTGGACCAGGTCAGCCTCCGCGAAGACACCCGTACGGAGTACGGCCCGATGAACCTCCACCCCGCCGACTGACCTCTCAATCAGAACGGCCTGTTGAGCCGTCCGGCCGCCCTTTGCTCGTGTCAAAGCCGGTCACCCCTTTGCGCGGTCGGCCCCGTTGCGCGGAAAATCCATGCCCCGCGGAAGAAAACGAGTCAAAAACGCCTGGTAAAGCTCCGTCGAGCACCAATCTTCCGCGCAATCCCGCCTGGGGCGGTGGGCGCATGCGGGCGGGCGGTGGGCGCATGCGGGCGGGCGGTGGGCGCATGCGGGCGGGCGGTGGGCGCATGCGGGCGGGCGGTGGGCGCATACGGCCGGGCGGTGCGGGCGGTGGGCGTTACGGGAGGGGGGCGGCGGTATTACGGGCGGCGGGCGGGGCTGGCGGTGCGGGCGGGATCGCGTTCTATGTGGTCGCCGAGTATCTCATCGATGCGGGTGAGCAGGGCGGTGTCCAGCTTGACGCCCGCCGCGGCGCAGTTTTCCCGTACCTGCTCCGGCCGGGTCGCGCCCACGATGGCCGCGGACACGTTCGGGTGCTGCAGCGTCCAGGCCACCGCTAGCTGGGCCAGGGAAAGCCCCGCCTCGTCGGCGAGCGGCCGCAGGTCCTGAACGGCCTGGAGCAGCGAATCGCCCAGGTACCGCTTGATGAAGTTGCCGCCCGACGGGTCGGTGGCGCGGGAATCGGCCGGCGGGGCGGCGCCCGGCAGGTACTTGCCGGTCAGCACGCCCTGCGCGATCGGGGAGAAGACGAGCTGCCCGATGCCCTCGCGCTCGGACAGCGGCATCACCTCGCCCTCGATGACCCGCCACAGCATGTTGTACTGCGGCTGGCTGGACACGATCCGGTCCAGGCCGAGCTCGTCGGCGATCCGCAGCGCCTCCGCGATCTCGGACGCGCGCCACTCCGAGACGCCCACGTAGAGCACCTTGCCGGACCTGATCAGGTCATCGAACGCGCGGAGCGTCTCCTCGAGCGGCGTCTCGTGGTCATACCGGTGGGCCTGGTAGAGGTCGACGTAGTCGGTGCCAAGCCGGCGCAGTGAGGCTTCCAGCGAGCGTGTCACGTGCTTGCGGGACAGGCCGCGGTCATTGCGGCCGGAGTCCATCGGCCAGAAGACCTTGGTGAAGATCTCCACCGAGTCGCGCCGCACCCCAGCCAGCGCGCGGCCGAGTACCTCCTCGGCCCGCCCGCCGGCGTACACGTCGGCGGTGTCGAACGTGGTGATGCCCTCATCGAGCGCGGCCTGCACGCACGAGATCGCGGCATCCTCGGCTACTTGAGAGCCGTGCGTGATCCAGTTGCCGTAGGCGATCTCGCTGATCACGAGCCCGCTGGACCCAAGGTGACGATATTCCATCAGAACTTGTCTCCTGGACGTACTCGCGGGGCCGGCACCCGGAACCTGCGTGGCTGGAACGCCCGCGCCGTCGTGTAGAAGCGCAGGCCCTTCTGGAATTCATCTGGCATCCGCTGAGCGATGAGCCTTCGCAGCCCGCGGTTCATAAACATATTTTCGATGGCCACGCCGACGAGGACGAAGAGCTCTATATAGAACAGGTCGTTCTCCAGCACCTTGTTCCTGGTGAAGAGCGCCACGACCATGAGCAGCAGGATGTACATGACGAACTCGGTGAACCGGCGCTTGGAGTCGACGTAGTCCCTGGCCAGCGCCCGCACCTGCCCCTGGTCCTTCGGCTGCAGCGCCCAGGCCTCGCCGCGCTTCATCGCGTCATACTTGTGGGCGCGGTCGCCCTTGTCCCTGGCCTTGTCGGTAGCCGTCCGTGGGCCGGCCGGCCGCCGGGAGCCGCCGATGGGCTGGTACCGGCCCGCCTCGGCTTCCTTGCGCTTGGGCGTGGGCCGTCCTTTGCCCGCCTGAGCCGCGGGCCTGACTTTAGTATCTGCGGGGCTGTCCGGGCTCTGCGCGCCCGGGGAATCCTGGGTCGAGCCGTCCGGCGCCCCATCGCTTTTGCGTCGGAACACGCGCATAGCTTAGTGCCGGTGGGGCATGGTGGCGGTAGCCCGCGTGCTGGCGACCGCGTAGGCTGAATCCGACTAGTCGTACTTGAAGAAGGGGACGGCCGCACGTATGGGCGTGATGAAGCGAGTCTCGCTGGTCTTCAAGGCCAAGGCCAACAAGGCCCTGGACAAGATGGAAGACCCCCGCGAGACCCTTGACTATTCGTATCAGCGCCAGCTTGAGATGCTGACGAAGGTCCGCCGCGGTGTCGCGGACGTTGCCACTTCCCGCAAGCGCGTCGAGTTGCAGATGAACCAGCTCCAGCAGCAGTCGACCAAGCTCGAGGACCAGGCCCGTAAGGCCCTCGGCATGGGTCGTGAGGACCTGGCCCGCGAGGCGCTGTCTCGCAAGTCGTCTTCCCAGTCTCAGCTGAATGACCTGCAGGTTCAGTATGCGCAGCTGCAGGGCGAGGAGGAGAAGCTGACGGTCGCGTCGCAGCGCCTCCAGCAGAAGGTGGACGCCTTCCGCACGCGGAAGGAGACGATCAAGGCCACCTACACCGCAGCAGAGGCGCAGACCAGGATCAACGAGGCCTTCTCCGGCATCTCAGAAGAGATGGGCGATGTCGGTCAGGCGATCCAGCGCGCCGAGGACAAGACTGCCCAGATGCAGGCCCGGGCCGGGGCGATCGACGAGCTGCTGGCATCCGGCGCGCTCGACGACGCGCTCGGCGGCCATCGCGACGACATTCAGTCCGAGCTGGACGCGATCAGCGCGGGCAGCGACGTCGAGTCCGAGCTGAGCCGGCTCCGCGGCGAGATCGGCTCCAGCCAGCAGAAGCAGATCGGCAGCGGCCCAGGCACTAGCGCCGGCAATGGCGCCAACGGCGGTCAGGCAGCGGGTCAGGGGCCTGCCCAGACGCCCCAGTACGGTGGCCAGCCCGCCGCGCTGCCGGTATCGGATTACCCCGTCGATGACGTGGAGGGCGGTGCTGGCGCATGATCGTCCGGATCCTCGGGGAGGGCCAGTTCAGCGTCCCCGGCGAGGTTGCTGCTGATCTTGACCGCCTTGATGCCGAACTGGAGGCAGCTGTCGAGCGGGGCGATGAGTCGGCCTTCACTGCGGCGCTGAACTCCCTGCTTAACACGGTCCGTGAGCACGGGACCGAGGCGCCGGCCGACACCCTGGAGCCATCCGAGCTCATCCTGCCGCATGAAGGGGCCAGCATGGACGAGGTCCGGCAGCTGCTGTCGGACGATGGCGTCCCGCACTCCTGAGCCTTCACGGCGGCCATTCAGGTTACGTTCAGTGTCTGTGGATACATTTAGGCCAGATATTCTGGTATTCGGTCCCGGAGGGGACCAGACGGAGGTGGCGTGATGGCGCGTAGCAGGTATGCGCCGGACCGGGGGCTTACGGCGCGGATGACCGCGACGATGTTCCTGCTCGGGCTCGTCTTTGTCGTATTCGTGGGTCTGATCATTGTCATCGGCGCGGCATCGAAGGCCAGCATTGCCATAATCGTGCTGTTCGTGGTGGTTCTCGGCGGCGGCATGCTGATCGGGTCACTGTTCTATTCCGACAAGATCGCGCTGCGGACCGCGGGTGCTCGAGTGGTCACCCCGGAAGAGGCACCCCAGCTGCACGGCATGGTGGACCGGATCTGCGCGCTTGCGGACATGCCCAAGCCCCAGGTGGCGATCTCCGACTCCGACATCCCGAACGCGTTCGCGACCGGCCGCAACGCCGATCACGCGGTGCTGTGCGTTACCCGTGGCATCCAGCGCCGGCTTGACGACAACGAGCTGGAGGGCGTGCTCGCGCACGAGCTCTCCCATGTGGCGCACAAGGACGTCCAGGTCATGACGATCGCGTCGTTCCTGGCGATCATCGCCGGCCTGATGATCCGGATGGCGTTCTACTCCGAGCTGTTCGGCGGCGGCCGCCGCAGTAACAACAACCAGAACGCGGCGATGATGATGTTCGCGATCATGGCGGTCAGCATCGTCGTGTACGCGGTCAGCTTCCTGCTGATCAGGATGCTGTCCAGGTACCGGGAGCTGGCGGCGGACCGCAGCGGTGCGCTGCTCACCGGCCAGCCGAGCGCGCTGAAGAGCGCCCTGGTCAAGGTAAGCACCGAGATGGCGCGGATCCCGACCAGGGACCTGCGCGCCGCCGAGCCGCTGAACGCGTTCTTCTTCGCCCCGGCGATGGCGCTGAACAGCGGTGGTGCCAGCCTGTCGAAGATCTTCTCCACCCACCCCAGCCTGGAGCGGCGCCTCGCCGAGCTGGACAAGGTTCAGCAGCAGCTCAGCGGCCACTGAGCGATGGGCCTCTTCGATACCATCCTCGGCCGCACCAAGCCTGCCCAGCCCAAGCTCGACGACCTCTTCGCCCTTCCGTCGGCGGCGATCACCCTCGACGCCGGAGCCGGCTTCAAGCCGACCGGTTCCGGCTCGGTGTGCTTCCGCTCGGTAGAGGGCCGGTCCTTCTCCGATGTCGAGAAGGACGTCCGCGATCTGCTGAACGTCAGCTCCAGCAACGAGGGCGGGCTGCCGGTCGAGGTGTCCAAGGACTCCTTCGGCTACACCTGGCTGGTCAGCAGCCACATGTCGGACGATCTTGAGGCCCTGGTCACCGATCTGCACGCGGTCAACTCGGCGCTGGTCGACAACGGGTTCGGCCCGCAGCTGCTGTGCACCCTGGTCTCCTTCCGCGACGACCAGGAGCGCCGGCTGGGCCTGGTGTACCTGTTCAAGCGCGGCACGTTCTACCCGTTCGCCCCGCTGGCCGGGGAACGCCGGGATAACGCGCTGGAGATGCAGGTCAAGGGCGTGATCGGGGACGACCTGAAGTTCGAGCCGGACCTGGGCCGCTGGTTTCCCGTCTGGGGCGCCCCGGGGCTGTAACCCGGGTGCTCGCTGGAATGCCCGCGACGGGCATACTGTTAGTAGCTGGTGGCCGTTGTTCATACAGGCGCAGACCAAGGAGTTAAAGGTGACTGTTCAGCAAGAGACCGCACAGGGCCCGGTGCTGACCGAGGGTGCCGCCGCCAAGGTGGGCGCCCTGCTGGCTCAGGAGGGCCGCGACGACCTGAAGCTGCGGATCGCGGTTCAGCCAGGCGGCTGCTCCGGACTGCGGTACCAGCTGTACTTCGATGAGCGCGCGATCGATGGCGACATCGTCAGCGACTTCGAGGGCGTCCAGGTTGTCACCGACAAGATGAGTGCCCCGTACCTGATGGGTGCCACGATCGACTTCGTGGACACCATCGAGAAGCAGGGTTTCACCATCGACAACCCGAACGCGACAGGCTCCTGCGCCTGTGGCGACTCCTTCCACTGAGCGCCCGAGTTATCACGTGCGCATAGCCGTTACCGGGTCGATCGCGACCGATCACCTGATGACGTTCCCCGGCAAGTTCACCGACCAGCTCGTCGCCGACAAACTGGACAAGGTCGCACTGTCCTTCCTCGTTGACGAGCTGGAAATCAGGCGCGGGGGAGTTGCTGCCAACATCGCGTTCGGCCTGGCCTGCCTTGGCCTGCGCCCGTTGCTGGTCGGCACCGTCGGACCTGACTTCGGCGAGTACCGGGGCTGGCTGGACCGGCACGGGGTGGACACCAGCGGGGTCTGCGAGTCCCAGCGTCGGCAGACGGCCCGCTTCGTGGCCACTACCGACGAGGTCGGCAATCAGATCGGCTCGTTTTACGCGGGCGCGATGAGCGAGGACGACCAGATCCAGCTCGCTCCGCTGATGCCAGGCTGCGACCTGGTGCTGATCGGTGCCAGCGACCCCGGCGCGATGCTCAGCTTCACCGCGCAGTGCCGGGAGCTGGGTATCCCGTTCGTCGCCGACACATCCTGGCAGCTGGCCCGCGTGGACGGCCCGCAGGTGCACGAGCTGGTGGACGGCGCCGCATACCTGTTCTCGAACGAGTACGAGGGCGCCCTCATCGAGCAGAAGACCGGCTGGACTCCCGCCGAGGTCCTGGAGCACGTGGACATTCGCGTGACCACACTCGGCGCCGAGGGCGCCAGGGTGGAGCGCAAGGGCGAGCCCGCGATCGAGGTCCACGGCATCGCTGACGCGACGATGGCCGAGCCGTCCGGCGCCGGTGACGCGTTCCGGTCTGGCTTCCTCGCTGCCGTCGCCTGGGGCCTGTCCCTGGAGCGTGCCGCGCAGCTGGGCAACCTGCTTGCCGTGCACGCGCTGGAGACCGTGGGCACCCAGGAGTACGAGCTCAAGCCCGCCGCCCTGGCCGAGCGCTGCGTCGACGCCTACGGCGCCGCCGCTGCCGATCAGATAAGCGCCTTCCTCCGTACCTGATCCTTCCCTCCGTACCGCCCGTACCCGCACCGCCCCGCGCGCCCAGGGGGCATGAATGGCGCCAGCGATACCCCTCAAGCCGAGATTTCGGGCCGTTGAGGGGTATCGCTGGCGCCATTGATTTCGCTAGGCCGGTACCTGGGAGCGGACGGTCCGGGCGGCGGCGGTAGCGTGAATCCATGCCGTATCACGGTCCCCCCGAACTGACCCTGACTCGCGCGCTGACGGAGTGGACATTCGATCCGTGGGCGCTGATCCTGATCCTGGTGCTGGGTGGCGGCTACCTGGCGTGCATGCGCCGCGTCCGTCGTACCGGGCAGCACTGGTCCATCGCCCGCCCGATCTGGTTCCTCGGGCTCGGCCTCGGGCCGCTCGTGCTGGCCACCATGTCCTGGATCGGCGTCTACCAGAGCGTCCTGTTCTACGCCAGGGCCGCCCAGACGGTGCTGCTGGTACTGGTAGTGCCGCTGTTCCTGGCGATGGGCCGGCCGATCAGTCTCGTCATCGCGACGCTGCCCCGCCTGGGGGCGCGGATCGAGGCCACGATCAAGTCACCGGTCGCCAAGGTGCTCACCTTCCCGGCCGTCACCACCTTCGCGCTGGTGCTGGTTCCGTTCGTGATGTACTTCTCGCCGTGGTACGCGGCTTCGTTCCACAGCACGCTGGTACGGCTGCTGACGTACCTGGCACTGATGACGGTCGGGTTCATGTTCTACTGGACCCTGCTCCGGGCCGATCCGGTGCCGAAGCAGTATTCCTACGCGGTGTCCATGTGGATCACCGCGGCCCAGGTTGTTGGTGACGCGGTGCTCGGCATTGCCGTCATCGCCGACACCGGCATCATCGGCGCGACCTGGTACCACCTGGTGGCCAGGCCGTGGGGACCGACCCTGCAGGTCGATCAGGTGATCGGCGGGGGAGTGCTCTGGGTCCTTGGCGACCTGGTCGGGGTGCCGTTCCTCGCCGCCCAGTTCATCCACCTCATGCGTGAGGACGAAACCGAAGCCGTCCGCATCGACGCCGAGCTAGACGCCCAGGAAGCCGCGCACGAGAGCGTTGCCGTATCCGCCGGGCGGATCGGCGCTGAGTCGCGCGCCAACGAGGCAGCGGACCCCGCCGAGTCCGGAACGCAGCGCCCATGGTGGGAGGCCGACTCTCGCTTCAGTGACCGCTTCAGCCCCGTGAGTCCCGACAGCGAACCCCGGACCGGAAAATAGCGCGGAATTCTCGGGCTACGCGGCAGTTAGGGGTACGTAAACGTAGCCAAAAATACCGCGTAGCCCGGGAATTCCGCGTAGATCGGCGCGGACGCGGCGCGGTGCGGTATGCACGGGGCGGGTGAGTCGCATGGGACAGAGCGCGCCGCACTGCCCCGCGAGCCAAAGAACCGCGGTGCTGCCTGGACTGAGCGGTGCTGCCTGGACTGAGGAGCGACGCAGGAGCGACGAGGGAAGGCAGCACCTAAAGCGGCCCGGAGGCGAGCGGGGCGGAAACAGAGCGAGCGGGGCGGGAAACAGAGCAGGAATTAATAGCCGCGGCGGATGTAGAGGGCCCAGCCGCGGGGGAGGTCCTGGTAGCCGGCGTACTCGTGGGCCTTCATCTGGCACCAGGACGGGATGTCGGTGTAGGCCGCCGGGTCGTCGGCTAGCACCGCGACGATGGCCCCCACCGGGACGTCCCTGATCTGCTCGGCGAGCATGATGATCGGGATCGGGCACTTGCGACCGAGCGCATCGATGGTGAGCGCTGCTGTCGGCCCGCGGGGGTCTGGGGGGACGGTTCCCCCCGGTGGAAATGGGGCGGGAACCAGCGGACGTTCTGCCTGGGCGCGGTCAGGGCTGGGTACGGCGGGTTCACGGTCGGTGCGGCGGATGGCAAGCCGAAGCTTCACCTTGTCCATCATGCCCGCCCTGACGCCCGGTACGCACGAGGATTGCGGAAACGGCGGGGGTCCTCGTGTAGCGACCGGAGACGCGCGATACTGTTTGCACGACACGCTGTAGCAGAACCGAGGAAGGCCCTCGCCTTGACTTCCGATCACGCCTCAGGCAGGACCCGCCGCCGGCCCGGCAAGCGCGCCGCTGTGCGCGCGACAGTGCTCGCCGCTGTCGTTATCGGCCTGACCGGCTGCACGAACGACACGTTCACCCGGATAGGCTTCCCCAACCCGGTGACCGAGCAGGGCAAGACCGTCGTCACCCTCTGGCAAGGCTCGTGGATCGCGGGCATGCTGGTAGGCGCCGTCGTGTGGGGCCTGATCCTGTGGGCGGTGGTCTTCCACCGCAAGCGCGGTGACAAGCTGCCGCCGCAGGTCCGGTACAACATGCCGATCGAGATCATGTACACGGCGGTGCCGTTCGTGCTGATCGCGGTGTTCTTCTACTTCACCGCGAAGGACGAGAACTACATCGACAAGCTCTCGCCCAACCCGCAGGTAGTCGTGAACGTGACCGGCTTCCAGTGGAGCTGGGAGTTCCAGTACCCGCAGTACGACAACGCGTCCTCAATCGGCGCGATGTGGAACCCGGATCAGTCGCTGAGCTCGCAGGAGCTGGGGATCAACACGGGCGGCCTGCCGGTGGTGGAGATCCCGGTTGGCGAGACGGTGCGATTCAACCTGACCTCGGTCGATGTGGTGCACGCGTTCTGGGTGCCGGACTTCCTGTTCAAGCGGGACGTCATCCCCGGTCACCCGAACCACTTCGAGATCACCGCGACGCAGACCGGCACGTTCCTCGGGCACTGCAGCGAGCTCTGCGGCGTGTACCACAGCCGGATGCTCTTCGTGATGAAGATCGTGACGCCGCAGCAATTCCAGCATGACATGAGCCAGCTAGAGGCCCATTCGGGGAGCGTCCAGTGAGCACGATCGAGCAGCAGGTCACCGGCATTCCGCCGGCCAGGACACAGCGCAGGGGTTCCATTCTGGCTGGCTGGCTGTCGTCGACCGACCACAAGATCATCGGTCATATGTACCTGATCACGTCGTTCTTCTTTTTCTTGTGCGCCGGCGTGATGGCGCTCATCATGCGCATCCAGCTGATGGCGCCGAACAACCACTACGTGTCCGACCAGCAGTACAACGAGCTGTTCACCATGCACGGCACGCTCATGCTGCTGCTGTTCGCGACCCCGCTGTTCGTCGGATTCGCCAACGAGCTGGTGCCGCTGCAGATCGGCGCGCCGGACGTGGCCTTTCCGCGGCTGAACCTGCTGAGCTATTACCTTTTCGTGTTCGGCGGGCTCATCTTGCTGGGCAGCTTCCTCGCTCCTGGCGGTGCGGCCGCGTTCGGCTGGTACGCGTATTCGCCGCTGACCAGCTCGCTGTATTCGCCGGGCATCGGTGCCGACATGTGGATCATGGGGCTGGCGCTGGCTGGCTTCGGGACGATCCTCGGCGGCGTCAACTTCGTCACCACGATCTTCTGCATGCGGGCGCCGGGCATGACGATGTTCCGGATGCCGATCTTCACCTGGAACGCGCTGCTCACCTCGATGCTGGTGCTGCTGGCGTTCCCGGTGCTCGCCGCCGCGCTGCTGGTGCTGGAGATCGACCGGCGGCTCGGCGCGCACGTCTTCGACGCCGCTTCCGGCGGTGCGGTCCTGTGGCAGAACCTGTTCTGGTTCTTCGGCCATCCGGAGGTCTATATCCTGGCGTTGCCCTTCTTCGGCATCGCCACCGAGATCCTTCCGGTCTTCAGCCGCAAGCCGCTGTTCGGGTACAAGACGCTGATCGCGGCGACGATCTCGATCGCCGGCCTGGCGATGACGGTGTGGGCGCACCACATGTTCACCACCGGCGCCGTGCTGCTGCCGTTCTTCTCCTTCATGACGCTGCTGATCGCGGTGCCGACCGGGGTGAAGTTCTTTAACTGGGCGGGCACGATGTGGCGAGGGCAATTGGTCATGGAGCCACCGATGCTCTATACCATCGGCTTCCTCATCGTGTTCCTGTTCGGCGGTATCACCGGCATCATCCTGGCCTCGCCGCCGCTGGACTTCGCGGTGTCCGACTCGTACTTCGTGGTGGCCCACTTCCACTACGTGCTGGCCGGCACCGTGCTGTTCGAGATGTTCGCCGGGCTGTATTTCTGGTGGCCGAAGATGACCGGCCACATGCTGAACAGCAAGATCGGCAAGCTCCAGTTCTGGGTGATGTTCATCGGCTTCAACATGACGTTCCTGGTCCAGCACTGGATCGGTGTCGAAGGCATGCCGCGGCGCGTCGCGAACTACCCGGGCCTGCCTGGCAACGTGACGACGCTGAACATCATCTCCACCGTCGGATCCTGGCTGCTCGCGTTCTCGGTGCTGATGTTCATGTGGAACGTGTACGTATCCTGGCGGACCGGGGAGCGGGTCGACGTGGAGGACCCGTGGGGCTACTGCTCGTCGCTGGAGTGGGCGACGTCCTGCCCGCCGCCGCGGCACAACTTCTACCGGATCCCGCGGATCCGGTCCGAGCGGCCCGCGTTCGAGCTGCACTATCCGCACATTGTCGCCGGACGCGCCTCGTATGGTGTGGAGCAGTTCGAGCCGCCCATTGACACTCCGCAGAACAGGGGAGAGCTGGTTTAAGTGAAGGTCGAAGGCTGGCTGTTTCTCGGCTGCGGAATCTTCTTCGGCGGCTCGGACATCGCCTACTGGTATCTATCGCACGACCCGACGGGCACCGTCGCGCTCGCGCTGTCCGTCGGGCTGGCGCTGCTCACCGGGTTCTACCTCCTGTTCACCGGCAGGCGGCTGCCGCTGCGGCCCGAGGACAACGACGAAGGCGAGATCGAGGAGGGCACTGGCGAGATCGGGTTCTTCAGCCCGCACAGCTGGTGGCCGCTGTTCCTCGGCCTGGCCGCGGCGGTGACGGCGCTGGGCGTGGCGATCGGCTGGTGGCTGGTCCTCATCGGGCTGCTGGCCGTGGTGTTCTGCACCATCGGCTTCGTCTTCGAGTACTACCGGGGTCACTTCTCGCACTGAGGTTTAGGCGGCACTGAGGTTTACGCGGCGGGGCTAGCCAGGCCGCTCTGGTAGGCCATGATCACAAGCTGGATGCGGTCGCGGGCATCCAGCTTGGTCAGCAGGTGAGCGACGTGTGTCTTGGCGGTCGCCGGGCTGATCACCAGGTGATCGGCGATCTCGGCGTTCGACATGCCCTGCGCTACTAGCCCAAGCACCTCTTGTTCCCGGTCGGTGAGCAGCTTGGTCATCCGGCTGGCGAACTCGGCGGACGGGCACGGGGGAGCGGGCTCAGAGGCCGGAGCGCCCCGGGTGAATTCGCCGATCAGCCGGCGGGTCACGCTCGGGGCCAGCAGCGCGTCGCCCGCGGCCACCACTGTGATCGCGGTCAGCAGGTCGGCCGGGAGGGTGTCCTTCAGCAGGAAGCCGCTCGCGCCGGCTCGCAGCGCCGCGAAGACATACTCGTCCAGGTCGAACGTGGTGAGGATCAGCACCCGCACGTCGGTGCTGGCGGTGATCCTGCGGGTGGCCTCGATACCGTCCATGACCGGCATCCGGACATCCATCAAGATGACGTCGGGCTTGGCCTCCTTGGCCACGGCGACCGCCTCGGCGCCATTGCCGGCCTCCCCGACGACGGTGAGGCCGGGGGTGGCGGCGATGATCCCGCAGAAGCCCACCCGGACCAGTGCCTGGTCGTCGGCCACCGCGACCCGGATCGTCATGCGGCGCTCCGGAGCCTCATGCGGCACCGTGCGGGAGCGGGATGCGGGCGGTGACCTGGAAGCCGTAGCCAGACAGCGGGCCGGCGCTGAACGAGCCGCCGAGCAGGCTGACCCGCTCGCGCATGCCGATGATGCCGTGCCCGCCGCCGTCCCAGGCGCGTCCGCTGCCGTGCCAGCCGCGCGCGCGGCTGTTCTCGAGCCCGGCACCTGAGCCTTGTGCGGGTATCGCCACGGCCAGGGCCGGTACCCCGGCGCCGCTGTCGGTGATCTCGATCCTCAGCTCGTCGTCACCGTAGTCGAGCAGCACGTCACACCGGCTGGCCTGAGCGTGCTTGACGACGTTGGTGAGCGCCTCCTGGATGATGCGGTAGGCGGACAGGTCGATGCTGGCGGGCAGCTCCCGCACGGTGCCCACCCGGGCCACGGACGCCTCGACGCCCGCACTGGCGGTACGGGTAACCAGCCGGTCCAGGTCGCTGAGCCCGGGCGCCGGGAACAGCGGGGCCGCGGCGGGCTCCGGTGAGCCGGCAGCGTCCACCGCCGAATCCGCGGAGTCCGTCCCGTCGGGTTCGTCGGCGGCACGCAGTGCACCGAGCATGCGGCGCATCTCGTCGAGCGCTTCCCTGCTGGTCGCCTGGATGGCTCCCAGAGCCGCCCTGGCGTCCGCAGGCTGGCTGTCGATGACGTACTGACCATAACCCGCCTGGACGGCTATGACGCTCATGCTGTGCGCTACGACGTCGTGCAGTTCGCGCGCGATACGCAGCCGTTCCTCGGCGACCGCTTTGCTTGCCGCCTCGACCTGCAGGCTTATGGAGTACCGGCGTCGCTGCCTGACGATGTAGCCGATGGACCAGGCGATGCCCACGAACATGACGACCGGGACGAGGTTGGCGTCGTTCCGAGGCTGGCCGCTGCTGCTGCCGGAGGCCGTCAGGACGAGAAGGTCGACCACGCCAGCACCCATGACGATCACGAGGGCGCGGACGAATCCTCGTCGTTCTTCGAAATCAGCGACTATATAATAAAGTACGTAAGCGACGGGGAGGAAGAAATTGGCGACAGGGGATCCATCGGCGGTAATGAACGCGGTGAGCAGGGATCCGCCCAGCAGCAGGCCGAGCGCTAGCCAGGGGCGCCGCCTGCGCTGGCCGACCGCGAGCAGTGTCCCGACCGCCAGGATCACGCCGACCACCCTGGTGCCGGGCAGCAGGCCGATCTGTCCGGGGCGAAGGCCGGAGAACACGATGAGCCCGTATACCGCGCCGGCCGCATAGTCGATCGCGGTCCAGTGGCCGGGCCGGAGCCGGGCCGACAGCGGTGGCCGGGGTTTGGTGCGCACGTATCTACCGTAACCTGCCTGGTCGGCCGGTTTCGTCATCCTGCAGGAGTATGCGGGGGTACCCCCGCATCTCACTCTGGCGGCTGATGACGGTATACGGGCCGTTACGCCAGGGTTGGCAGCATGGAAGTAATAGAGACCAGGTCGCTCACGAAGGTCTACCCCGGTAAGACCGCGGTGACCGCCCTGGACGGCCTCACTGTCAGCTTCGAGGCCGGTGTCACCGGCCTGGTCGGGGCCAACGGGGCGGGCAAGTCGACGCTCATCAAGATCCTGCTCGGCCTGATCCCGCCGACAAAGGGCGACGCGAAGGTGCTCGGCCACGACACCGCGACGGAAGGGCTGACAATCAGGACGCTGCTCGGCTACATGCCCGAGCATGACTGCCTGCCGCCCGACATGACCGCCACCGAGCTGGTCACCCACCTGGGCCGCATGTCCGGGCTGCCGGCCACGGTGGCGAAGGAACGCGCGGCGGAGTCACTGCGGCACGTCGGGCTGCACGAGGAGCGGTACCGGCAGATCGGCACCTACTCGACCGGCATGAAGCAGCGGGTCAAGCTGGCTCAGGCCCTGGTCGGGGACCCGCGGCTGCTGCTGCTCGACGAGCCGACCAACGGGCTCGACCCGGCGGGCCGCAACGCCATGCTCGAGCTGATCGCCAAGATCGGCGCGGAGTTCGGCATCTCCATCGTGGTCGCCTCGCACCTGCTGGGAGAGATCGAGCGGATCTGCGACCACCTGGTCGCGATCGAGGGCGGACGGCTCCTCCGCGCCGCCTCGATGACCAGCTTTACCCAGGTCAGGCAGGTGCTCGCGGTGGAGGTCGAGGAGGGCCTGGCGCAGCTCGCCGACGAGCTGGCCCGGCACGGCCTTCAGGCCACCGTAGCGGGCCGTCAGACCCTGCTGGTGCCGCTCGGCGGCGACGACACCTACGACGTGATACGGGACTGCGTGGCCACCCTCAGGCTGCCGCTGAGCCGCCTGGAACAGCGCAGGCACCAGGTAGAGGAACTGTTCCGCGACGAAGCACAGGAGGTGCCCAGTGCCTGACCAGGCCACCGGGGTCATCCATGACCTCGGCTACCGCCGCTATGAAGGGCCGCGGCTGGGCCGGGCGCAGATCGTCCGCGCCCTGACCTGGCACAGCTTCCGGTCCGCCTGGGGCATCGGCCGTGGCGTGAAGGCCAAGATCCTGCCGATCCTGGCGATCGTTGCCATCTGCCTGCCCGCGTTCGTGAATGCGTTCGCGGTAGCCAGGGGTAACGCGCGGCTGTTCGGCTACGACGTGTACACCCCGCAGTTCCGGGTGATCATCGTGACGATCTTCCTCGCCGCCCAGGCCCCGGAACTGGTAAGCCGCGACCTGCGCAGCCGGGTGCTGCCGCTGTACTTCAGCAGGCCGCTGCGCCAGGATGACTATCCGCTGGCCAAGTACCTGGCGCTCACCGGTGCGCTGCTGGTGCTGATCGAGCTGCCGCTGCTCATCCTCTACGTCGGCACCATCGCGAGCGCGAAGAGCGGTACCGGCGTGTGGGACGAGACGAAGGCGCTCATACCCGGGCTCGGCATGGGGCTGCTCTGGGCGGTGCTGATGGCGGCCATCGGGCTGGTGCTAGCGAGCATGACCGGGCGCCGGGCCTACGCCACCGGGATCGTCGCGATCACCTGCTTCCTCAGCTGGACACTGGCGGCGGTGCTGATCCAGGTCGAGGGCGGGCTCGGCGCGACGTCGGACGGGGCCCGGCTTGGCGGCCTGCTCAGCCCGTACACCGTCATCGACGGGGTGCGCATCTGGCTCGGCGGCACCAACCAGGGCCTGGATCCGACCAGCCTGGGCAGCTACGGCCCGCTCTACGGTGTCGTCGCCATCCTCATGCTCGCGGCCAGCCTCGGGGGCTTGGCCGCGCGGTACCGGAAAGTGAGTCAGTCGTGAGTATCGAGTTGACCAACGTATCCCGCTGGTACGGCAACGTGGTGGCGGTCAACGACATCACGATGTCGATCGGTCCCGGCGTCACCGGCCTGCTCGGTCCGAACGGCGCCGGGAAGTCGACGCTCCTGCACATGATGGCCGGCTTCCTGCCGCCGTCGCGGGGCGAACTGACCATAGACGGCGCGCCTAGCTGGAAGAACCCGGAGATCTACCGCAAGATCGGACTGATCCCAGAACGGGACTCGGTATACGCCTTCCTCACCGGTGCGGAGTTCGTGGAGGCAAGCGCCCGGCTGCACGAGCTCCCCGGCCCGGAACGGGCGGCCGCTAGGTCGATCGCCTTGCTCGAGATGACCGACGCAGCGGACCGCAGGATCGCGACCTACTCCAAGGGCATGCGGCAGCGGATCAAGGTGGCCGCCGCCCTGGTGCACGACCCGCAGGTGCTGCTGCTCGACGAGCCGTTCAACGGGATGGACCCGCGACAGCGGCTGCACATGATGGACCTGCTGGACAAGCTCGGCAGTGAGGGCAGGACGATCCTGTTCAGCTCGCACATCCTCGAGGAAGTCGAGCGGCTGTCCGGCACGATCCAGGTCGTGGTGGCGGGTCGGCTGGCCGCCTCCGGTGACTTCCGTGCCATCCGGCGGCTGATGACCAGCAGGCCGCACGTGTTCCAGGTGCGGTCGACCGATGACCGGCGGCTGGCGGCCACGCTGATCGGCCGCCCGGCGGTGACCGCCGTCGAGCTGACCGGCACCGGCCTGCAGGTGCGGACGTCCGACTACGGCGCGTTCTGCTCCGACATCGCGGTGCTGGCCAGGGACACAGGCATCGGCCTGCGCGAGCTGCTGCCTACCGATGAATCCCTGGAAAGCGTCTTCGCCTACCTCGTCGCCAATTAAGGATCGCAGACCATGTTCAACCCCACGGTCGCCAGGATCACGCTGCGGGCCACGCTTGGCCGCAGGCGGGCGCTGCTGTTCGCGCTGCCGCCGCTGGTGCTGATCCTGTTCACCCTCGCCCTGAAGTCCACCAGGCCGCCGTCGCGGCCGTGGCCGAGCGTCGTGCTCGGCACGTTCGGCTTCACCGTCCTGCTGCCGCTCACCGCGCTGATCATCGGCACCAGCGTGCTCGGCGCCGAGATCGACGACGGCAGCATCGTGCACCTGCTGGCCACCCCGGTGCGCCGCGTGTCCATCGTGCTGACGAAGTTCAGCGTCGCCACCGTGCTCACCATGGCGTTCGCCGCGGTGCCCGAGCTGATCGCAGCGCTGATCTCCGGCGGCGGCAGCACCCCGAACACGACGACCGTGAAAGCTGTCTCAGGGGGTCAAACGGTCTTCTTCTCCCCTGGCACGCCGATCAGCGACAGCAAGTTCGCTCTTGGGCTGTTCGTCGGCGCGCTGGTCGGCGCGATCATCTACAACGCGATCTTCGTCATGGTGTCGATCGCGACCACCAGAGCGATCGCCGTCGGGCTGCTGTACGTGCTGATCTGGGAGAGCCTGCTCAGCAACTTCGTCAGCGGTGCCCGGATCCTCTCGGTGAGCCATTACTCCCTCGGCATCGCCAACGGCATCGCGCACGATTCCGGCCTCGGGGCCGGCCTCAGCGTGCCCACGTCGATCATCATGGGCGCGATCTTCACCGTGCTCGCCCTGGTCCTGGCCGTCCGGCTCCTCAGCGGCTTCACCCTCAAGGGCGACCCCGCCTAGCACCACCCACCGTGGTGCCCGTTTTGTGTGCACCTGTCCGGCTGGTCGGCTCGGTTTTGACGGAAGAAAACAGCCCGGCGGAGATAAAAGAGTCAGAATTGACTCTTTTATCTCCGCCGGGCATTAATTCTCCGTCTGAAGCGGCGGCCCGCGGGCGCCAGCGGGCGCTGGGAACCAAGCGGCTGCGGGAACCAAGCGGCCGCGGGAACGCAGCAGGCCACGGTGAACCCCGCGGTGCTTAGGCGGGACGTAGTACGTAGCACACAGGCCGTTCTGGAATATGAAACGGCCCCCGGCACATCGGTGCGCGGGGGCCGTTGCCAGCTGTGACAGTTACGGCTCGAGTTCCTCGGGGGAGTGGCCCGCCGTCACGGCGGCGTGGCCGTTGGAACCGTGGCCGTTGGAGCCGTGGTCGTCGTGGCCGTTGGTTTCCGGCGGGACCGACTCGGCGAACCCGCGGTTGGCGTAGGCGCGCGCCTTGCCGAGGACGCCGGTACCCAAGGGGGCGGGTACGCCGTTCTCGTCCTCGGTGCCGGCCGGCGGCAGGGCCGGCAGCGGCTTGTTCGCAGCCAGCACCGCGGCGTTTTCCTCCGACACGGGCTGGTGCACCTCGATGAACTCACCGGTCGGCAGCTGCCTGATGATGCCGGACTCATACCCGTGCGCCAGCTCCTGAGCGTCCTTGCGCTGCAGCGCGATGCAGATCCGGCGCGTTGCCATGAAGGCGATCGCCGGCCCGAGAAACACCAGGAACCTGGAGATCCAGGTGATCGTGTACAGCGGGATCTGCAGGTTATTGGAGAGCACGTCGTTGGCGCCCTCCGCCCACAGCACGCCGTAGAACGTCACGGCAGCCATGCCGGTCGCGGTGCGGATCGGTGCGTTCCGCGGCCGGTCGTTGATGTTGTGCCAGGACCTGTCGCCGGTTGCCCACTGCTCGAAGAACGGCCACATCGCCATGCCGGTGAAGATGATGCCGAGGGGCACCAGCGCAGGGATCAGCACGCTCCACGAGATGGTGTGGCCGAGGAAGTTGGTCTCCCAGGCCGGCATCATGCGCAGCGAGCCTTCCAGGATGCCCATGTAGAAGTCGGGCTGGGAGGCGGAAGAGATGGCCACCGGGGTGTAGGGCCCGTACAGCCAGATCGGGTTGATCTGGGCGAACGTGGACAGCAGGACGAGGGCGCCGAAGATGAAGAAGAACCAGGCCTGGCCCTTGGCGATGAAGTACGGGAAGAACGGTTGGCCGCGGACGTTCTTCTCGGTGTTACCCAGGCCAGGCATCTGCGTGTGCTTCTGGTGCACCATGATGAACAGGTGCGCGGTGATCAGGCCCAGGATCAGGCCGGGGATCACCAGCACGTGCAGGATGTACATGCGCGGGATGATCGAGGTCCCCGGGTACGGCCCGCCGAACAGGAAGTACGCCCCGTAAGTACCGATGATCGGGATGCCCTGGATGACGCCTTCGGTGATCCGCAGGCCGGCACCGGACAGCTGGTCGTCAGGCAGCGAGTAGCCGAACAGGCCCTCGAGCAGGCCCATCGTGAAGATCACGACGCCGATCAGCCAGTTGATCTCACGTGGCTTGCGGTACGCGCCGGTGAAGAACACCCGCAGCATGTGCGCGATGATCGCCACCATGAACATATCGGCGGCCCAGTGGTGGATCTGCCGGATCAGCAGCCCGCCTCGGACATCGAACGAGATGTTCAGCACCGACTGGTACGCCTGGCTCATCTCGGCGCCGTCGAGCTTGGAGTAGGACCCGTGGTAGATCACGGGAGCCGCCGACGGCACGAAGAACAGCGCGAGGAACGTGCCGGTAAGCAGCAGGATGACGAACGACCATAGCGCGATCTCGCCCAGCATGAACGACCAGTGGTCAGGGAAGATCTTGCGCATGAATACGCGCATGCCGCGCGCGCCATGGAACCTGTCGTCGAGGAAGCCGCCGACGCCGCTGACTGGCTTAGGGACTGTACTAGTCATCCGCGCTCCCAGAAGCTCGGTCCGACCGGCTCGTTGAAGTCGCTCTTGGCGACCAGGTAACCCGCGGCGTCTGTCGTTATCGGCAGCTGCGGCAGCGGACGGGCCGCCGGGCCGAAGATGACTGCCGCCCCGACCGCTGCGTTGAAGGTCGACTGGTGGCACGGGCACAGGATGTGATGCGTGGTCGCTTCGTACAGCGCCACCGGGCAGCCGAGGTGGGTGCAGATCTTGGAGTAGGCGACCATGTTGTCGACGATCCAGTTCGGCGTGCCGAGCACTGTGCTGCCGTCGGTCCGGGTCGGGAAGCCGTCCAGCTGGCCCGGCGCGAACTTGATCAGGATGACGGCGGCCTTGGCCAGTGCGTCCAGGTCGTCCTGGTAGCCCTCGGGCACGACGGTGATCATCGAGCCCGGGGAGGTGAACTCGGCCGGGGTGAGCGGCTGGTTCGTGCCGTACACCAGCAGGCGGCGGCCCGGGGACCACGCCGTTTGCCGCAGCGAGGTGCCGGGCAGCGGGCCCATGTCCCGTAGCAGCACCACCGGCGCGATGGCGAGCGGCGCGGTGGCCAGCAGCAGCGTCCGGCGCAGCAGCGGGCGCTTGCCGACCTGGCTGGCCCGGCCGGCCTCGACGGCGTACTCCTGGAACGCCGCGCGTTCCGCCGCAGTGGACTGGAGGTCGTGGCGTTCCTCTTCCATCTCCACGTCCGGCATCACGTGCCGGACCCAGATCAGGGAACCGGCCGCGAGGGCGAGCAGCGTGACCGACAGCGAGGTGCCCAGCGCCAGGTTGGAGCGGAGCGTCTGATCGACGGAATGCACCTGGATGCCGACGTACGCGGCGATGAAGCCGCACCCGGCGATGAACGCCAGGATGAACAGCGCCGCCACCACCCGCTCGGCGTTCTTGGCATGCTCAGTGAACTCCGGGTCGGCCGGAATGTGGCCCGGGAGGACCTCGCCCTCCGCGACCTGGGCCGGGACCATGGGCGGGGCCGCTGGGGGAGTGCCGATCACCCGGTGCGGGGCAACCGGCCCTTCAGTTGGTTCGATGTCGCTCATCAGTGTTCTATCCCCGGAAGGTGCGCAGTCTGCGGAGTTTCTATAGGCAACGTTTCTTCTGCGGGCCACTCTTCTGTGGGCCACGCGTTAGCCTCGGCGGCAGCCACGGCGTGCGGCTTGCGGCGCCTGGCGGTGATCCACATGGCGATCAGCACCAGGAAGCCGAGGCCGCCGAGCCAGGCGAGCAGGCCCTCGGTGACGGTGCCGGTCCGGCCGAGCGAGAAACCGCCCGGGTTCGGCTCGGTCTTGGTCTGCTCTACGTAAGCGATGATGTCCCGCTTCGCCTGCGGCGGGATGACGCCATCGCCGAACACCGGCATCGCCTCGGGGCCGGTCAGCATGGCCTCGTAGATCTGGGTAGGCGTCGCGGCGACGAGCGACGGTGCGTACTTGCCGTAGGTGAGCGCGCCGCCAGCGCCGGCGAAGCCGTGGCACTGGGCGCAGTTGGTGCTGAACAGCTGGTAACCGAGCGCCGTGTCGGCACCGACGGTGGACACCTGCTGGGAATCGGGGATGGCCGGGCCGCCGCCAAGGCCGGCGATGTAGTCGGCGATGTCGAAGATCTGCTGCTGCGACTTCGTCACCGGGTGCTCCGGGCACTGCGCAGCCGGCCCGCCACTGCACGGCATGCGGCCGGTGGACATCTGGAAGTCCACCGCCGCCGCGCCCGCGCCGATCAGGCTCGGTGCCTGCGACGAGCCCTGGGCCTCCAGGCCGTGGCAGCTCGAGCAGTTCGTAATGAACAGCTTCTGGCCCGCGGCGGCGCCGCTCGAACCGGTGGTGGAGGCCGCCTGCGCCCCGCCGCTGCTCGTGACGCTCGCATACAGCGCGGCGACGACGACGAGTCCGAGCAGCAGGGCCGCGTAGCCGGCTGCCGGGCGCCTCCGCCGCGCGATGATCCAGCTCAACTCGCTGTCCCCTGACTAACTAGTGGATGAGGTAGATGACAGTGAACAGGCCGATCCACACGACGTCGACGAAGTGCCAGTAGTACGACACGACGATCGCGCTGACCTGTTGCTCATGGGTGAACCGTTTAGCCGCGTAGGTGCGGCCGAGGAGGAAGATAAACGCGATCAACCCGCCGGTAACGTGCAACCCGTGGAAGCCCGTACACAGGTAGAAGACCGACCCGTAGGCGCTCGAGGACAGCGTCAGGTGCTGGTTGTGGACCAAGTCGAAGTACTCGAAGGCCTGCCCGCAGACGAAGTACAGCCCCATCAGGAACGACAGGACGTACCACTCGCGCAGGCCCCACTTCATCGGCTTGAAAAGGCCGGCCGCCCGCCTGATCTGGCCGCGTTCCACCGCGAACACGCCCATCTGGCAGGTCACGCTGGACAGCAGCAGCACGGTGGTGTTCACCGAGCCGAGCGCGATGTCCAGGTGCGCGCCTGGCCAGTGCGTGCCGTTGCCCTTCCACACCGACCTGATCGTGAAGTACATCGCGAACAGGGCCGCGAAGAACATCAGCTCAGAGGACAACCAAACGATGGTGCCCACGCTGACGAGATTGGGCCGGCTCGCGGGGGAGCGCGGTACGGACTCGGACACGGATGCTGTCGCCACGTGGCCATTATTACGACACCGCGTAGGGGATCGCCAGGCGACCCCCACATTACTATGCGAGCCCGCGCGATTATTGGGCGAGCCCCGCGCGCCCGCCGGCGGTCATGGCCCTCCCTCATCTCGGTACGATGCATCCATGAAGGTCGTTGTGTACAGCCACGACGCCGATGTCCGGGCCCAGATCAAGCTCGCCATCGGCAGTCGCCCCGCCATGGACGTGCCAGAAGCCGAGGTCATCGAGGTGGCGACGGAGCCCGCGCTGTTCCGGCTGCTCGACGCCGGCGGCGCGGACGTGATGGTCCTGGATGGGGAGGCCCAGCCCGCCGGCGGGATGGGCGTCTGCCGGCAGGCCAAGGACGAGATCTACAACTGTCCGCCGGTGCTCCTGATCACCGGCCGGGCCGATGACGGCTGGCTGGCCACCTGGTCCCGTGCCGAGGCCGTCATCAGCCACCCCATTGACCCGGTGTCGCTGGCTAGCTCGCTCGCCGGGCTGATGCGTGCGCGCGCCGCTGTTAGCTGACCCTCCGTTTAGTCTCGAGGCCCGTATGGATATCAAAACGACTTGGCCTTCAGTGCTTGGGGTCCTGACACGGTTCGATTCCCTGGCGGCCGAAGAGGCCGAGTGGGCCATGAACGAGATCATGGACGGCGCGGCGACGTCTGCGCAGATAGCCGGGTTCGGCATCGCGCTGCGGATGAAGGGCGCGTCGGTCGACGAGATGTCCGGACTCGCCACGGCGATGCTGGAGCACGCCACGCCGATTCATGTGCCCGGTCATGTCGTCGACCTCGTGGGTACGGGTGGTGACGGTGCGCACACGGTGAACGTGTCCACCATGGCCACGATCGTCGCCGCGGCCGCGGGCGCGCGGATGGTGAAGCACGGGAACCGGGCGGCCTCGTCGGCTTGCGGGGCGGCGGACGTGCTCGAATCCCTCGGCGTGGTGATCGACCTGCCGCCCTCGGCGTCAGCGTCGCTGGCCACCGAGCTCGGGATCGCGTTCCTGTTCGCGGCGAAGTATCACCCGGCGCTGCGGCATGCGGGGCCGACCCGGAGCCAGCTGGGCGTGCCGACCGCGTTCAACTCGCTGGGGGTGCTGACGAATCCCGCGCGGCCTTCGGCGCTGGCGGTGGGGGTCGCGGATGAGCGGATGGCGCCGGTCATCGCGGGGGTGCTTGCCTCGCGCGGGTGCTCGGCCCTGGTGTTCCGCGGTGAGGACGGGCTCGATGAGCTGACCACGACCGGACCGTCCGCGGTATGGGTGGTGCACGGGGGCTCTGCTGTTCAGACGTCGTTCGATCCGGCTGCGCTCGGGGTGGCGCGGGCCTCCGTGGGCGACCTGCGCGGCGGCGACGCCCCATTCAACGCGTCGGTGGTGCGGTCGGTCCTGGGCGGTGCCGCGGGCCCGATCCGCGACATCGTGCTGCTGAACGCCGCTGCGGCGCTGGCCGCCGCCGCAGGGGTAACCGGGCCCTCAGCCTTGCCTGCCGCCCTCGCCGACGGCTACTCGCGCGCCGCCGAAGCCATAGACTCCGGCACTGCCGAGGCCCTCCTGGACCGCTGGATAACCACCAGCCACGCCCTAGCCCCCGCCGCGGCCTCCTCCTAGCGCCCCGCCTGCTGGTGCCGTGCGGCGCAAAGCCGCCGTGCGGCCCGCCCCTCCCGCCCCGCCTATCTCTTCCGCCCCGTCCACCTCAGCTTTGACGGAGGATCCGTGCTCGGCGGAAGATAAGGCGTCGAAAATGACTCCTTATTTTCCGTCTAACCTGGATTTTCCGTCTAAATCGAGCCGTACGCCCTTGGCTGGCTGTTCGGCCCTGCCGGGCGGGTCTGCCGGGCGGGCCTGCGAGGGGTCAGGTTTCGGCGAGGCCTAGGGAGAAGGCGGACTCCAGGTCGTGCCGGGAGTAGGTGCGGAAGGCAATGTGCGTCTCGGTGTGCGTGACGCCCGCCACCTTGTTGAGCCGGCCGGGGATGACGTCGGCCAGTTCCTCATGGGCGCGTACCCGGACCATGGCCACCAGGTCGAACTCGCCCGTCACCGAGTACACCTCGGTGACATCGGGGATCTGGGAGATCATCTCGGCAACGTCGGGAATGCTCTGGATGTCCGCCTTCACCAGCACGATCGCGGTGATCACTGGATTCCTCCCAGGGTCTGTTTCAGCCTACGCTACTACGACGTCCGGCCAGGTGCTGAGCTGCCCGAGGGTGCGGATGTCGTGCCGGGCGAGGCGGCCCAGCAGCGACCCGAGTATGTCAGCCGTGGCCCGGGCGTCGGCGAGTGCCCGGTGGGATGGCGTCGTCCTGGCGCGGAAGAACTGAGCCAGCGTGCGGAGCTTGCAGTCGGGCACCTCGTCCGGGTCCATCAGCTGCCTGGCCAGCATCACCGTGTCTACCGTCGTGAACGGCGGCCAGGTGATGCCGCAGTCGGTGCAGCCGGCGGCGAGGAAGCCGAGGTCAAACGGGGCGTTGTGCGCGACCAGGACGCAGCCGTCGGCGAATCTGAGCAGCTCGGGCAGCACCGCGGCGAGCCGCGGGGCCGCGGCAAGCATCCAGTCGCTGATGCCGGTGAGCTCCTCGATGCACGCCGGGACTGGTACGCCGGGGTTGACCAGGGAGGAGAACTCGCCGCACCGGACGCCGCCCCGCATCCGGACCGCGCCGATCTCGGTGATGGCTCCCTGCTCGGGGGACCAGCCGGTGGTCTCCAGGTCGACAACGGCGAAGTCCAGGTCCGCGAGCGGCATGCCCTCGCGGGGTGCCGGCACGGTCACAGTCAGGCTCACGATCCCTACGGTAGATGCGCCCTCTGACATTTTCGCGGAGGTGCGGCCTAGGGCGGTTCCGGGGCCGCCTAAGGCGGTTGCGGGCCGCGGGGCGCAGGTCTCCCGGAATTTCGCTAGTGGCAACACGATGCGCCGAAAATGTCAGACCTCGTCGCTACGGTGTGCTCATCCATTCACGGAGGGCGAGGAGAAGGCATTGATGATTAACTGCAGCCGATGTGACACGCGCGGCATCGCATGCCAGGATTGCGTGGTGACGATCCTGGAGCCGCGCGGTGCCGCGCGGCGTCTGGGGGCAGAAGAGCTGCGCGCGCTGAGCGTTCTCGCGGACGCGGGAATGCTGCCGCCGCTACGCTTGCGTACGGAGCCGGCTACCCTGCCTGTGCCGCGGAGCTGGGCTTTCCCTGCCAGCAAGGCGTCGTGATGATACCGCAGGAGCCGTCTCTCCGCTGACAAACGGTGGCATCGTAATGAAGTGTTTTTATATACGCGAATCGGTTGATTCGTTATATAGCTTTCACTACGCTTGCCCAAGGTTTTGTCTGGTCAGTGCGGGATTCCGCGGGAAAGGAAATCGCGCTCCGGCGCGGCAGAGTTAGGAGCGTGGAAGGCACGTGGGTACGCGGCAAGCGGGCACCAGGTCCCGGCTGCGCCGCGGCGTGGCGGTTGCCGTCGGGCTGCTAGCAATCGGCGGAGGCAGCCTCGTCGCCGTGAACGCCGCCGCCGCCGCGAAGCCGACCATCACTCAGGTGCAGGCGAAGGTGAATCAGCTCACAACGCAGTTCGACAAGGTCTCGGAGCAGCTCGACCAGGTCGATGAGCAGCTGAAGTCGGCGCAGCAGCAGCTCAAGCAGGTAACCGACAAAGAGAACCAGGCGCAGACCCAATATAAGCAGGCCCAGACGGCCGTGGCGCAGATCGCCGCGTCGGCCTATGAGGACACCGGCTCGACGTCGATCGCCGGGGTACTCACCTCGGGGAACCCCGAGGAAGTCCTGCAGCAGGGCGCGCTGCTGCTGGAGCTGACCAGCAGCCGGGACGACCAGACTCAGGAACTGCTCACGGACGCTACCCAGCTGATCAGCGTCCAGCAGGAGATGCAGCGCACCGAGAGCGGTATCGCCGCGCTGAAGAGCGAGCTCGGCTCCCATAAAGCGTCGCTGGTGAGCCTGATCACCACGGAGAAGCAGACGCTGGCCTCTCTGACACCGCCGCAGCAGCAGCAGGTGGAGAGCGGCACGGTCGGCGCGGGCGGTACGGGCCAGACCACGCCGCCGGCGACATATACCGGCCCGACCGGCACCCAGGCAGACGCCGCCGTCGCGTTCGCCTTCAAGCAGCTCGGCTGCCCCTACGTATACGGCGCGACCGGACCCTGCCCGGACGGGTTTGACTGTTCCGGCCTGGTTCAGGCCGCCTGGGCGTCTGCGGGCGTGGACATCCCGCGCGACACCTACTCGCAGTGGGCTGCGCTGCCGCACATCCCGACCTCGGATCTCGCGCCCGGCGATCTGCTGTACTACAACGGCATAGGACATGTCGCCATGTACGTGGGCAACGGCATGATCATCGACGCACCCCAAACAGGCGAAGACGTCGAGGAGATCCCGATGGACACCCCGTGGTACGCGGACAACTTCGACGGAGCGGTAGAGCCCTAGGAGCCTGGTCGGTACACTCGACCGGTGCGCCGGACCCTCATCGTCACCAACGACTTCCCGCCCCGGCAGGGTGGCATCCAGTCGTTCGTGCATGCGCTGGCCACCCGGCTGCCGGCCGGCACGGTGACGGTGTACGCGCCGAAGTGGCAAGGCGCCACGGAATTCGATGCCAGGCAGCCGTTCCCTGTCATCCGCCATCCGTCGTCGCTGATGCTGCCCGTCCCCGCGGTCTCCCGGCGCGCCGCCGCCATCGCAAGGGAACACGGGTGCGACGCGGTCCTGTTCGGCGCGGCCGCACCGCTCGGCCTGATCACCCCGGCGCTGCGGCGGGCTGGGGTCACGAAGGCGGTGGCCCTGACTCACGGCCACGAGGCAGGCTGGGCGGCCCTGCCCGGCGCGCGGAGCCTGCTGCGCCGGATCGGCGACGAGGTGGACACGATCACCTACCTCGGCGAGTACTTCAGGACCCGGCTGGCCAGGGCACTGTCGCCGGAGGCCGCCCGCAACCTGACGCGCCTGGCACCGGGTGTCGATGTAACGGCGTTCCATCCGGGCGCCGGCGGACCGGCCATGCGGGAACGGCTTGGCCTTACGGCCGGTCCGGTCGTGGTCTGCGTCTCCCGGATGGTGCCCCGCAAGGGCCAGGACACCCTGATCAGGGCCTGGCCGAAGGTCCGCGCCGAGGTCGGTGACGCGACCTTGCTGCTGGTCGGTGACGGGCCGTACCGGGGGGACCTGGAGCGGCTGGCCCAGCAGCTGGATGTCGGGTCAGCGGTCCGGTTCACCGGCCCGGTGCCGCAGGCCGACCTGCCCGCTTACTACGCCGCGGGTGATGTCTTCGCGATGCCCTGCCGCACCCGGCGGCGTGGACTCGATGTTGAGGGCCTCGGCATCGTCTACCTTGAGGCATCCGCGACCGGACTGCCGGTGATCGGCGGGGACTCTGGCGGTGCCCCCGATGCCATCCTCGACGGCGAAACCGGCTATGTCGTGCCTGGTGGCGATGCCGATGCCGTCGCTGTGCGTATCGCGGACCTGCTGAGTGACCCGGTCAGGGCCGCGGCGATGGGGGAGAAAGGCCTTGCCTGGGTGCACAGGGAGTGGCGCTGGGAGCTGGCCGCCGCTCGCCTCGAGGCCATCCTGAGCTGACGTATGAGAGAGCCACCACGGGTCGGCTAAGCACGCCAAGCACCCCCTAAGCACCAGGAGAGCTGGCAGATTAAGGAATTCGTCCGACGCGCCAGGCATGGCCTTAGCGCGAAACTCGATAGTGACCGGCCAGGGGGGCCGGCTCATCGAGGAGGCACCATGAACCCGCACGTGGCACACGACCTAGTGGCCCAGCACCTTCAGGACGCCAGGACATCGGCCGCGACGGCCCGGCTGGGCAACGCCCTGCGCGCGGCCCGTCGTCGCTCCGCGCGCGTCAGCAAGCGCACCGTTATCGGCTAGGGCCTCAGGAGTAAAGGGCCGCCACCTCAGCAGCGAAGTCCTTCATCAGGACTGACCTGCGGATGCCAAGCTTCGCGCTGAGCTGGCCCTTCTCCTGGGTGAAGTCGACGTCGAGGATCCGGAACCGCCTGATGGACTCGGCACGGGACACCGCCTTGTTGGCGTCGTCGACCGCGGCCTGCACGGCCGCGACCAGCTCGGGCTCGTCCTTGATGTCGGCGATCGAGGCATCGGCTGGCTTGCCCAGCCGGTCCTTCCACGGTCCCAGGGCTTCCTCGTCCAGGGTGATCAGCGCCGCCACGTAAGGCTTGCCGTCGCCGACCACCAGGCACTGGCTGATGAGGGCGTGGCTGCGCAGCCGGTCCTCGAGCACCGCGGGGGCGACGTTCTTCCCGCCCGCGGTGACGATCATCTCTTTCTTCCGCCCGGTGATGCTCAGGAAGCCCTCGTCGTCAAGCTCGCCAATGTCCCCGGTGCGGAACCAGCCTTCCTCGGCAAACGTCTCGGCCGTCGCCGTCTTGTTGTCCCAGTAACCGGGAAAGACGCTCGCGCCTCTGATCAGGACCTCACCGTCGTCGTCGATCCTGATGGCGACTCCAGGCAGCGGCATGCCGACCGTGCCGATCTTGACGCGGTCCGCCCGGTTGACCGTCGCCGCCGCCGTCGTCTCGGTGAGGCCGTACCCCTCCAGGATGGTGACCCCGGCCCCGCGGAAGAAGTGGCAGAGCCGCGGGTTCAGGGCCGCGCCGCCGGACACGGCATGCGTGACACGGCCGCCGAGTGCGGCGCGAAGCTTCCCGTAGACCAGCTTGTCGAATAGGCCGTGCTGAATCCGCAGGCCCAGGCCCGGGCCGGAGGCGGTGTCCAGCGCCTGGCTGTAGGCGATCGCCACCTGCGCGGCCCGGCCGAAGATGGCGCCCTTGCGTTCGCTGTCGGCCTTCTGCTGAGCGCTGTTGAAGACCTTCTCGAAGACCCTGGGCACCGCGAGGATGAAGGTGGGCCGGAACGAGCCCAGCGCGGGCAGGATGTCTGTCAGCGAGGCGCAGTGGCCGAGTACGACGCCCCCTTCGATGCAGCCCACCTGAATGACCCTGGCGAAGACGTGCGCGAGCGGCAGGAACAGCAGCGTGCTGGCGTTCTCCACCCCGGTGACCGAGGTCAGCGGGCCCATGAAGGCGTTGCGGACGTCGGCGAGCAAGTTCTCGTGGGTGAGCTCGCAGCCCTTGGGCCGCCCGGTGGTGCCCGAGGTGTAGATCAGCGTGGCCAGGTCGGCTGCCTTGACAGCGGCGACCCGTTCGGTGATCTGCTCGCCGGTGACCGCCGCACCGCCTTCCACCAGCCCGGGCAGGGCGGAGCCATCCTGCTCGATCCGCCACACCTGCTCCAGCGCGGGTACCCGGTCACGGAACCCGGCGATCATCTCCTCGAACGAGGCCGTCTCGGCGAAGCATGCCCTCGCACCGGAGTTGGCGAGGATCCATTCGGCCTGCTCGGCCGAGGAAGTCTCATAGACGGGGACGCAGACCGCGCCGGCCGCCCAGATCGCATAGTCGATCAGCGTCCACTCGTAGCGGGTATGTGACATGAGCGCCACCCGGTCACCGGCGCCGATCCCCGCCGCGACCAGGCCCTTGGCGAGCGCCACCACCTCGTCCTTGAAGGCGGCCGCGGTCACGTCGGCCCAGCCGTCCCCGGCCGGCCGGCGCATGATCACGGCCTGTGGCTGCTCCGTTGCGCGACGGAAGACGACGTCGGCCAGGCACGCGTCCGCCGGGATTTCCGCCAGGGCCGGAATGCTGAATTCACGCACGGCAGCTCCTTACTCGTGGGTACAAGCTTATGGCCAGGCCGAGCGTTTCCCGCAATGGCCTCGCGGGGACCTACGGTGATCTCATGCGAGTTCACGTGGTGAGCGATGTGCACGGCCGGGCGGATGCGCTCGCCGGTGCCGCACGGGGCGCCGACGCGCTGATCTGCCTCGGCGACCTGCTGCTTTTCCTCGACTACGCCGATCACCGCCGCGGCATCTTCGCCGGCCTGTTCGGCACGGACAATGCGCGTGAGTACATCGACTTGCGTACCGCGAAGCGGTTCGAGGAGGCCAGGGCGCTATCGGCGCGGCTCTACAGCCAGCGTCCGGACATGGGCAGCGAGTTCGAAAAGGTAATCAATGATCAGTATGCCGAGCTCTTCGGCGCTCTCCCTGAGCCCGCCTACCTGACCTACGGCAATGTGGACGTGCCGCAGCTGTGGGCGGCGCATCTGAAGCCCGGGCACACCGTCGTGGACGGCGGCACCGTCGAGATAGCCGGACACTCGTTCGGGTTCGTCGGGGGCGGGCTGCATTCGGTGTACCGCACCCCGAATGAGATGAGCGAGGAGGAGTACCGGACGAAAATCGAGGCGGTGGGTGCCGTGGATATCCTGTGCACCCACATTCCGCCGGCGATCCCCGAGCTGCTCTACGACACCGTGGCCAGGCGCCTGGAGCAGGGCAGCACGGCACTGCTTGACGCGATTAAACGGACCCAGCCGAGGTACGCACTGTTCGGGCATGTGCATCAGCCACTGGTCCGCCGCACTAGGATCGGAGTGACGGAATGCCTGAATGTGGGGCATTTCCGGGCTACAGGCGCACCCTATGTACTGCAGTGGTAGCGGGTACGATCGACGAAGGGAGGCGCCAGATGTCAGAATCGCACAGTGACGGCCTGTCAAGCGCCGGGAGCGGGAGCGGCGGCACCGGAGGCAAGCCAGGCAAGCCGGCCAGCGACCCAGTCGCTGACCTGCAGCGCTGGCTGATGAAGGCGGGGGCCCGCAGCATGGCCAACCAGGTCGCTGACAATGTGCGCCGGACGCTGGGGCAGAGCAAGCGCGACTCCGGCGACATCTGGGATGTCGCCACCACGGAGCCGCCGCTTGACGAGCCCCCCGAGTGCCAGTGGTGCCCGGTCTGCCAGGCAGCGCGCAGGCTCCGCGACTCCGGCCCCGGCCTCGGCTCCAAGCTGGCCGATGCCGGCGGCGTGCTCGCCTCGGTGGTCGGGGACGCCTTCTCGGCCGTCGATAAGGCCATGAAGACCCCCGCGCCCGCGGCCGGCAAGGCGCACCAGCCAGCACGGACGGCAAAGCCAGAGACAGCCACGCCAACGGCAGAGGCAGCCACGCCGACCCCGGACGACACGGACACGGCAGGTCCGGAGAACGCTGAATGACCCTCGCCATCGGTGTTGATGTCGGTGGAACAAAGGTCGCGGCGGGCGTTGTCGACGCCGATGGCCAGATTCTGGCCAAGCTGAAGCGCTCAACCCCGGCGGCCAGCCCGGCGCAGACCGAGCAGGCCATCGCGGACGTCGTCATGGAACTGCTCGCCGATCGCGAGGTGACGGCAATCGGGCTCGGCGCCGCCGGATTCGTGGACGCCGATCGCGCGACGATGCTGTTCGCGCCGAACCTCGCCTGGCGCGATGAGCCGCTGAAGCAGCGGGTCGAGGAGCGCATCGGCCGTGAGGTAGTGGTGGAGAACGACGCCAACGCCTCCGCCTGGGCCGAGGTCAGGTTCGGTGCGGCCCGTGGCTTCGACGACGTGATGATCGTGAACGTCGGGACCGGGATCGGCGCGGCCATCCTGGTCAACGGTGAACTGTACCGAGGCCGCTGGGGTATAGCGGGGGAGCCCGGCCATGTCCGGGTGGTTCCGGATGGCCGGCTGTGCGGCTGCGGGAACCGGGGCTGCTGGGAGCAGTACTGCAGTGGCAGCGCGCTCGTCGCCGAGGCGCGGGAGTTCGCCCGCCGCACACCGGAGGGCGCGATCAGGCTCCTGCAGCTGGGTGGCGGGAAGCCCGAGGGCATTTCCGGCCCGCAGATAACCCAGGCGGCGACCGAGGGCGACCCAGGTGCGCTTCGCTGCTTCCAGACCATCGGCGGCTGGCTCGGTCAGGGGCTCGCCGACCTGGCCGCGATCCTCGACCCGGCGTGCTTTGTCATCGGCGGCGGCGTGTCTGAGGCAGGCGAGATGCTCCTGGATCCAGCCAGGGCCGCCTTCGAGCGCGCGCTGACCGGTCGCGGCCACCGTCCCCTTGCTCAGATCAGGGCCGCCGAGCTCGGCCCCGATGCTGGCGTGGTGGGCGCCGCGGACCTAGCTCGCCAGACGGTCCTCACCAAGCGCTCCGCCCATGTGCCAGCCCGGCACGCGGGCGGGCCCGGCCGCCAGGGCTGGCTTACCCGCCAGAGCCAGCTGATCAGGCAGCGCCGCCTCACCAGGCAGGGCTAAGACTACCTTCAGAACGCCCCGTGGTTCCGGTGCTGCGCGAGCGTCGCCGATCTTCAGACGACCGCGCCGTTGTCGTCATCGTCGCGGTCCGAGTCGTTCAGCCGGAATACCAGCAGTGCCACGCCGGCCACGAATGCGGCGACAGCGCAGAACACGGCGATTCCGGGAATGGACCAGCCCAGCGCCGTGGCGAGCAGCAGGTAACCGGGCCCGCCGAACAGGGCCAGCCATGATGCCTTGGCCAGCGGATCCAGCTTGGGCAGAGGCGGTGGCGGCTCCGGGATGAAGTGCTCTTCGTGCTCGGCCGGAATGTGCTGCCGGAACGGCACGGATGGCGCAGACGGTACAGAAGGCACGCTGATGGAGGGCGGACCGGCTACGTCGGCAGAAGCTGGCCCCGCGACGGCGCCCTGCGGCCCGGAACTGCTGGAGGCCTCGGAACCGCCGGAGGCCTCGGAGCCACCTGAAGGAGCTCCGGATAGCTCGGAACCCTCCGGACCGGGCGTATTCTCGCGATCCGGCCAGGGGGCGGGTTCCTGGGTGGCGACGGGCGAGTCGAACCGTGCGACGAGGTCACGCCATGTCGCGTCCTCGTCACTGTTGCTTCGCTCTGCGCTATCCCAGTCCGGCACGTCCCCACCGTTTGCGAGTCAGGCTTTCTCCCACGATAGCCTGCGCCTCAGGCGGTGTGGTCCTGGATGAACTTGGCGCTGCCCTCGAAGATGGCTGGCGCATCATTGTCGAGGGTAGCCACGTGGTAGCTTTCCGGGCACGGTACCACGGTGACCTGCGACGAAGGCAGCGCTTTCAGCAGCAGCGGCAGGCTAGCCGGCCCCACAACGTGATCCTCCGCACTCCGGAATACAAGTACCGGAGCGCCGATCTTGCCGAGATCCGCGACGGTGGTCCGCCACATCTCGGGCAGCGTCGCCGCGGCCGCGACCGGCACGCGCTTGTAGCCCGGTTCCGCCGCCCCTGGCTTCTTGATGTCGCTGGCGATGCCAGGCACCGTGCGCACCACGTACTTGAGGGCGGGCGCGACCAGCAGCAGCTTGTTGTCCATGGCCAGCGACGGGTTGACCAGCACCAGGCCCTGCACAGCCGAGCGGGATGGATGCACCGACGCCAGCCGCAGCGCCAGGCAGGCGCCCATGGAAAGGCCGCACAGGAACACCTGGGAGCACTGGCTCACCAGGTCGGTCAGCGCTGAGTCGAGCGCCCCGTACCAGTCTTTCCAGCCGGTGCGGGCCATGTCCTGCACGGTGGTGCCGTGTCCTGGCAGCCTGGGCAGGCTCACCGTCAGGCCCTGCTCTGCCAGGTATTCCGCCCACGGCCGCAGCGACCCGGGGCTGCCGGTGAACCCGTGGCACAGCAGCACGCCGACTGGCCCTCCGGATGCGGAGAACGGCTCGGCGCCCGCCATAACGGTTTCCATACCGGAATCGTCGCACGTTCGCGCTGCGCCGCGCATCCCCGGGACCCCGCCGGCGTGGGACGATATGGACGTGTTCTACTGGCTGGTAAAGGCGACGCTCGGCGTGGCCCTCAAGATCGTGTTCCGCCCCCGCGCGGAGGGCGTGCGCAATGTCCCGCGGCGCGGCCCGGTGATCCTGGCGAGCAACCACCTGTCGTTCGCCGATCACTTCTTCGGTCCGCTGCCGCTGCCGCGGAAGGTTACGTTCCTCGGCAAGGCGGAGTATTTCACCGGCCGCGGGCTCAAGGGCCTGCTGAGCAAGGCGTTCTTCGCTGGCGTGGGCGTGATCCCCATCGACCGGGGCGGCGGCGAGGCCAGCGAGCGAGCGCTCACCACCGGCATGCGTGTCCTGCGCGAAGGCAAGATCCTCGGCATCTACCCAGAAGGCACCCGCAGTCCCGACGGCCGCCTCTACCGCGGCAAGACCGGCGTTGCCAGGCTGGCTCTCGAGTCCCGGGCACCGGTCATCCCGTGCGCCATGATCAACACGTTCGAGTTCCTGCCGCCCGGCTCAATGAAGCCCAACCGGAAGTACAAGCCCGAGGTCCGGTTCGGCGTGCCACTGCGCTTCGACATGTACCACGGCAAGGAGGATGACAGGCAGGCGCTGCGCACGGTCACCGACGAGATCATGCGGGCGATCGCCGACCTGTCCGGCCAGGAATACGTCGACACCGATGCGCGTAAGGCCAAGGACAGCGCCAAGGGCACGGCCACGCAGGTGACTGACGAGTAGTATCCCTAGCCGCCCGCCGTCCGCTACCCGGTAGCCACTAGGGTATGAGGCATGCGAGTGGGAGTCCTTACCGGCGGCGGCGACTGCCCCGGCCTGAATGCTGTTATCCGAGCCGTGGTGCGCAAGGGCGTGCAGGAATACGGCCTTGAATTCGTCGGGTTCCGTGACGGCTGGCGCGGGCCGCTCGAGGGCGACACGGTGCCGCTGGACATCCAGGCGGTACGTGGCATCCTGCCCCGCGGCGGAACGATCCTGGGTTCCTCCCGCACCAACCCGCTGAAGCAGGACGGCGGCAGCCGCAGCGGGATCGAGCGGATCAAGGACAACCTCGCGGGTCTGGGAGTCGACGCGCTGATCGCGATCGGCGGCGAGGACACCCTCGGCGTTGCCACCAAGCTCGGTGAGGCGGGCGTTCCCGTCGTCGGCGTGCCGAAGACCATCGACAACGACCTCAGCGCGACCGATTACACGTTTGGCTTCGACACCGCGGTGAACATCGCGATGGAGGCCATCGACCGGCTGCACACCACCGCGGAGAGCCATCACCGGGCGCTGATCGTGGAGGTCATGGGCCGGCACGCCGGGTGGATCGCACTGCATGCGGGCCTGGCCGGCGGCGCCAACGTGATCCTGATCCCGGAGCGTCCGTTCGACATTGAGAAGGTCTGCTCCTACGTTCAGCACCGGTTCCAGACCCGGTACGCGCCGATCGTGGTGGTCGCCGAAGGCGCGCACCCCGTCGCTGAGGGCGTGGCCCTCGCGAACGAGCAGCTTGACGCGTTCGGTCATGTGCGCATCGGCGGCGTCGGTCAGCTGCTGGCCGACCAGATCGAGAAGCGGACCGGCAAGGAGGCCCGCTGCACGGTGCTCGGG
>Ga0209530_1000273_pt1 | contig 42183 bp, 33 predicted proteins | sample BlaSpr_A8_Ref_O1_FD_187987 | JGI IMG/M metagenome (GOLD analysis project Ga0209530, IMG submission 187987) | Forest soil microbial communities from Thunder Bay, Ontario, Canada - Black Spruce, Ontario site 2_A8_Ref_O1 (SPAdes) (version 2) | ecosystem: Environmental > Terrestrial > Soil > Boreal...
CAGGGCCGATGGTACTGCACGCGCCAAGTGTGTGGGAGCGTAGGTCGTTGCCGGCATAAATAAAGGCCAGTCTGAGAAATCAGATTGGCCTTTTCCTTTGGAGTTCGATTCGTTATCGACCACACATGCGCGATCCTTTTGGCACCCCATCTTCTTGTCATTCCGACGCGCGAGCGAAGCGAGACAGGAGGAATCTGCGCGGGATGCCAAAATCCGAGGGTCGTCATCCACCATCTTCGACTTCAATTGCTTGAATCCCGTTGCGTGTGGTCCGTCCATTCTTAGCGCGAAAAGACCACTCCGTGTGGTTGGCCGGTGCCCGTCCACCCCTGGGGCCACTCTCGATTGGCGAAGTCAAAACCGGGCTTTCCGTTCCCGTCGTGAAAGGCGTTATCGATGCTGAGAGCGCCAGTGGACTGGTCCAGTTTCACCAGATACAGGCGGGACTGATTTCCCGTCACGACCAAACGTCCAGTCTTCGCGTCCCATCCCGTCCAATGGGAAAAGAAATCATCGTTAAGCTTCAGCCGGGAAACTTCCACGGGTTGGTTTCCGTTGGAAATGTCTACTGCAATCAGGCCGTGCATGACGGGCACGCTCTGGATCAGATAGTGCCCGACGATCGTCGGCACGCCACAGAATGAACCGGGAAATGTATATACCAGCTTCGATTTTGGCTGGTCCTTATCCACATCGGTGATGCGCTCAATGCCGCAGCCGAGGGTTTGAATGTAAACCGCCCCGTCAGGCCCAACCCGCGCTTCCTCCGGACTGACGTGGCCATAGAGATTCTTGTCCACATCGAGATAGGCCGTCTTCAGAAGCTTGAGGTCCGAGAGTCGCCAAACCTGATAAGTGACGCCGCTAAAAAAATTCACCTCGTCCATTGAGGAGTTGGTGGAGACAACCCTGTCCAGTTGCGGAAGCACCGCCAGGCTGTACGGTGTCAAGAGTGCGCCGGGGAAGGCCGCGTCTTCCGAACTCGCGGAGCGCACCACTTTGCCTTGATCATCGATTTCCACCAGGCCGCCGCTGCCGCCCATCTGCCCTTCGCTCTCGCCGTGGTGTACGTGTTGGAAACTCGCCAGCACATGCCCATTGGGGAGCCGCAAGTAGGAGTGCGGATGCATATAGCCTGCCATGCTGGTAAATGAGGTCACTGTCTTCGGGTGCAACGGGTCGCGCAGATCAAAGATGAAGGTGCGTCCGGCATCATGATCGTTGGCAAAAAGCATTCCGCTAGCCGGCATAACATATTCCGTGTGATGAATCCGTACCGACTGTTGGTCGGTTGCCAGGGTCGTCATCAGCTGACCGTATGATTTCGAAGCTGGGTCGGCGTCGATTACCGCCAGAAAGTCGTTGCCCTTATGTGCAGCATCTCCAGTCCAGGCAAACAGGTAGTGGCCGGTCGCATTGGTCTGTGGGTCTTGCGCCTGCACCGTGGCATGAATGATGCAGGACATCAAGGCAATGGTCATCAGAAGATGCCGCATGAGAACCTCCGATTTGAATTGAGATCTCAAACCACAAAGCCTATCAGATATGCCCTGTCTGACATGCGAGTAACCCATCGTTAGCGATTTTGAAGGCACCATCCCGCAGAGGGCACCAGCAATCGTCGGTAACGTGGAATCGGCCTTTCCTTTGGCTTAGCTTTATTCAGCTGGGCCAACGATGATGCTCAAAGCGATTCTTATTGCGGCCGGGATTTATGCGTATGTGTGGAATATTCGCCGGGTGACTGGATTCGAGAGAGACTACAAATACGATGGTATTTTTTCGGGCAAGCGGTATGAATGCAGGATGGGCGGCTTCAGCGAAGATCGAGCCACGCTTTGCTTTCTGGGGGCGGATGCGAACGGGCTTTATCTTTTGCCGCATCCCAAACCGGCGTTCTCACTGTGGCGCCGCCGCGATGTGGTTTTCAAAATTGCTCTTTTTATTCCATGGACCGATCTGGGTTACCGGTCCGGAAAGGTTTTGTTCAAGGAGTGCGTTTGGTTCGATCTGGAGGCCAGGAAAGTTTATTTTTATGTGCCGAAAGATGTGGGAGAGAAGTTGCTGAACGATGCCGGACGAGGAGTTCCAGTTTGATATAGGTTTGAAGCGCCCTCATCGGGCGACGATCGGTTGAAAGTTAGAAACAAAGGCCAGTCCGGAGATTCGGACTGGCTTCTTCTTTGTGTCTCATCATTCGTTGACCAAAGAGGGAATCTGCGGCGGCACTTTTTTCGGGGGAAGAGGTATCTGATCATGCAATGCGGATACTTGTTTGCTCCGGAGGTTGGCGTGGAGTTTGCGGCGGAACGGCGGAAATGTTTGCGGCAGATGATGCACGCTCCGGCGTTTGCCAGCTTTGATGGGGTTACGGGTGGGATGATTTTGGATTTGAGCGAGCAGGGATTGTCCATGCAGGTCGGAACCAAGCTGGAACGTGACCGGCGGGTACGGCTCAAGCTCGATCTTACAGAGCCCGCGGGAGAGCTTGAAACTACGGGATACATTGCCTGGGCGGATGCGCTGGGGCGGGCTGGGGTGCGATTTTCAGAGTTGCCCGCAGAGGCGCGGCGTCGACTGAACGAGTGGTTGGCCGCGAACGCGAGCGCGCCCAGCCATATGGCTCCGAAGTTGAAGGTGCGCAGCCTGCGGCGAGTGGAGTTTGGACAGGCCCCGGGAAGCAACGCGCATGACTCGATGACCTTCGGATTAGACGCGGTCATGGGCGCGGCGGAGAACGCGGCGGAGCGCATGGCGTCCGCCACGATGCAGTATGAGTTCAGTTCGCTGGGCACGGATTTAACGGCGGCGCTGCGCATGATCGGCGAGCGGGCGCGCACGTTGACGCGAGGCTCGAGCGCGGCAATTGCGCTGGTGCATCGGGACAAGGTGATTTGCCGCGCCAGCATTGGGGAAAACGCTCCGGCGCTGGGGACGCGGCTGGACGTGAATTCGGGCCTGGCCGGCGAATGTTTTCGCGAGGCAAGAACTTTGCGGTGTGACGATGCGGAACTCGACCCGCGAGTAGATGTGGAGAGTTGCCGCAGGCTCGGAATCCGCTCGATTGTGGCTGCGCCGGTGCGCTATGAGCGCGACACGGTGGGAGTGCTGATGGTGCTGGCGAACGCTCCGTTTAATTTTGATGAGGGCGATGTGGCCGTGGTGGAGAGCCTGGCGCACACCGTGATTGTCAGCATCCGCGAGGCGGAGATGCGGAAAAGCGTGTGAGGTAGCGCGGCTGTTGGCCAAGGAAAGTCAGGATCCCTGTACTGTCTATGCAAAAAACGCAGAGACTGCCCACCACCAAATATAGCTGGTGGTTTGACTCGCTGTGTCTTGGACCTTACCATGATCGCATCTTTAACTATAAAAATATCCAGGGCCACTACACAGTATCCGGTGGATTTCAGGCATGATTGGCCGCACCATCTCGCACTACCGCATCGTCGAAAAACTGGGCGGCGGCGGCATGGGGGTGGTATACAAAGCGGAAGACCTGAAGCTTGGGCGGTTTGTCGCCCTTAAATTCCTTCCCGATGACGTTGCCAAAGATTCGCAGGCGCTGAGCCGTTTTGAGCGCGAAGCAAAGGCTGCCTCTGCGTTGAATCACCCCAACATCTGCACGATTTATGAGATTGACGACCAGCATGGCGAGGCTTTCATCGCCATGGAATTTCTGGATGGACTGACGCTGAAGCATCGCATTGCGGGGCGTCCGCTGGAGATGGAAGATCTGCTCCCGATCGCCATTGACATCGCGGATGCGCTCGATGCCGCGCATGCCGAGGGCATTGTTCATCGCGACATCAAGCCCGGCAACATTTTTATAACCAAGCGCGGGCACGCCAAGATTTTGGATTTTGGTCTGGCGAAGGTAGTGCCGGCCATCAGTTCTTCTAGCAGGATTGCGGCGGCGATGACCGAGACCGGTACGGTCTATGACGAGCATCATCTTACCAGCCCCGGATCTACACTGGGCACCGTTGCCTACATGTCTCCGGAGCAGGCGCGGGCCAAGGATCTGGATTCGCGCACCGATCTGTTTTCCTTTGGAGCTGTGCTTTATGAAATGGCGACGGGGCAATTGCCGTTTCGCGGAGAAAGTTCGCCCGTCATCTTCAAAGCCATTCTCGACGGATTGCCCACCTCGGCAGTACGCCTGAATCCCGATGTTCCGGTCAAGCTGGAAGAGATTATTTGTAAGGCGCTGGAGAAAGACCGCAACCTGCGCTACCAGCATGCAGCCGATATGCGGGCGGATTTGCAACGGCTGAAGCGGGATTACGAGAGCGGCTACATTTCCGGGGTGAGTTCCGGGATGATTGCCGCGCCGCCGGCTCGTGCGGCATGGGTGGGAAAAGTTTGGAAGATTGCGATTCCGGTACTGGTGGTCGTGATGCTGATAGCGGGCGGGGTTTATTACCGTTCGCATGTGCTGGGCAAGCGCGTGACTGATCAGGACACGATTGTGCTTACAGATTTCGCCAACAGCACGGGCGATCCGGTGTTTGACGACACGCTGAAGACCGCGCTCGGTGTTTCTTTGCGACAATCGCCGTTTCTGAATGTACTCTCCGATGGCCGGGTGACGAAGGCGATGCGGATGATGGCGCGGCCGGCGGGAACCAAGCTTACGCCTGAGGTGGCGCGGGAGTTGTGCCAGCGAGCCGGAAGCAAGGCCTATATTGCGGGATCGATCGGATTGCTGGGCAGCGAATACGTACTGGGATTGAAGGCGGTGAATTGCCAAAATGACGAGACTTTGGCGCAGGAGCAAGTCACCGCGCCGTCAAAAGAGAAAGTGCTGGATGCTCTGGGAGATGCGGCTTCCAGGTTGCGTGGGGAAATGGGAGAGTCGCTGTCGACGGTGCAGAAGTTCGATGTGCCTCTGGTGCAGGCTACGACCTTCTCGCTGGATGCGTTGAAGGCTTACACGCTGGGCAGAAACGCTTACCGGGAAAAAGGTACGGCCGCGGCGCTGCCTTACCACCAACGTGCCATTGAACTCGATCCCAACTTTGCCATGGGCTACAAAGCTGTGGGCGCCGATTATCAAAGCCTGGGCGAAGTGGGACGGGCGGGGGAGTATCTGACCAAGGCATTCGAGTTGCGAGAGCATGCCAGCGAGCGGGAAAAGCTTTCGATCACGGCGGGCTACTATACCAGCGTTACCGGCGAGGTGGACAAAGCGGCAGAGACTTACCAGGAAGAAATTGAGAGTTATCCGCGAGACAGCGCTGGATACAGCGGGCTGGGGCTGCAGTATGCCGCCGAAGGGCACTATGAGAAAGCGGTGCAAGTCACGCGCGAAGGGCTGAATTTGTCGCCGGATGACGTGGGAGTGTATGCGAATCTAGTGAATGATCTGCTTGGGCTGCAGCGCGTTGACGAAGCGGGGCAGGTGATTCAGGAAGCGCAGGGGAGAAAACTCGATAGTTTGTCGATGCACAATGCGCTCTATGCGATTGCGTTTATCAAAGACGATGCGAAGGGGATGGCTGAACAGCAACAGTGGTACGCGGGAAAGCCCGACTACGAGAATTGGGGATTCGAACTCGGGTCGGATACCGAGGCATATGCGGGTCACCTGAAAAAAGCAGAAGGATTGACTCAGGATGCGGAGCAGGCAGCCATCCGGTCTGACAGTAAGGAGAATGCGGCGCTCTGGCAGGCGATCGCCGCGCAGCGGGAAGCGGCAATCGGCGACGATACGCCGGCCCGTGAGAATGCTACGGCCGCGTTGAAGCTTGTACCGGGGAGCGAGGGCGTTCAAAGCGAAGCGGCGCTGGCGCTCGCCATGGCGGGCGATGTTGCGCAAGCGGAATCACTGGCGGAAGCTTTGGGGAAACGCTTGCCGCTGGATACGCAGGTGCAATCTCTCTGGCTGCCGGCGATTCAGGCGCAGGTGGCGCTGGACAGGAAGAATTCGGCGGAGGCGCTCAATGTGCTCGAACGCGCGCTGCCGTTTGAGTTGGCGCAGATTCCGTTCGACGTCAGTATGTCGTGCCTTTATCCGGCTTATGTGCGCGGCGAAGCTTATTTGGCGGGAGGACAAGGCCGAGCGGCCGCCGCCGAATTCGAAAAAATTATCGACCATAGCGGCGTGGTGTGGAACTGCTGGACCGGCGCATTGGCGCGTTTGGGATTGGCACGGGCGAATGCCATGGAGGCTCGAACGTCTCAGGGCGCGGATGCGGATGCGGCGCGAGTGCGAGCGCTCGCGGCGTATAAAGATTTTCTTACGTTGTGGAAAGATGCTGACCCAGGCATTCCTTTGTTGAAAGATGCGAAGGCGGAGTATGCGAACCTGCAGTGAGGATAGGGGTGGCATTTAATTCGGAATGGGGAATTTTTCCAATCCGGAATTGCTGCTCCCTTAGGTGTGTAAGATTCCTGGGCTATCGCTCATACCAGCGCGGAACCTGCCGATGCCTTAAATAATGAGGAAAGGAGCGTCGTATGGGCATTTCAGTTTCCGCTGCTCTCTCGACCGCATCGTTATCGTTGGCCGCTGCGAATTCTTCCTCCACTTCGGCGGCGGCGCATAATCCACAACCCACTACCACCCGCACGGCTGACACAGTAGAGCTGTCCGCGTCGCAGCAGGTGTATCAGCTCTACAACCAAGGGCAAAGCGTTACCCAGATCTCCACCAGCCTGAGCTTGCCGGTGGCGATTGTGAATACTTATCTGGGGATCACGAGCGGCGCGGGATAGAAGCAGGCTTAGCTTGGATAAGGGCAAATGCAAAGGCCATCGAGATAGTCTCGGTGGCTTTTGTGTTTGTTTAGGAGAGGCCCCGCCTGAATCTTTGAGGTCTGCGGCTCGCGCGTAGTACACAGATCTTTCGGCCCGCAAAAAGCGTGGGTCTCAGGATGACAACGGGTATGGGCTACCTCTTTTTTGCCGCCGCGGCCACTCGGGCCGCACGTTCGTTGAGGGCGAGGGTTGCCACTTGAAGCATGTCGTCCTGGGGTGCGGGTTTGCCGGTCCAGATTTCGAACTGGCGGGCGGCCTGGTGGACGAACATTTCGATGCCGGGAATGATCTGCGCGCCGCGTTCTTTGGCCAGTTGCAGAAGGCGGGTTTCACGCGGGTCGTAGATCATGTCGAAGACGTAGCGGGTATTGATTTCTTTTTCCTGGAGCGGGGTTTCTTTGGTGTTGCCCATGCCGACCGGGGTGGCGTTGATGATTACGTCGAAAGAATATTTCTTGAGATCGGCACGCTTGATGGCGCGCGCGTGGGCGCGGCGGGAGAGTTTTTGCGCGGTGGCCAGGTTGCGGTTGAGGATGAAGACTTCGGCGCCGCGTTCCTTGAGGCCGAAGACGGCGGCGCGGGCTGCGCCACCGGCGCCGAGGACGAGAATTTTTGCGTCCTGAATCGTGCTCAAGCGGCGTTCAAGCGGGCGGACGACTCCGGAAGTATCGGTGTTGAAGCCGTAGAGTTTGCCATCCTGAGCGCGGACGACGGTGTTGCAGGCGCCGATCTTGGTGGTATGAGAATCGGTGTTGTCGAGGAACGGGAGGATGGCCTCTTTGTAGGGCATGGTGATGCTGAGGCCATGGATGGGTATTTCGCGCACGCAGGTAAGCAAGTCCTTGAGAGTTTTGGCGTGCAGGCCGAGGTAGACCGCATTGACGTTCTCGCGGCGGAAGGCTGCATTCATGATCGCCGGTGAGAGCGAGTGGGCAATGGGGTCGCCAGCGACGCCGTAAACGCGAGTGGCGGCGTCGAGGGATTCGATGCGGTAGATATTGCGCAATTCCTGGCCGGTAACCTGGCCGGGAGCGGTTTCTTCGCCTGGACTGACGGCGGCGAAGGTGAAGACGCTACCGGCACGCACTCCGAGGACCCGGCTGATGATGCCCTGCTCACCCATGCACACCCCGACCAGGGATTGGTTGTCGCTTTCGCGGGCCAGGAACTGGATCATGGCCACATTGTCGGCGAGGGTAGTGGCGGTGCCCACGACTTTGTAGAAGTCGGCAGGAAAGGTCCGCATTTTTTCCAGAGTTTCGTCGAGCTTTTTGGTGCCGCGAAAATCGTGGAAAGAAAGGATCAGGCCGGCACGGTCGCGAAGTTTCTGAATCTGAGCAGGTTTGGACTTTTGCGCGGTTTGGAGTTCGACATCGACCAGTTGGCATCCGGCAGCGGCGGCTTTGCCGAGAATTTCAAGCTGGGAGGCGATGGAACCCCGGAACTTGCCACCGGCGGCGGCGCGGCGGCACGTGGCGATCACCGTAATGCCGGCGTGACTCTCCATGAACTGCTTGACCTTGGGAAGCGCCAAGGCGGGCTTGGAGAGATAGTCTAACCTTAACTCGATAAAAGGGTTATCGCGAATAAGGGTCTCGGCTTTCTCTAGCAGCTCCGCGGAATCGGAGGCGGCGACGGCGACGCAAACCCGCGGCAGCCGCAGGGGCAGCAGGCGAGGCGTATAAGTTTTGGGCGCAGAAAGCATCCTGAATCAACAAGTTCGGACCACAAACAGCATGTTCCTTTGAATGAAAAGGTCCGGCTGCGAATCTTACAGGGGTCGAATTCGAGATGCAACAGGGATTCATCGAATTGTAAGAAAAAGTGGTTGCACCATCTGCCTGACACCCTCGTAACCTTGACCCCCTACCCGCTGGTTGTTACTTTCCACAGGGGCAGAGCTTCCCAGGCATTTGACCGGGGAGGGGTCCGAGAGCTGCGCTTTTTCGGAGGTAACATGAAGAAAATAGGGTTTTTACTGTTGTTGACCGCCACCATGGGTTGGGCGCAAGCGGCGGACATTGCTGCGGCTGCTGCGGCTGCCGGCAACGCTCCCGAGGGAACTATAGCTGAGACATCGAATTTCCCCATTCAGCGAGTGCAGATGCCGACTTATGCGGACGTCTACTGCTCCGGCTTCATCAACAAGCAGCTGCTGCCGGATGCGCATTTTGTAGCTGGCGGGCTGGAAACTCCGACCACGACCAAGTTCGTGAGGGGTGACATTGTTTATCTGGAAGGAACCGGCTACACGGCGGGAGCGGAGTACGAAATTATCCGCGCCCTGCGGGACATTAACGAGTACGAGATGTTCCCGGGACAGAAAAAGTTGTTGAAGTCCACAGGACAGCCCTATATGGAAGTGGGGCGGGTGAAGATTATCGATACCCGCAGCCGGGCCGCGGTAGCCAAGGTGGAATATTCGTGCGACCCGCTTAACCCCGGAGATACGGCGATACCCTTTGCTGAGAAGTCAATGATATCGTTCCATCCGCCGGTGCGGTTCGACGTTTACAAGCCGAGCGGCAGCAAGGTAAGCGGACGGATCGTGATGGCGAAGGACTTTGACTCGGTGCTGGGAACCGGGCAAAAGGTCTACCTCAATGTGGGAACGAACCAGGGCGTGAAGATTGGCGATTATTTCAGGGCAACGCGCAGCTATGAAGCGGATTTGCACGACCCGGTGGATTCACTTTCCTTTAAAGCTGCGATCAGTGAGGATACGCAGTTGAAGCAACCTTCGATCGATCCGAACATCTTGACCAGGACGAACGGGCCAGTGATTCACGTGCGGGACCTGCCCAGGCGTGCTGTGGGAGAGATTGTGGTGATTGGAACCACTCCGACCACCGCAACGGGCATGATCGTGTTTGCCATGGAAGACGTACACACCGGCGACGATGTGGAGATTGACGATCAAACCCAGGCCAAGGCACAGTAAGTTCTTAGGCTGAAAAATGATTGGACCGGGGACGGGAAACCGTCCCCGGTTTCTTTTAGGGGCGACGCCACCTGCGTTGTTCCGAACAAAACTCACGAATCATGTGTAATGTCTAAGAGGTCGGATTCGTGTGCCCTTTTGCCGGAGGATAACGATGCAGCGCTGGAATATCGACGGATTGCAGATCAGACGCGGGTTCGCGGTGCTAAGGATCGGCGCTTTTCTCTTTGTGGTGGCGCCGCCGCGCGCGCGGGCGGAGGAGCCCCGTGAACACTGATGACACGATCGTCGCGATTGCGACTCCGCCGGGACGGGGAGGGATTGGGGTGGTGCGTATCGCTGGACCGCAGGCAGTCGAGATCGCTGCCACGATGTTGCGGTTGAAGCGTGAGATGGAGCCGGGGAGAGCTGTGTTTGGGGAGTTGATCGAACCAGAATCCGTGACAGCGGGTGCCGAGCAACTCAAAATCCCCCCGACGCCACATGAAGCTGCTCGGCGAATCGATGAAGTGGTGGTGACTTATTTTGCTGGGCCGCATTCTTATACGACTGACGACATTGTCGAGATTGCGGCGCATGGGTCTCCGGTGGTGCTGCGGCACATTGTCGAGATGTGCGTGGCTGCGGGGGCGCGGCTGGCGGAGCCGGGCGAGTTCACCATGCGGGCGTTTCTGAATGGCCGCATCGACCTCACGCAGGCGGAAGCGGTACGCGATCTTATCGACTCTCAGACTCTTTATCAGGCGAAAGTTGCGGCACAGCAGCTTGAAGGTGCGCTCTCAAAACGATTGCAGCCGGTCAAACAGCAGCTGATCGAATTGATTGCGATACTCGAAGCCGGTATTGACTTCGCCGAAGATGACGTTTCGGTAATGCCGGATACCGGCATCCTGCGGCACATCTCCGCAGTGCAGGAACCGCTGCAGGAGTTGGCTGCAACTTTCGCCTACGGAAAGATTGTGCATCAGGGACTTACCCTGGCAATCGTTGGACGGCCGAATGTGGGGAAATCAAGTTTGTTCAACCGGCTGGTGGAACGCGAACGGGCGATCGTTACATCCACGCCGGGTACTACGCGGGATCTGGTGAGCGAAACCATTGCAATCGGAGGCATTCCGATTCAGCTGGTCGACACCGCTGGCATCCGCCAGGCGCTCGACGAAGCGGAGTCTATCGGCATCCGCAAAGCAATGGAGACCTTGGCCGAGGCCGATCTCATATTAGTAGTGCTCGACGTGTCCCAGGGAAGAACGGAGGAAGATGACGAGTTGTTGCGGCTGACCAAGAGCCGAGCAGTGATCGTAGTGGGGAACAAGTGTGACTTGGAATCGAGCAGCCACGGGTCGGTGGATAGGATTCAGCTTGCTCCGGTTCGCGTGTCGGCATTAACCGGAGAGGGGATTGAGAAACTACGGGAGCAGATTTTGCGGCACATTGGAGGCGAACGCGCAACACAAGGGGAAAGCGGATTTCTCACGAATGTCCGGCATGCCGGGCTGGTTCAGGATTCGGTGGCTGCGCTCGACGCGGCGAGGATAGCTGTCGCGAATAAAATTCCGCACGAGATGCTTTTACTCGATCTTTATAACGCGCTGCGTCCGCTGGACGCGATCACCGGGGTGACGACCACCGACGACATCCTGAACTTGATCTTCAGCACGTTCTGCATTGGAAAGTAGAACGCAACGCGACATCCTAACTTTAAAAGCGGCTCCGCAACTTATGAAACTTTGAGTTTCGCGATGACGGTTGTGCCTGACTCATCCGACTGAATATCCAGGCTGCCATCCAGTTGGCGCACGCGTTCCCGCATTCCGCCAAAACCAATTCCTGAACGACCCACGAGCAATTCCTGCTGCTTCTCTTTGGAGATTCCTTTCCCCTCGTCGCTCACTTTAATGATGAGATGATCGTTCTCCTTGCACAGGCCGATGGACGCCACGGCGCTGCCCGAATGGCGGTGAATGTTGGTCAAGCATTCCTGAACCAGGCGGAACACGGCGATTTCGACGTCATCGGGCAGCCTGCCAAAATCCGCCGGGATTTCCAAATTTACTTTGATCTTGCTGCGTTCGGAAAAGCCGTCTACATACCACCGCACCGCGGATGCCAGCCCGGCCATGTCAAGCAAGGGGGGATGCAGGAGGTGGGAGATAGTACGAATTTCTCGCGAAACTTCCTCGACCAACTGAGCATTTTCAGAAAGAGCGCGCTCGGCATCGGTATCGAGCTTATGAGATTGCGACTGGATCACCGCCAGGTTCATCCCGATGGCGGCCAGCAGTTGACCAACGCTATCGTGCAGCTCGCGAGCGATGCGCTTTCGTTCCTCATCTTGCATATGTTGAAAGCGCGATGCCAACTCGATCTGATCGTTGCGGGCGGTGAGGTCGGTGATCAGAACCCCGATGGTCGACTTATCCCGCGACAATAAGTTGAAAGCAAAATGAGTGGGGACCAGTGTTCCATCGGAACGCAACAGTCGTACTTCGCATTCGCCCGGGGCCACGTGAACCTCGCTCAGCAGCTTTTCGCAAATCGGTTTGTCGGCGGGAGCAATAAAGTTTGTCAGCGGAAAACCGGCCAGCGCCTCGCGGGATACGCCCAGCAGATTGGCCAGGCTGTTATTGGAGTACATGATGTGGCAGGTTGCGTCCAGCATGGCTGCTCCCTGCTGCATTCTTTCCACAAGAGTGCTGTAAGGAAGGTCCGAGCCGCTCAGCATATGGACGCGGTGGCCGTCGCGGTCGCGCAACACAAACGCATCGACAGCGCCGACGCTAATCGCCTGCAGCGTCTCTTCGGCTTCTTCCATCAAGTGTAAATCGGCATTTTTGCGAATGTCGTTCTCCATGTCAGTTACTCCGATCGAGAAAGTCTTGTCAAGCTGGCTTTTCGGAACCGTTTCGTAATTGCAAACCAACCAGGGCACGTTCGGTATCACGAAGATCCCCAACGATCTTTCGCAAGGGCTGAGGTAATTTCCGAACCAAGGTCGGAATCGCCAGAATCTGATCGCCCGCAGCCAACTGCGGATGCTTCACCAGATCGACCACCTCGATGTTGTAGCGGCCGGCGAGGTTGTCTTCGCAAATCCTTTTCAGGTTCGCAAATGCCGCGACGGATCGGGGCGTTTGACCGGCAACGTACAAACGAAGCTGCCATACTTCCCCCGGATCGGCGCCGGTCTCGGCAAACTCTTTCAGGCTAAGCGGCTTGTCAGGATTATCTTGGGCCGACTTTTTCATATTTACCTTTTCGCTTTCTGGAACCGTTTGAGTCTTGCACTTCGTCGGCCTGGCGGCTGCGAGCCATAGCCTCCATGCCTTCCGTGATGAGCTCTTCCTGCGAAGCTTCCTCCGAGATCAAGGTGCTGGCTTCGTCTTCCTCGGCCTCGAACTCTTTGCGGAGGGCTTCAATGCGCGCTTCTAAAGCCTGGCGTTTCCGCATACGTTCGCGGTGCCTTCGCTCAGTCTCCTGACGCCGCGCCAGCGCGGAAGCATTCTCACGCGACTCCTGTGAAATCCGCGAGGATCCAGTGAGCACGCCTTCCGGACCCACATATACGTCCAGCAAATCCACGCCGTGATCGGTAAGCAGGAACTCGCGAAGCTGATTGGAGTGCGCCATGCCACGCGATTTCAGAACATACAGGGCGCGATTCCGTTCACCGCCCAGTTCGATATCGCGAACAAATAACCAGGAATCGACGATCGAGGAAATCTCCACGTCAGTCTTTTCCACGGCATCTCCGCCGCCGGTCAAGTTAGTCAAGAAGGCGGTAATCGCCCGTGATTTCAGGAAGTCGATCAGGCGAATCAACATAACGTGCGCGTCGCGCCGGTTGCCCGCCTGAATCAAGCTGCCTACTGGATCGAGAACTACCACCTGCGGCTGAAACTCCTGAACAATTTTGTGGATGATCGCCAGGTGCATCTCCAGGCCGTAGAGGGTGGCGCGGCTGGAGTGAAAGCGCAGCAGGTCTTTCTTTACCCAGGGCTCAAGGTTCAAGCCGATCGACTTCATATTACGGATCAACTGGCCGGGAGATTCCTCGAAGGAGAAGTAAAGGCAACGCTCGCCGCGGCGGCAGGCCGCGTCCACAAAGTGCGCCGAAAGGCTGGTCTTGCCGGTTCCGGCGGTGCCTGAGATCAGCACGGTGCTGCCGCGGTAAAATCCGTCGCCGCCCAGCATGGTATCGAGGCGAGGAATGCCGCTGGAGATACGCTCCTCACTTACATGGTGCTGTAAGCCGAGGGAAGTGACGGGCAGAACGCTGAAGCCGTCTTCGTCGATCAGGAAGGGATATTCGTTGGTGCCGTGTGCGGTGCCACGATACTTCACAACGCGCAATCGGCGGGTGGAGATCTGGTCGACGACCCTGTGATCGAGCAGGATCACGCAGTCGGAGACGTACTCTTCCAGGCCATGGCGGGTGAGTGCGCCTTCGCCACGCTCGGCGGTGATGATGGCGCTGACGCCCCGGTCTTTGAGCCAGCGGAAAAGGCGGCGCAGCTCGCCGCGCAGAATTCCCTCATTCTGCAACCCAGCGAAAAGGTTCTCAATGGTGTCGAGCACGACGCGCTTCGCGCCGATGCCGTCGATGGCAGCGGCCAGGCGAATGAACAGGCCCTCAAGATCGTAGTCCCCGGTCTCATCGATCTCATTGCGGTCGATCTGCACAAAATCGATGGCCAGCTTCTTCTGCTGGATGAGCTCATCCAGATCAAAACCGAGGGAACGAACGTTTTTGGTGAGATCTTCAGCGCTCTCTTCGAACGCCATGAAAACGCCAGGCTCGTTGTATTGGGTAGATCCGCGAACCAGAAATTCCATGGCCAGCAGGGTCTTGCCGGCGCCGGCGCTGCCGCAGACAAGGGTAGGCCTGCCTTGCGGAAAACCGCCGCCGGTCACTTCGTCAAGACCTTGAATGCCGGTAGGCGCTTTGGGCAAAGCTCGACTGGATGCGCCGCGAGATTGACTGCCCTTGCTCTTTCCGTTCTTTCCTTGCATTGCGTCTGAGCCTGTTAAAAGCTTAGTTATTACGAATTCCTTAGGTCCTCACCCGTGCGGACGCGCAACAAACCAGCTATACCATAGCGTGCAAATCCCCTCGCCGTCTGTACGGTTTTCACACAATATTTATAAGAGGCAGCCAAGCCAATCGAATCGTAAAGCCCCAAACGCCGCCAAAGGTAAGCAACTACGGTATCTAGCGTAGGGGATGTGGAGTATACAGTGAACTCTGTAGAAAAGCACTGGGCTTCAACAATCTGTGGATTCCTTACCGCGCCGACTGTAGGATTCGAGCCGAGCGATTACGGAGCGACCGAGGAAGCCTTGGCGGCGCTGTCGCGCTGGAAACCGATTTTATCGAGCATCGGCTGGATCTCCGGATTTGACATAAACATTTTCCAGACTAATCCAGTGCGGTAGTTTTCCACCATGACGACAATGGGAGCTTGATCGAGGCCCATGTAAACGGGAGAGAACCAGTTCTGACCTAAATTGAAAGCATCCCGCGGGCCGTAGACTCCCCAGAGCCGGTCGCCCAGTTGACGGTAGAAAAACTTGAGCGCAGCCAGGGAAGCTTCCGGGGTGTAGGGAAAAGACGAGAGAGCGCCCGTAGGAGTGATCGTCCCGTTGTCAGTGGCTCGATCAGGGGCGTGGGCGGAATAGCCTAACTGATCGTCGCTTGCCGTCAGACCCCAGTCGTCCGCGCCATAGCCCTGAAAGTGACCAGGATTTGATTCGCAATAGGCAAGATCGATAAGCGCCAGATTGCGATTGTTATCAAAGTAGTCTGTGTAATGGTCGTGAATGCCGCGGGGGTCGAAGCCGAGGTAAGAGTACTGCGTAAAGAACAGCGGGCCGCCGGTTCCGACGCCTACATCGAGCTTGATGCCGTAATAGCTGTGGCCGTTGCTATAGTGTTCTCCCTCGTTTGAACCGGACCAGCCGCTACGGTATTCGATGGCAGCTTGCGATTGTCCAGCCCAACCGGAGTAATAAAGAATAGCCGGAATACCGTGGGTAGGGGACGCGATGGCCAGTAGGTAGGTGATCATGGTTTCGTTGAAGCCGGTGAGGCGGTGGTCGATGAACCACGACCACTGCGGCGACCAGTGCCACAACAGCGCGTCGTTCGTGGGCGTGCGGCGGTACCAATCCCACTCCACGGTTTCCCAGAGGTGCGTGATTCTTTGATAGACGCCTTGCTCGACTTCGCTGGGTCCTTTGAAGTATTGCCGAGCAGCCAGAAGGCCTTGCATCAGGAATGAGGTTTCGACCAGATCGCCGCCGTTGTCATACATGCCGAAAACCAACATGTTGTCCGCAGTATCACCGTTCAGAAAGTGCGGCCAGGCGCCGTGATAGCGAGGAGCTTTCTCGAGAAAATCCAAAATTCTGGCCAGCCGCTCAAGTCCCTGCTGACGCGTGATGAAGCCCCGATCTACCCCAACGATGAGCGCCATTATGCCGAAGCCGCTGGCGCCGGTGGCAACAATGCGGTCATCTCCCGGAACATTTTCGAGGGTCGCACCCGCTACGGGATGCGCGCCTTCCCAGTAATAGCGGAAGCAGGCCTCCTGCAACATGGTGAGCAATTCATCGTCGGAGAGTTCATGAGTGGAAGCTTTGGCGGTTTCTGAAAATGCAGACTGGCGGTAGGAACGGTCGACCGCTTTCACACGGTATGTGGCAGTGACTCCAGAGCGTCCGATGAAATCGGTATAGCGATGAATATCCGCGCTTTGAATTCCGATGGGCTGAAACTTGTGTCCGGCGATCGATCGGTAGATGGCATAGCTTTGCAGATCGTTATTTTCTTCAGCATTTTCCCCGGCCGCGGGGTCCCAACTAATATCCACGTGGCGGTCGTAGCCTTTGGCTTGAATGTTCTCCGGCGGGTGAGGAGGACTTCTCACTTCGGCCGCTACCGGAGAAGCAGTGCTCTTGTCATCGATCTTCACTTCATCGATGATCAACGTTCGCGGAGTGTCATCCGGATTGCCTTGACCGAAATGAAGACTGTGCAGTTCACGCGCCTGGAACGGGTGAACCGAGGCAGTAGCAAATTCGCTAAGCGGCATGCGGATCTGAAACCATTTTTTGGCGGGCACATCGCCGGATGCGGTTTCGAGCTTCACCGGCACGGTGAAGTCATGCTCTTCATCTTCGAGTTGCAACACCGGCAGGTCGGCGGCTGGAATGGCTTCCGGCGAGTAGCACCACATATAAAGAGTGTCGCCGCGAAAATCCGTGGGGCGGTTGCGCATGCTGACCACGCGCAGTTCCGTCTCCCAGCTTCCGCCCGGCAATGAGCGCCATTCCAGGCGCAATGCGTTCGGCGCGGTAAAGAAGTTTTTCTTCTCGACCGGAAGAGCACCGGACAAGAGTTCGATTGTGCTGGGAAAAACCGCGCGGCCGCTGCTGTAGTAGTAATAGTCCGGGGTGATGCTGTTATCGAAAATTACATGATTGTAATAATCCGTTGTGGTCGCAGCCCGGCAAGTGGACAGACATATACTGAAGTAGGCAAAAAGGCAAAAAAACAGACGCACTACACGCTCCCGCTCCTGGCAGATGAGAGAGTTTTTCGCAATCAAATTGGCAGTCTAACACAGGAAAAGGCTGCACCGAATAACGCCGCCGGCACTTCGGCCCGAGTTTCGGCGCCGGTCGAAAACCTCCAGAATGGTGAATAGTGATAAATTCTGATTCAGCTGTCGTGGTTTCGAGGCTCCGTTGATGTGGCTTAGGTTAGCTTGAGGATTCCAGCCCTTTGACAACAACCAGCTTTACACCAAGCACTGCCCGTGCGGCGCGCACTCCGGCAATCTACAAAATGCAGATTGCCGGAGTGTTGCTTTTCTTTCTGGTTGTTTATTTCGGTTCGCTTTTCTCGCCGGGATTGCAGGACGATGCGGACTCGACTCACGCCGAGGCTGCGCGCGAGATGTACGTTACGCACGATTTTGTGACGTTGAAGATCAACGGGAACCGCTATCTGGAGAAGGCTCCGCTGATGTATTGGGCGGTCACGCTTTCCTACTTCTTCTTCGGCATTACCGAGTTCGCCGCCCACCTGCCGGAGGCGGTTTCTGTCTTGCTGCTTGTACTCTTGGCCATGCGGTGGGGACGCCGGGCTTTCGGCGAGCGCGCCGGCCTCTACGGGGGATTGTTTATCGTTACGGCGGCAGGTTGTTACTTATTCACGCGCATTCTGATCCCGGAATCTATTCTTAGCTTCTTCATAGCTCTGTCTTTCTATTTTTTTGCCACGGCCTTGCACCAGGGGCAGGCGTGGCGCTGGTATGGCGGCTACAGTTGTATGGCTTTGGCCGTCCTCACCAAGGGCCTGCTCGCGATTGTGGTGATTGGTTCGAGTCTGGTTCTCTACTCCCTGATCAGCGGAGAGTGGCGGCGCTGGCGGGAGTTCCGGCTCCTGACCGGCACTCTTTTATTTCTGGCGATTGCCGCTCCCTGGCATGTCCTGGCAGGGATTCGAAATCCGCATTTTTTCTGGTTCTACTTCGTCAACGAGCACTTCCATCGCTTTCTGGGCACGCGCATTCCGAAAGATTACAACAAACAGAAGGATTCTCTTTACTGGACGCTGCATCTGGTCTGGCTGTTTCCCTGGAGTTTGTATTTACCGGTCGCACTGCGGGGGCCCGTTCAAAGCTGGGTGGTACGCCGAAAAAAAGGCGGTGCTCGTCTCCTACTCACATTCCGGTCTCGAACCGAATTGCTCTGCCTTCTGTGGGCCGGAGTTACCTTGATTTTCTTCTCGTTCTCTACCAATCAGGAGTACTACACCTTCCCTGCCTACTTCCCGATTTTGTTGCTGATCGCGGAAAGGGTCGCACACGAAGAAGAATCAGGCCTACAAAAATGGCTGACCAGTTGTGCCGGAGCTCTGGCAGCGATTTGTGTCGCCTGCTCCGCCGTCTTGGCATGGGGACTTTGGACTTCCCGGCACATTCCCTTTGTCTCCGATATCGGATCAGTGCTGGCCAAGCCAAATGTTCAGGATGAGACGCTCTCCATGGGTCATATGCTTGAGCTAACGGGAGAGTCGTTCGCGGCGCTGCGCCTTCCGGCAATTCTTGCTGCGATCATTTTACTGATTGGTCCGCTACTGGCTCTGTGGTTAAGGCGACGGCGCAAGCAGGTTGCCGCCACCTGGACGACTGCCGCTACCATGGCGGTGTTCCTGATTGCCGCACACATCGCACTCATTCGCTTCGACCCTTATCTCGGTTCGAGAAGTATGGCGCGTCAGATCGAGCCTGCGCTCAGGCCTACCGACCTGGTGATGATTTATGGGGATGAATCGTTTGGCTCCTCGTTGCTGTTTTACCTGCGGCGCCCCATCGAGCTGGTGAATGGGAACACCACTTCCATGTGGTGGGGTTCCACGTATCCCGATGCACCGCACATTTTCTGGAACGACAGCGAACTTCTTCAGGCATGGAATTCTTCGCAGCGGATTTTTCTTTTTGTTCCGCAATATAAACTTGAACGGGTTCGAGCTCTCTTGCCCGGACCGCTGCACATCGCCAGCGAAGCCTCGGGTAAGACAATTTTCATTAACCAGCCTTAGCTAATACTTCCGTGCGGACAGCGGGAGTTCGCCCTTCCATTTCATTCATTCTCGGCATGCGAATTGCTAACCACCCTTTGTGTCTAAGCGATCTCGTCGCTGGTCGGGATATGGAGTCCAGTGGTTAAGGGCGTCCTGAAGAGCAGATCATCGACGGGAGGGGAGAACCGTGCACATTCACCCGAATCAAATGCCAGTCACCGAAATGAACTCTCTTTATGCCGCCGGAAAGGCTGCGGCCAGGCGCGAGGTTGAGCGCACCAGAAATAAACTGCTGGCATTCGGCTACGACTCGGACTCCGAATCCGATGCGGGCGAGGCATGCCTGGTGGACCTGAACCCAGAACAGGAATTCGAACGAGAAAAGCATCCGCACGGCAATCTTGGCCGTGAGAGGAAGCAGAGCGAGGCCGGCCCAGAAGGCACCCACGGATCGGTCTCTGACTGGGTTTAATGGAATCCATGTCCCGGAAGTACGTTTTCGTGGCAACTCCATGTTTTGGCGGAATGGTCACGCAGCCTTACATGCTTTCGATCATCCGGCTGATGAGCTATGCAAAATCGGCGGGATTCGAGGTGTCGCTATCGATGGTCGGCTACGACGCGCTGATCTCTCGGGCACGTAGCACCCTCGTTGCCGCATTCTTGGATGATGCGCGAGCTACGCATCTTTTGTTTGTGGATGCCGACATCAGCTTCGAACCACAGCAAGTCGAACGGTTGCTGAAGTTCGACAAGGAATTTAGTGGCGCGCTCTATCCTCTCAAGTCGATCGACTGGGAGCTTATTCCGGAACGGTGCGTGAAATATGGCGAGAGTGTGCGGGAGGCTGCACTTACCTATGTGGGAACTTTTTGCCCAGAAGCGGAGCGAAAGCAGGATGGAGACTTCGCGACTGGAATCTATGTTGGCGGCGGATTTCAGTTGCTCCAGCGAAGCGCAGTCGAGCGAATGATGGCGGCTTATCCGGAAACTCATTTCAAGCGTGTGCATAGCCTGCCGATGTCGGGATCCCGGAGCGATGTGGTGCACAGCTCGAATCTATTTGCACTCTTTGACTGCATCATTGACCCGGCGACCGGCACCTATTTGAGTGAGGATTATTCTTTTTGCCGGCGCTGGCGAAACATTGGAGGCGAGATCTGGATTGATACTGCCAGCAAATTAACCCACACCGGCGCTTACCAATTCATCGGCGATCATGGCTCGCGGCATCATGGATAACCAGAGCTGCCTAAATCATCGCAGCGCAACGAGCGCCCGCTGTTAAAACGGCCCAGTCCATCAATAACGGAGATCCACGAAGGATCTCTGCTCGTTCCGACTCTGCTGGCAAACGCTCTTCAGCATCATCGTGCAGGGCGCTTGAGCGAAGCCCAACAGATCTATCGCCGTATTCTGACCATCGATCCCAATCATGCGGATAGCTTGCATTTGCTCGGCATGATCGCCTGCGGCCGGGGAGACAATCCGAACGCAATTGAGATGATTCGCGCAGCAATAGTCATCCATCCGAAAGAGGCTGCATATCATTCCAATCTTGGCACCATACTGCACGCGCAGGAACGTTTGGAAGAGGCCGCCGCATGCTATCGGAATGCCATCGCGCTTCAGCCGGACCTTGCGCAAGCCCACTACAACCTGGGAAACGTGCTTTATACGCAGGAGAAATTTGAAGATGCGGTTGCCTGTTACGCGCAGGCCTTAGCTCTAAATCCGAAGCTGGCAGAAGCGCACTACAACCTGGGGAATGCTCTCCAGTCTCAAAACAAATTTGAGGATGCGATCGCATGCTATAAACGCGCGCTCACCCTTGATCGAGCGAAATACGAGGCGCTTCACAATTGGGGAAACGCCCTTCAGGCGCAGGGAAAATTGGAAGAGGCGATGGTGTGTTATGAGCGCGTACTTCGCGTTGATCCCAGTTATGCGAAAGCCCACTATAGCGTGGGTTGCGCGCTGCAGGCGTTTGGCAGGCCCGATGAGGCAGTCGCCAGTTATAGACGTGCTCGGGATCTAGAGCCCAACTTTGCCCAGGCGGCCTTCAGCGAATCTTTGGCTCAACTGCTTCAGGGCAACTACGCCGAGGGCTGGCAAAACTTTGAATGGCGTTGGCAAACTAAAGACCACAACACGCCCATGCGGAATTATCCGCAACCGCTTTGGCGAGGCGCCCAGTTATCGTCCGGACCCGTGTTGATCTGGGGCGAACAGGGTATCGGGGATGAAATCATGTTTGCGGGATTGATGCCGGATGCGATTCTAACCGGCAACAAGTTCATCCTGGACTGCGATGCTCGCCTGCACCCGCTTCTTGCCCGTTCGTTTCCAGAGATTAACGTTGTCTCCCGCCGTCCGCGGGCGAATGAAGTCGGGAATGAACGCCGAAATAAAAATGATCCCGAGTTCGCTTTCGCTGCACACCTGCCGGCCGGCAGCCTGCCCAGCTTGTTTCGCGCCACCGGTGCGGCGTTTGCCGCGACGATGTCGCCTTATCTGGTGGCCGATCCATCTGCGCGGGAACGGTTTCGTACTTGTTATCGTGAGATAACCGGAAAACGGCTGGCTGGAATCGCTTGGTATACGAATAGCCGGAACTCCGGCCGAAGCCGCTCTATCGATTTGTCAGTGCTGGCTCCTCTGTTTGCCATCCCCGACATTCGCTGGATAAGCCTTCAGTACGGGAATCACGATGCGATCGAGAAGCAGATATGGGAGAAGCAGACAGCTGAGGCCCAGGCGCCAATTCTGGTTGATCGGGATGTCGATCAATTTCGCGATATCGATCTGTTCGCGGCGCAGATTGCGGCCATGGATATTGTGGTGACCATCGATAACTCCACGGCGCATCTGGCTGCCGCTCTGGGCGTAAGAACTTTTGTTTTGCTTCCCTTTGCCGCGGATTGGAGATGGCTTCAAAGCCGCGAAGATAGTCCGTGGTATCCGACGGTGCGACTATTTCGGCAGCCGGAACGTGGCGACTGGGCATCCGTAGTGCAAAGAGTAATGAGATCTTTGTAACCATTTAACGGCATTCATTTCGATAGCGTGGTCAGCGCGTCGCGAAAGATGGCATCGAAGGATTTACTGGCTCCGCTTTTCGTGGCACTCGTCAACGCCTTTTCGGCGATGGGCCGTTGATAGCCCAGATTCAGCAATGCAGATAGAACATCTTCTTCTACCGCGCTCAATGTCGAAGCCGCGGGAGTCGTTATGTCGCCGACTTCGGGGAGCTTGTCGCGCAGCTCCAGCACCATGCGCTCGGCAGTTTTCTTGCCGATGCCGGGAATCTTTGTCAGGCGAGCCAGGTCGTTGCCGCGGATCGCTCGTGTCATTTCGCCTGCAGCCATTCCGCTCAAAATAGTAATCGCTAACTTGGGTCCAATTCCGCTGACCGTGATCAACTTTTCGAACAAGCGCTTCTCCGTGAGATGAAGAAAACCGTAGAGGGCGATCTGGTCTTCCCGCACATGCGTGTGAATGTGCAGGGCAACTTCCGCGCCACATTCCGGTAATTCGGAAAAAGTTGGAATGCTGATGGTCGCCTCGTAACCCACGCCCGTGGTCTCAACCACGACATGGTTGGGATGCTTGGCGAGCAATTTTCCGCGCAGATGAGCAATCATGATCAGAGCTATTGTAGCTGCGGCGTTGAAAATGAAGACTTGTTCAAACAATGAAAAACGGCAGGGCCGCCCCTGCCGTTTCGTGGATCGGATTTCTCCGTGGTTACTTTTTGTTTACGGCTTTTTTCAACTCGGCCCCAGGGGAAAACTTCGCGACCTTGCGAGCAGCGATCTTGATAGTGGCGCCAGTCTGCGGATTGCGCCCGTTCCGGGCCTTTCTCTGCGAAATTGAGAAAGTGCCGAACCCAATCAAAGCTACCCGATCCCCTTTTTTCAATGCACCCGTGATGCTGCTCACGGCAGTATCAATGGCGGTTGTAGCCTGCGCTTTGCTGATTTCGCAAGCGCCTGCGATCTTATCGACCAGATCGGCCTTATTCATAGTTTCTCCTCGCAGGTCTCTTTCATACCCAGCACAATACCGGGAGGAAAACAGCTCTTGTCTGGGCCGGGAAACCTGATGGGAGGTATTCTCCTCTCTCTGCGCAGAATGTCAACAGTGAAAATCCGCGCCGGAAGCCTGTTTCGCACCCCCACTTTCTGGCATGGGGCGGTGAGAGCGGATCTTGAGGATCAGTGGTGAGTACAGTGGCCACTGACCACGTTTTCCTCAGCTCTCCACAAGCGTCGTAATCAGTGCACAGCTTCTACACAGTGGGTAGCGTCTTTAGCCCTTGCGAGTGAGCTGCTTCGGAGCGCAAGGTCTTAAAGATACAATGCAAGAAGAATTGAGAAGAGTTGCAATGTTGACCAAGAGCCAAGTAGAAGTCTGCCCTTTATGTGAAGGGACCGGGTGGAAAACACTGCCGGTTATGGCGGGCGCGACCAAGGACCGTCGCGTGACGCGGTGCGACTGCCAGTTGCGGGCTCGGAATCAGAATCTGTTGGCGGCAGCGCGTATTCCGAAGCGTTACGAGCATTGCGAGCTTGCTAGCTACACGATAGATTTTCCGGGAGCTCATCCGTCGCTGGCATTTGCTCATCTCTCGGCCGCCAAGTTCGCACAAGAATACGATCCCCGGGATGGAACCGGACTGCTGATTGTCGGAAAGATCGGAACGGGCAAGACTCACCTCGCAGTCGCCATCACAAAGGAGTTGATCCTCGCTAAAGGGATTGCATGCCTCTTCTATGACTATCGCGAACTCTTGAAGCAGATTCAGAATTCGTACAATTCGGCCGTCCAGACCACCGAACTGGACGTGCTGCGTCCGGTGTTTGAAACGGACGTGTTGGTGCTCGACGAATTGGGCGCTGTGAAACCAACGGAATGGGTCTGGGACACGGTGAGCTTGATTCTGAATACGCGGTATAACGATAACCGCACTACGATCATTACCACGAATTTTGAGGATCAGCCGGCCGCTGGGACGAACGGCGCGGGGTCGGCTGTGCGAGCGGCTGTGAGAGCCGAAAGTCTTGGTGACCGCATCGGCGAACGCATGCGTTCACGGCTACATGAGATGTGCCGGATTATCAAAATGGAAGGCGAAGATTTCCGGCAAAAGTTCCGCAGCGCCAGCTTCCGATAATCGCAAGCAAACTTGCTTACAATAACTTCGTGCTGACTGAGCGCCTGGAATTTTCGCCGGAATGCGATGCGGAAGTCTTTTCCGCGGTCCCAGCCGCGCCGGCGGTATTCCTGCTGCGTGGCGGCGATACGCAGGCCGAGCCTTACGTCAGCAAGACGGCGAATCTTCGGCGCCGCTTGCAACGCTTGCTGGGCCCGGTCGAGGCGCGCACCAAAAAACTTAACTTGCGCGACCGCATCCGCACCATCGAATACCAGCCCACCGGTTCCGACTTCGAATCCGGATTCATCCTCTACAAAGTTCTTCGCGACACCTTTCCCAGGACCTATTCCAACCGGCTGCGCTTCCGCTTCGCGCCGCTGGTCAAGCTGCATCTCGAAAATGAATATCCCCGCGCTTCGATTACCACGCGCCTGGGACGCCTCCAGGGACACGCGCTTTACTACGGCCCGTTTGCTTCCCGCACCGCCGCCGAGAAATTCATGAATGACTCGCTGGATTTTTTCAAGATGCGGCGCTGCGTCGACGATCTACATCCCGATCCCGCGTTTCCCGGCTGCATCTATTCCGAAATGAAGATGTGCCTCGCGCCGTGTTTCAAGGGATGTAGCGATGAGGAATATTCCGCGGAGGTTTCCCGGGTGCGGGCTTACTTCGATAGCGGCGGAGAATCTCTGGAGCGCGAATTCGCGGCGCAGCGCGAGCGTGCGTCCTCCGATCTTGCCTTCGAAGAGGCTGCGGCGGTCCATGTGCGGCTGGAGAAATTAAAACCCGTCATCAGCCAGCTTCCCGAGATCGTTCACCGCCTCGACCGGCTATCGGCGCTGATCGTACAGCCATGCCATGCAGCGAATGCGGTCATTTTTTTTCGTATTCACGCGGGAGCAATTTGCGGCCCTGCGTCGTTTTGCATCCAGACGGCTGAGCATACAAAGTCTCAGTCGATGGAATCACGCATCCAGGAAGCTCTCGACGCCTTGCCAATGGAAAAATTATCCGCGATCGAGACCATGGAACATCTTGCGCTGCTCAAGCGCTGGTATTACCGCAGCCGCCGAGCCGGCGAAATATTTCTGGCCGATGACAAAGGTATTCTTCCCATGCGCCGCGTCGTGCGCGGCATTGCACGGGTGTTTCGTGGCGAGGCGGCCGAAGAAAATGTTGCCGGGCCGCCGCCGACCACTGGAATCACCGAAATTCAGAACTGAACAATAGAATCGAAAGCGAACGGGAGAAACTCACTATGGCTTCCAAGAATCCACCGACTGCCAATCGACAGGTCAAACAACTCCGCGAGCATCTATTCGAACTGCTCAAAGGCGGCAGCGCCCATGCCGGCTACGACGATGCGGTAAAAGATTTGCCGGAAAAACTACGCGGCGTAAAGCCCGACGGCCTGCCGCACTCGGCATGGATGCTGCTTGAGCACCTCCGTATTGCGCAACAGGATATTTTGCAGTTCAGCCGCAATCCCAAATACAAGACTCCCAAATGGCCTGACGATTACTGGCCGAAGACCGCCGCTCCGCCCAGCAATGCGGCATGGAATAAGAGCGTGCAGCAGTTCCGCAAAGATTTGAAAACCATGCAGGATCTAGTCGCAAACCCTAAGACCGATCTATATGCCCGAATTCCCTGGGGCGATGGCCAGACGATTCTGCGGGAAGCCCTGCTGGTGGCCGACCACAATGCTTATCACATCGCTCAGCTAATCGATGTGCGGCGTCTGCTTGACGCGTGGAAGGGCTGAAGGCAGAGTTCCCCCCAGCCAGGCTTTGTTTCGCATGAACAGAAAAACGTCGAGCTGCGCTCAGGGCAGGCTCGGGGAGCTGTCCCCACATAAGCAAATGTGAAAAAGAGCCGGCCTTTTTGGGGCCGGCTCGATTGTTTTGCTGACTAATCCTTTACCGACTCGCCAGCGTTCAAGGCGCCACTGTGATGGTGACGGGTATTTCGTTGGTGAGCGATCCCGAAGTTCCGATCAGCTCAATGGTTGTGGTCCCGGTCGGCGCGCGCCTGCTTGCGCTCCATGTGAGAGTTACCTTTGAGCTGCCATTGGCCGGAGGCGTTACGGGGTTGGCCGAGGCCGTCGCCGAAACGTCGGTGGGGAATTCATTCACGCTCAAAGTAACAGCAGAATGGAATCCGCCCGTGCTGGTGATCGTAAGAGTAGTGGATACGCTGCCGTTGTCATCGATGGTGAACGAGGAAGGCGACAAGGACAGGGTGAAGTTCTTCGACGCCGAAGCAGCATTGATCGTGAGAGCAACGGTGGTGGTTGCCGTCAGACTGCCGGAGGTTCCAGTGATGGTCACCGTCGAGGTTCCAGTAGTAGCCGTGGAACTCGCCGTGAACGTCAGTACGCTGGTTCCAGTGGTGGGGTTGGTGCCGAACGCTGCGGTTACACCGCTGGGCAAGCCGGACGCGGCCAGGGTTACGCTGCCGGTGAATCCGCCTTTATCGGTCACTGAGATGGTACTGGTACCGGTGCTGCCTTGAGTCACTGAAACACTGCTGGGCGAAGCCGAGAGCGTAAAGCTTGGCGTCGCAGTAGCAGTTACAGTCAGGGCAAGAGTTGTAGTTGCGGTCAAGCTACCGGAGGTTCCAGTGATGGTCACCGTGGACGAACCGGTAGTGGCCGTGCTGCTGGCTGTCAGCGTGAGCACGCTGGTTCCAGTGGTTGGGTTGGTGCCGAACGCCGCCGTCACACCACTCGGCAGACCGGACGCAGCCAAGGTTACGCTGCCGCTGAATCCGCCTACATCAGTCACCGAGATGGTGCTGGTGCCGCTGCTTCCTTCTGCAATCGACAGGCTGCTCGGAGAATCCGAAAGCGTGAAGCTCGGAGTCGAAGACCCGGCCGCCAACAGGTTGATGATCCCGGTCGTATTTGGACTGCCCCAGCCGGTGCACAAATCGTAGCCGGTGATTCCTGAATAGGTGCCGCAACTACCGCTGGTTATGTCGTGGAAATAGGTGCCATAGCTTGAGGTCAGCGCCGCCGGGTAAAGGATGGGATCGATGAATCCGATCGTGTCCCCGTTAGCTGCTGCCTGTTGATTGGCCAGAGCCAGGTAAGCGGCCCACATGGGCGTGGCAAAGCTGGTTCCGCCGTAGTCGTTAGCCGTACAAGTGGTTTGGTCGGCGCAAACGTAGAAAGTAAAGTTCGCATTGGCCGCTACATCTGGCCCGTTGCGGTATTTTGTCGAACCCTTGTTGGTGGAAGTGATCACGCCCGAAAGCTGCTGCCAGGAGGGGATCGGGATGTCATCCGGGGAGATGCCGCCGCCGCTGTCTGCCCAGGCGGTTTCCGATTTCCACGGGCCTGCCGCGCTGGAGGTTGTCAGGTCCGTGCCGCCGACTGAAACGATATTCGCATCGTCCGCCGGCCACGCCTCATTCGATGCAGACCAGGCTGAACTGTCGCCGCTCGCGGCGAAGAAGTTCTGGCCCTGCGATGCCATCTGCTCAAAGTACGGATCCAGCGTGCTGGAGTCCGCCGGTGTCCAGCCCCACGAGCAACTGATCTGCTTGGAGAGTGGAGCGTCCGCATCCGAAACCATCGCGCTGATGCAGGAAGTATCGCTGATATTTCCTGATCCACTAGCGAGCACGTCGCCGCACACGTACATGTAAAGCATGGTTGAGCCGGGAGCCATGCCCATCGCCTGCGTCATGTCGAGCGTCTGCTCCGTGTCATCGCATGCGCTGCCGCCGCTATCGACGCAGCTCGTGCCGTACCCGCCCGTGGAAATAAGGGTGGGAGTGTAAGGTTCGGTTTGTCCAACGTTCTTGTAATACGTGCTCAGATCGGACAAATCGGTGCCCGCGAATTCGAACAGAGCAATGTTCTGGCCAGTGCCGGTGAGCGCGGTTCCGCCGTAATAGGCCGCACGCATGTCGCTGCCCAAAAAGGAAGCAGAAGGACCGGAACCGGTTGTGGCATGAGATACGACTTTATCGGGATCGAGTCCATTCGCCTTAGCGTAGTCACTCTTCTTCACATACATGGGATGCGGCCTGGAATCGTTGTCCAAACCGGTGATGTGCCAAAGCTGGAAGGGAAGGTCAACCGTGGGCTCGCGGTCCACGGCAAAGAATGTGCGGTCTTCCGCGAGGTCGCGATATTGACCCATGGTTACATGGAAAGCCTTCTCGATGTTGGCCACCGTGCCGGTCAGTTGCAGGTCTCTGCCTTCGAGATTTCCCTTGATGATCTCAAAGCCGCTGGCTTTCGCGAACGCAACCAGGGTATCCCAATCCTCCTGGCTCGGCCCGTACCGCGCGGTAAACTCCCGCGGCGTGAGGAACTGGTGGTAGGAGGGGTTTGTAGGATCCGCGACTTGTTGCAGGAAAGTTTCCAATCCGGTGCGATCGCGCAACGGCAGAACAATGTCAAAGTGCAAGGTCTGGGTCGGCGGGAGTTTTCCGATCAACTGCGCCTGGCCATTGGCCACCTCGGGGCGCACATGATGGGTGAGCAGGGTCTGCGACTGGGCTTGTGTGGGGATTCCGATCAACATGAACGCGGTCGCGCAGACAAGCGCAACCAGTCTGGGTAACAGGGGAGTGTTTTTCATGTTCTTATCCTCATTGTCCTTTCTTATCGAGCTTGCAAAGGTTCGTCGATTTGACGACCCTATGCAGACCATTAATCGCGGCATCTTAACGCACATCGAGTGTTTTGTTTAAGAGTTTTTGACAATCGTTACGAAAACGGAACTCGAAGATGGGAAAAGACTTACCGCCTCAGGTCTCGACAGTAGCCTGAATGGGGGAACACCTTAGGCCATCAGGACTAGACAGAGGATTTGCTCCGCGGGATCGCTTCCGGAACACGACTTTCACGCCTTCGCGCCAGCGCTCGTCAATCCCCACAAATTCCCATTCGATCTCCGGCGACACGTACTTGAGCAGCACATCGGTGGAGGGATGTATGCGCAGGGCCGGAGCCACCAGAAACAGGAGTGGCTTATCTGCCGCTAATTCCCGCCCTTCGAAGTATCCGAATCGCTGAAACTCGCCGCGCGAATGATGCCACTGCACTCGCGACCAGTAGTCGAGCCCTTGCAGCGGCAAGTGGATGTCTTCGTCCGCCTTCAGTTCCACGACGGCAAGGCGGCCCGAATGAGTGGTGGTGAGCACATCGATCATGGCGCGGTCCGCGGCGGAAAACGCCGGCACTTGCGAATACTGGCAGGACGCGTCCAGGCGGTCATCGAGCGTGGCTACATCGCCGGCCACAAGCGATTCCAGCCACCGCTCCGGTCGCAATCGCCACAATGGGTGATGGCGAGGCCCATACGGATGGCGGGTATTGCGCAAGCAATGTGCCAGCTCCACGAATGCATGCTCGTTCCGTTTTTCCAAAATCTGTTCTTCCGCACCCACGCCGAAGACGACCTCTTCCGTGCTGCAGAAAGATCCTGCAACGCTGCATAGGCGAGCTTTGGCAAATTCCAACCCACGCCAGCGAAAAACTACCTCCGACGCCGAGAGTACTTGAATTTCGCAGTTAGACAGAATTCCCTGCACCCTGGAAATCGATTCCCCGAAACGCGATCGAGCCGCCATCTCGTCAGCCGCGTGCACCAGCCGGGTGGCAACGTTACCGCGGTCGCTGCAGTCGATCTCAACTAATGAAGCATCCCTTTCATTGATCTCGAACAGCGACCACTTTGCCGCGTCGCGATTCAGATTCGCCATCCGCTCTCGCGACAACTCTGACGTGCCGTTGGGAATAAACAGCTTCAGCCCCTCCACCATCACGTTCGCGGATTGCGCCTTCCGGCAAACCTCGAGCCACAAAATTCCGAAGGTCAGTGCCGCGTCCACGGAAGATTGTGTTTCCTGCGCGTTGACGCCCAGCACCGCAAACCCCGAGTGCCCGCGCCGGATGAGCCCTCTGGCGTAGACCGGCCCAAATGATTTTTCCAGGTCGACTCCGCCCGTCAGCTTTATTACTTTGAAATCGGGAAAATTGCGGTCCAGGGTCCGGCGCAACTCTTGTTCATACGCCGCACGAACAACCCGGCGGGCGCTGGGCGAGCGACGATCCCGTTCCCGGCAGATCTCCAGCTTCAAAGGATGCGCGTGGCCCATGCGCTGCACGGCCAGCCGCAGGATGCCGTTTTTTACCTCGGCCTCCAGCACGCGCCGCACCGAGTTCCGCTCCGCGGACCATAAATGCAGAAGGCATCGGTTGTATTCCCCGGAAATGGAATACTTGGATTGCGCCAGATCGAACGCCACGGCGCCGTTTTCCAGAACCACTGCGCCGGCAGCCTCACTCAGGAAGTCCTGCACCGTGCGGGTTAAGGCTTGCGGCGTCGCCATGGGTATTTGCGGGTTCCGTGCGGATGGTGCATCCATTCTTTCGTTACCTGAGCGCCGGCGTCTGTGACATATGACCATCGTCATAGCTAGGCTGTGGATCGTTCCACCGATTACGGCTGGGTGCGTGTGGGATAATGTGGAAATCCCTAAGCTGAGTCCGGGCTTAAAGCGCGGACATCTAATGACTTGGTGAGCAAACCTTCATGAGCAACGGTCTGGATAAGCCTCTTCTCGATAAACAGCGATTTTTCTTCGATAACTACGGCGTCACGGAAAACGACCTGGAACGCTACCTGTCCGCGGCACTTTCGGCCGGCGGCGACTATGCGGATCTGTACTTTGAATATCTTTCTTCCACGTCGCTGATGGTGGATGAGTCGATGGTCAAATCGGCCTCGCAAGGCATTTCCGCGGGATGCGGGGTGCGTGTCGTTTCTGGCGAGCGCACCGGCTACGCCTACACCGACGATCTTTCCGCCAGCCGTATTTTGCATGCGGCACGTACCGCGGCGCTGATTGCCAGTGCTCCGGCGAAAACTTCAGTGGCCGGCTTCCAGAAAACCGCCGCCCGCAGCTTGTATCCGGTAACTTTGCCGTCCGTGGATGCGGAGATCACGGCTAAGGTGGAATTGGTGATGCGCGCCGACAGGGCCGCGCGTGCTTATGATCCGCGCATTCAGGAAGTTCGCGCCAGCTACGCCGATGAATTGCGGAATATTCTGGTAGTGGCTTCCGATGGAACATTCGCCGAAGACTCCCAGCCCCTCGCGCGCATGAACGTATCTTGCATCGCTAAAACTGAAAACAACTCGGCACGTGGCGGCTCCGGCGGCGGTGGCCGGGTGGCCCTCGACTTCTTCTTCAGCGATAAGAATCCTGAGTACTTTGCCAAGGAAGCGGCGCGCCAGGCGATCCTTCAACTCGACGCTCGCGAAGCCCCTGCCGGAGACATGGAAGTCGTGCTTGGCCCTGGGTGGCCGGGAGTATTGCTGCATGAAGCGGTGGGGCACGGCTTGGAAGCCGATTTCAATCGCAAGAAAACTTCGGCGTTTGCCGGACTGATCGGCAAGCGCGTAGCCAGCGAAGGTTGCACCGTCATCGATAACGGAACCATGCCTTGGCGGCGCGGGTCTTTGAATGTAGATGACGAAGGCAATTCCACGCAGGAAACTGTGCTGATCGAGAAGGGAATTCTGAAAGGTTATCTAAGCGACAAGCTTTCGGCCCGTCTAATGGGAATGGCGAACACCGGCAACGGACGCCGCGAGAGTTACGAACACATCCCCATGCCGCGGATGACCAACACCTACATGCTCGCAGGGCAGGATAATCCCGAAGACATTATTCGCTCGGTGAAGCGCGGCATCTACGCCGTCAACTTCGGCGGAGGCCAGGTCGATATCACCAACGGAAAATTCGTCTTCGGAGCCTCGGAAGCCTACATGATCGAAGACGGCCACATCACCGCGCCCATCAAAGGAGCAACTTTGATCGGCAACGGCCCGGACGTGCTGACTCGCGTCTCGATGGTGGGCAACGATTTGAAACTCGACGAAGGCGTCGGCACTTGCGGCAAAGATGGACAGGCCGTTCCGGTAGGAGTGGGCATCCCTACTATTAAGATCGACCGCATGACCGTGGGCGGGACTGCGAAAAAGGATCCCGGCGGATTTATGCAGTGACATCTGTCGCCGAGATCGTTACACCCCGGCGCCATTAATTGATTTTCTTCGCATCCTATAGAACCCGTGCGGATACTCCAGCCGAGGAGAGCATCTCCGCCGCCCTCTTATCGAACGAAACAAACGTCTCCGCGCCGAGCCATCTGCCCTCGTAGGCAATCACGCCATCGGCAAAATCCCCGCCCGCATCCAGCATCGCCAACCCCGCCTCGACCGTGGGACGATCTACTGCTACATTGCCTGCCCCGATCAGAGCGCGAATCGCCGCGGCTGCTTCCGTTGCCGAGAATCCGTACACGCGGCGCAGCACCCACACTAGCTCGCACAGGCTCGATACGGCGACGGCAAGGAGATCGGCACTGCGCAAGAGCTTAGCGGCGGCTTCCGCCTGCCTCTTATCGTCGCGTACCACCGCGCGTACCAAGACGTTGGTATCTACGGTGACTTTCATTTCTTGCCGCTGCGTGCCCTTCCGGCCCAGCCATCCGCGGCCGCCTCATTGATCTCTTCAATGGTAGCTACTTTCTTCGTTTTTCCCGCAAGGAACCCAATGAAGTCGTCGATAGTTCCTCCCGGCCGTGCCGCCCGGATCATGCCCCGGCCATCGGGAAGCAAATCCAATGCAATCTTTTCACCCGGTTTGATGCCAAGGTGTTCCAACACCTTCTTCCGAAATGTCACTTGTCCCCGTGTGGTCACGGTAAGGGTGGTCATAACATGTCCTCGTCCCATTCGATTGTAATGCAAACTTGCATTACAAGCAATCGATAGAGTGGACTTCTGCGTTTTCACCAGCGGAACGAGGGATCTCCCGCGAGCACACCGCCGCCCGCCGCGAGCTTTCACCACTATCAGACAGTCTTCCGCGGCACTCAATTGGGATAAGATAAACAAAGACTTTATGCCTTCAACCGAATTGGAAACTGCAAGCCCCAAACTCGATACCGACCTCCGCTCCCTCGCCCAGGACATCGTCCGCCGTGCCATGAAAGGTGGCGCAACCGCCGCCGAATGCGTGGTGCGCGAAGGTGACGAATTCTCCACGCTGGTGCGCCTCGGCCAAGTCGAAACTCTCAAAGAATCTGGATCGCGATCCATTGGCGTGCGCGTGTTTAACGGCCAGCGAGCCGCCAGCACATATTCGAGCGATTTTTCAGCAGGCAGCCTCGACCGCATGGTAAAGTCCGCGCTGGAGCTCTCAAAGATCACCTCCGAAGATCCATTCGGTGGTATTCCGGAGCCTTCACAGCTTGGTTCACTCACCACCGACCTCGATCTTTATCACGAAGACGTTTACTCCCTGCCGGGGCAGGAGCGAATCGAATACGCCCGCCGCGCCGAAAAAGCCGCGCTCGACTTTGACCCCCGTATTAAGAATTCTGAAGGCGGATCGTTCGATGCCGCCACCGGGCACAAAGTTCTAGCGAACTCGCACGGGTTCGTCGGGGAATACCGGCGGTCTTATTGTTCGATGGCGGCGGTTCCGATTGCGCAGACCGATGACGGTGGAATGCAGCGCGATTACTGGTTCTCGGTAGCGCGCACTCTTTCGAAACTCGATTCGCCGGAGCAGGTCGGCAAAGTAGCGGCAGAGCGGACGCTGCGCCGGTTGGGCGCGCGCAAGGCGAAGACCGCGCAGGTGCCGATCATCTTCGATCCCATGGTCGCGACATCGATTCTCGAACACATTTTCGAGGGGATCAACGGCGATTCGGTTTATCGCGGGGCCTCGTTTCTGGCGGGGAAGCTGGGCCAAAAAATTGCCGGCGACAACGTCACCATTATCGACGATGGAACGATTCGCGGAGGCTTCGGCAGCAGCCCGTTCGATGGTGAAGGTGTGCCCACGCGTAGAACCGTGGTGATTGAAAATGGACTACTGAAATCGTATCTGCTCAATACTTACACGGCGAAGAAGCTTGGCCTCGCGACCACGGGAAATGCATCGCGTGGACTGGCAGGAACTCCGGGGATTGGGCCGGGAAATTATTTTCTACAGCCGGGGACCAGAACGCCGAAGCAGATGATTTCCGACATTAAAGAAGGGCTCTACGTGACCGAATTTTTGGGGCATGGGGCAAATCTCGTGACCGGCGATTATTCCCGGGGAGCCTCCGGGTTGTGGATTTCCGGCGGAGAGTTTGCTTATCCGGTGGAAGAGATTACGGTGGCGGGAAATCTGAAAGAAATGTTCTTCAACATTTCCGAAATCGCCAACGATCTGGAATTTCGCGGCAGCGTCGCAGCGCCAACCCTGCGGGTTGATGGACTAACCGTCGGCGGAGAATAATTCAGTTCTATAATTTGCTCCTATGCGGTTTGCTAAGATCGTGTTTTGGATCGCTGGCATGTGGGGCGTCGTAGTTCTTGCGCCTCTTTATTTCATGTTCGACTTAATCGGCCGTCAGGACCCTCCGCCGATCACCCATCCCGGCTTTTACTACGGCTTTGTCAGTGTGGGATTGGCCTTCCAGATTGCATTCATCGTGATTGCCCGCGATCCAGTGCGCCTTCGTCCCATGATGGTTCCTTCCGTGCTCGAAAAATTCGGCGCTGGCGGTTCCTTCGTGGTGCTCTATCTCCAGCATCGCCTGACTCCTGGAGACCTGGTGCTGGGCTGCGTGGATCTGCTGTTTGGCGTGCTGTTCCTGGCTGCGTTCTTCAAGACCAGCAACTAGCACTCGATAGTACAATCGACTTGCATGGGCGGCTTCATCCAGCCAACTCCAACCACCGAAGAACCAGATTCCAGTCGGCGCATTATTTTCATTGCCGTCAGCAGCGTCATCGTCATTGCCCTGGTTGGCGCTTTTCTTCTGCGTGGCCAGCCGAAGGGCGCTTCCGGACCGCCGCCCTATGCAACCAACCTCAAGCTTTCTGATTTCAAAATGAGCGCGGCGGAAAATTTCGTGGGCGCAACGGTTAGCTATGTGGATGGAACCGTCACCAATGCGGGCGACAAAACCGTCAGTCATGCTGCGGTCGAAGTGCAATTCAAAGATGACCTGGGCCAGCTTGCGCAACGTGAAGATATTCCCCTGCAAAGGTTAAAGACGGACGGTCCGTATCCGGAAGCAGTGGACTTCAGCCTTGCCCCTCTCGGCCCCGGTCAAAGCGCGACGTTTCGCTTGACGTTTGAAGGCATCTCCGCGCAATGGAACCATCAGGTCCCGGAGATTCAGATCACTGATGTTTCGGTAAAGTAGAAAATTCTCACCCGTGACGCTCACCGCGTCATCCGCGACCACTCCCGCTGTGTCATCCCGAGCGCAGCAAGGGACCGGGTTTCTGGCTTGGTGCATCTGAGCGCGGGCAAACACCATGGTCCCTCGCTGCGCTCGGGATGACACAGCGAGCCTCTGGGAAATCATGAAACTCGATACAATGTCCACATGATCGAAACGAAACCATTCCGCCTGACCGAGTCGGTAAAAGCCGCTGGATGCGCCTCCAAACTAAGTCCGGCCGTACTCGATAAAGTGCTCGGCAGGTTGCCCAGGCAGTATGACCCGAATGTTTTAGTCGGTTTCGACCATGCCGACGACGCCGGGGTGTACCAAATTTCCGCCGATCAGGCGATCGTGCAGACCGTGGACTTTTTCACTCCGGTCGTCGACGATCCTTACACCTTCGGCCAGATCGCCGCCACCAATGCCTTGAGTGACGTTTACGCCATGGGCGGAAAGCCAATCACCGCGCTGGCTTTGGTCTGCTTCCCGGAAAAAGCGGAATTGGAAATTCTGGAACGTATTTTGGCAGGCGGTTTATCGAAGATGGTTGAAGCCGGATGTGTGGTAGTCGGCGGCCATAGCATTCGCGACGACGAACCAAAATTTGGATACGCCGTCACCGGACTGATCGATCCCAGGAAAATTCTCGCCAACGCTGGCGCACAGCCCGGCGATGTGCTTCTCTTCACCAAAGCACTGGGCACAGGCGTGATCTCAACCGCGATCAAAAAAGGTAAAGCGGAATCTGCGTGGATCGATGCTGCGGTGCAATCCATGACCACGCTGAACCGGCGCGCCGCCGAGGTCATTCAGCACGGGACCTTCCGCATCCACGCTATGACCGACGTCACCGGCTTTGGCTTGATCGGACATGCGCGCGAGATGGCGCTGGCCAGCGATGTGGCATTACGATTTTTCTCGAAAAATATCCCCATTTTGCCGGGAGCGCTGGAGTGCATTGGCGCCGGCTTTATTCCCGGCGGCCTCAACAACAATCGCGATTTCGCCGAATGTCTGGTCGGCTACGAAGATGGAATCGCAGACGACCTGAAAACACTTCTCTTCGATCCGCAAACTGCCGGAGGCCTGCTGATCTCGGTCGCACCCGAGGATTCCGTGCAGTTCATGCAGTCGCTCAATGCCGCGGGAGTTTCAGCGGTTCAAATCGGCGAAGTGGTGGCACGCACCAAGCCGCTGATCACCATCCAACGCTAAGTCTTGTCCAACCACGGTTCAGCGCTCGGTGCGCCATCGCGCCGTTCAGCTAATAAATTCCGCCCATCGAAGCCTGCGGTTGGTGCATCTCTATAAGTGGAACATCTCTATAAATTGTGCGGCAATCGTTCTAATTACTTCTGCAAGGAGTCATTATGCAATTTCGTGAACTTGGGCGCAGCGGACTGAAAGTCTCGGCTGAGGGCCTCGGCTGCATGGGAATGTCGGAGTTTTACAGTGGACGCGACGACGATGAATCCATTGCTACCATTCATCGGGCTATCGAACTCGGCATCACTTTTCTCGACACTGCGGATGTCTATGGCCCCTATAAAAATGAAGAACTGGTCGGAAAAGCTATTAAAGGAAAGCGCGACAAAGTTGTTCTGGCAACTAAGTTTGGCATTGTGCGCGACCCGGCGAATCCGAATGTGCGCGGCGTGAATGGGAAAGCTGATTACGTCCGGCGATCCTGTGAAGCCAGCTTGAAGCGCCTCGGCGTGGAAATGATCGATCTTTATTACCAGCATCGCGTCGATCCCAATACGCCGATTGAAGAAACGGTTGGCGCGCTCGCGCAATTGGTTAAGCAAGGAAAGATCCGGCATATAGGACTTTCGGAGGCTTCCCCGCAGACCTTGCGTCGGGCGGCAAAAGTCCATCCTATTACTGCACTGCAAACCGAATATTCGCTGTGGAGCCGGGAACCGGAGGAGGAGATTCTGCCGGCCTGCCGCGAACTTGGCATTGGATTTGTCGCCTACAGCCCGCTGGGACGAGGCTTTCTGACTGGGCAATTCAAGCGCTTCGAGGATTTCCCGGAGGACGACTACAGGAGATTTTCGCCACGATTTCAGGGCGAGAATTTCCAGAAGAATCTTGACCTGGTGAATCGCGTCGAAGAAATCGCAAAGGAGAAGAGTTGCACCCCTGGACAGTTGGCTTTGGCCTGGGTACTGGCGCAGCATAAAAACATTGTTCCTATCCCGGGAACCAAACGCCGCAAATATCTTGAACAGAATGTTGCCGCACTGGATATCAAGCTGAGTGACGAAGATCTTCGCGGGCTGAACGAGATTTTCCCCACGGGCGCAGCCGCCGGTCAGCGCTATCCCGAACACATGATGAGTATGGTGAACGGTTAGGATTTTTCTCTGGCCGAAAAAAATAAAGGGCGGCCATCAGGCCGCCCTTTTTAATTCAAACCGAGAATCGACTTATGCTCGCGCGGGGCTTTCGCCGCCTTTCGCGATACCGCGGCCGGGCTCCGGTTTCAGAACTTGCTGCACGCCGTCATCCGGCTTGGAAGGCAACTTCATTGGAGGTAGTTCCTTGCCCTCCACCAGCAACATCACTTCGGAGGCATCCAGCACTTCCCGCTCCAGCAACGCGCCGGCAATCTTTTGCAGCGTATCGGGATTTCCTTGCAGAATGTTCTTCGCCGTCTCGTATCCGTAGTTCACCAGCTTGCGAACTTCCCCATCGATCTTGATGGCGGTGTCTTCGCTGTAGTCACGGTGCTGGCTGATCTCGCGCCCCAGGAAAATCTGCTCTTCTTTCTTGCCGAAAGTCAGCGGTCCCAGGTCGCTCATGCCCCACTCACAGACCATCTTGCGCGCCATTTCGGTGGCCCGCTCAATATCATTGCCTGCGCCCGTGCTCATCTGGTTGAGGAATAATTCCTCGGCCAAACGTCCACCCATCAGAATCGCCAAGTCGGTTTTCAAATACTCCTTGGTGTAATTGTGGCGGTCGTCGATTGGCAGTTGCATGGTCACGCCCAGCGCCATTCCGCGAGGAATGATCGTGACCTTATGCACCGGGTCGGAGCCGGGTAGCTTGGCTGCAACCAGCGCATGCCCAGCTTCATGGTAGGCAGTGACTTTCTTTTCCTCGTCGGAAAGAATCAGCGACTTACGCTCCACGCCCATCAGGACTTTATCTTTGGCGACTTCAAAATCGAACATCAGAACGGCTTTGCGATTCTGCCGAGCCGCAGCTAATGCCGCCTCATTCACCATGTTGGCCAAGTCGGCCCCAGAAAATCCCGGGGTTCCGCGCGCAAGAACCGTGAGATCGACATCCTCCGCAAGAGGAATCTTCCGGGTGTGGACACGCAGAATTTCTTCGCGTCCGCGAACGTCAGGCCGGCTCACCACAACCCGGCGGTCAAAGCGGCCGGGCCGCAACAACGCGGGATCGAGCACATCCGGACGGTTGGTCGCGGCCATGAGGATCACTCCCTCGTTCGACTCGAAGCCGTCCATTTCCACCAACAATTGATTCAGCGTCTGCTCGCGCTCGTCGTGCCCACCGCCCAGACCTGCTCCGCGATGACGGCCGACGGCATCGATTTCATCGATAAAGATGATGCAGGGAGCATTCTTCTTGCCCTGCTCAAACAGATCGCGCACACGGCTCGCGCCCACGCCCACGAACATTTCCACAAAGTCGGAGCCTGAGATGGAGAAGAACGGAACGTTGGCTTCGCCAGCCACGGCACGAGCCAGCAAAGTCTTACCGGTACCCGGAGGTCCGACAAGAAGCACTCCCTTAGGGATTCTCCCGCCAAGCTTTTGGAACTTCTGCGCCTCCCGCAGGAATTCGATAATCTCGCGCAGCTCTTCTTTCGCTTCTTCTACCCCAGCCACGTCTTTAAACGTGACTTTCTTCTGCTGCATCGATAGCAAACGCGCCCGGCTCTTGCCGAACGAGAGAGCTTTGTTGCCGCCCGTCTGCATCTGGCGGATCATGAAGAACCACAAAGCTCCCAACAGAATGAGCGGCGCCCAGGTTCCGAGGAGCTGCAGCGGCCAGCTTCCGCTGTTGGCGTCGCGGATAGTCACCACGACTTTCTTGTCTCCCAGTTGCTTGATCATCTCGGAATCGTTCGCCGGGACCACGGTGTGGAAGGGAGTGCCGTCGGTGTATTTGCCGTGCAACTGCATGCCATCGATCAGCACGTCATGCACCTTGCTCTGATCCACATCACCCAGGAACTGGGAGAAGTTGATTTCTTTATCCTTCTGTCCACCGCGACCCTGCTGAATCACTTCCCACAACAGAAGGGCAGACAGCCCAATTACCAGCCAGAATGCTACGGTTTTGACTGTCGAATTCACCAAGAAACTCCTAAGCAACAGGGGTACGATCTAAATACTGCGATTCAGCCACACCCTGGAATACACCAAACCTTGAGTGCTTCACACTAAATTAGATGCCGCCTCGAGGGATTTCGATAAGGAAAATCCCCAAGTTCCTTTATTCTACATTTTCTTGGGCAAAAAGGCGCGGACAAGGTACCGAACTTAAGTCATCGGCGTGGCTGGGACTACCGCAAGATAAGGAATATTGCGATTTGTCTGCTCCACTGCGCCAAGCCCATAGCCGACCAGAAAAGCGTCATCCACCAGAAAGCCAAAGTAATCCGGCTGCAGCGCCACCCGGCGCGCCGACTGGCGGTCCAACAGCGTAACCAACTTGACCGAAGCGGCGCCTCTGGACCGTAAGTCGCTCATAAGAAATTCGCTCGTCACGCCGGAATGCACCAGTCCCTCAACCAACAGAATATGCTGGCCGCGAATATCTGGCTCGTGGCTGAAAAATATCTCCATCACCTCGCCCGCGGCTACCTCGCCTGCTGCGTTAGACGATTGCTTGCTGTATCTGGGCTTGATGAACTGGCAAATGACCGGAACGTCCATGGCGCGCACCAGATCTGCCATGAACATGAAGCCATTCTCCAGCACGGCGAGCGCCTGCACGGTCTGGCCTTGATAATCATCGGAGATGTGTCGCCCTAATTCTTTAACTCGCTTTTGAATCTGTTCGGCGGCAATGACCTGCCGCAGCGGCTCGGATTTTGTTGGATTCATCGAACGACTGCCTCCAGTCTGTTGTTCCCCCGTGCCTGCGTTTGCGATTTGCTAGTTGAATTCACTATCAGATTCCTCTTCGGGTGCCTCCCGGATCAAAATCGCCCGTTCTCCGTCTCTGGCGCGAAGGCTCGCGGGTACCGGAAAACCTCGCATCCACAGAATATCCTGTCCGCTCGTCACAACCGGCCAAAGCCTGCGATCAGGTTGATGCACATGCCGCTCCTGCAGGAGTTCCTTTACTTTCTTCGGGGCCTTGGTGTGCGCTGGCCAAAAGCGGTCGCCTGCACGCCAGTTTCTGACCTTCAATTGCGGCAATAACTCAGCGCGAAGAAGTTGCTGCGGATTATACCCTGCCAAATCCGTTTCCGGAGGTAGCAGCAAAGCTTCGATTACTTCCCCTAGTTCGGGAATAAAAACACGCCCCGGCACCGGCAGCGGATATTCATAATCCGGCACGCGCTCCTGGCGCCGCAAGTCAGGTGTGAGGAAAACAATGGCCTCGGGCTCACCTACCATCTTCCAGCCCAAGGGAAGGGACAACTCTCTTCCTTGCGGCCCGTCTTCGGCCGCGAAGCGCAGAATTTCATCGATGTGCTTGAATTCCAGCGGAATCCTAGCCTGCTCCGCAACTGCCTTAATCACACGTCTTTGCACACCTCGCGGCTCAGTCAGCAGCCAGGGCCGGCTGATGGACGCATTCATCACCGCTGGCCCTCCCTCCTCAAGACGTGCCAGTAATTCCGGGTCGAGTGATTGCTGAAGCGAAGCCTGTTGAAGCGAAGCCTTTGAGTGAATCCCAGAGATCTGCACCAGCGGCTGCGAATCGCCGAATCCCGGCAGTCCGCGCATCCACTCCGGCTGCGCCCACTGCACTACCGTGCCCAGCCAACCCGAAACTTCATTGTCCCAGTAATCTTCTTCATCGCGCGCGATCGTGGATAGTTCCGACAAGCTCTCCACCACCGCCGGATTAAACTCGCGTTCCAGCAGAGGCAGCACGAGTTTTCTCATGCGATTGCGCGTGAACTTCGAATCCACATTGCTTGAATCTTCCCGCCAAGGCTGTTTGAGATCGATCAGATATTTCTCCAAATCGTGCCGCCGAACGCTCAGCAGCGGGCGCACAATCTCGCCGCTCACGTTCCCATCCTCATTTTCGACCACCAGACGCGGATGGATCCCTCCGAGCCCCCGCATTCCTGTTCCTCGGACCAGTCGCATCAGCACGGTTTCTGCCTGATCGTCGAGCGTGTGACCGGTGACGATCTTATCCAGAACTCCTCGCCGATTTTGTCCGTACCGATCTTGTCCGTACCGCTTTTCTTCTTGCCGATGTTGCTCTTGCCGATCTTGTTCTTGCCGATCTTGTTCTTG
>Ga0209530_1000274_pt1 | contig 41982 bp, 33 predicted proteins | sample BlaSpr_A8_Ref_O1_FD_187987 | JGI IMG/M metagenome (GOLD analysis project Ga0209530, IMG submission 187987) | Forest soil microbial communities from Thunder Bay, Ontario, Canada - Black Spruce, Ontario site 2_A8_Ref_O1 (SPAdes) (version 2) | ecosystem: Environmental > Terrestrial > Soil > Boreal...
TTGGGTGAAGCGGATGCCATCGGCGGCCAACGCGTCCAAGGCCGGTGTTTCGACCTGTTTGTATCCGTAGCAGCCTACGTGGTCGGCACGCAATGTGTCGATGGTGATGAGGTAGACGTCGGGGGGAGGGTTGCGCGCGGCGGGAGTTTGCGGAGATGTCTGGCCCCACGCCGTAATTCCTGGCATCACCGCCGCCGCAAATATTTGTATGAATATGACTCCCCTAAGAATGGCCCGCCGTTTCATAAGCGCCCAGCCTATCATAATAGCCGGGCACGATTGATCCCCTTCGCGGGCTGCTGTGGCGTGTTTCATGCGCCATTCGGATGCCTTTCGAAATGCGACATGCGATAAACTGAGACTCACGAATGCCCTCCTCTTTTGGTCGACTGATCGTCTTCCTGCTAGCGTGGGCCGCGCTTCCAGCGGCGGCGCAAACTTCTGCTAAACCGGCACTGAATGTCGTCCTGATCACGATTGATACTTTGCGCGCGGATCATGTTGGGTGCTATGGATACAAGCAAATCAAGACGCCGAATATGGATGGGCTGGCGGCAGATGGAGCGCGCTTTGAGCGGGCTTTTGCGGTCGTCCCGGTAACACTGCCGTCGCACAGTTCGATTCTGACGGGCACCTACCCCATGTTCAGCGGTATGCACGATTTCAGCGCGAATAAACTGAGTCCACTTCAACCTACGCTGGCTTCGGTTCTGAAACAGAGCGGGTATGAGACTGGAGCGGTGGTAGCGGCGGCGGTGCTGGATTCGCGGTTCGGACTGAATCAGGGATTTGATTTTTATTACGATCACTTTGATTTCAACCGGCTGGACGAGGCGAATCTGGATGAGATGCAGCGTCCGGGCAATGTTGTGGCCGATGTGGCGCTGGACTGGCTGGCGAAAAATTCGCAGAAGAAGTTTTTTCTGTGGATGCATCTTTATGATCCGCATTTTCCTTATCATCTTGCGGAGCCGTACAGTCGCGAATATGCCGGGCGGCCATATGACGGCGAGATTGCGTTTGCGGATGAACAGGTGGGACGGTTGTTGCGGTTTTTAAAAGCGAAGGGCATTTATAAGAACACGGTGATCGTGCTCTGCGGCGACCATGGCGAGAGTCTGGGAGAGCATGGGGAGAAGACGCACGGCTTTTTTATCTATAACTCGACGATGCATGTGCCGCTGATTATTTATTTGCCAGAGCTTAATTTGCCGGAGAATGCGGCGGCGCGGGTGGTGGGCGATTCAGTTTCGCTGGTCGATCTGATGCCTACGATTCTGGGCGCGGTGGGAGTGGGGGTTCCGTCGCAAGTGCAAGGACGAAGCTTGCTTCCCGAGCTTCAAGATCACGACGATCCGGCTGCGCGTGATCGTGTGCTTTATGGAGAGACCTTTCTGCCGCGAATTCACTTTAACTGGAGTGAACTGCGAGGCTCGGAAAACAGAAAATATCATTTCATCGACGCGCCTCGACCGGAGTTATACGATTTGACGAAGGATCCGGGCGAAGTTCACAACCTGTTTACCGATAAGAGTGCAGTCGCTGAAGAGATGCGAGCGAAACTCAACGGCATGATTCGCGATTACAGCGCGGGCAAGGAGATGGCTGAGAAGACTGGTCTCGATCCGGCGCTGATGGAGCGATTGAAAGCGTTGGGCTATGCGGGATTTTCGGGTGGCGGCGATGCGGGCGTCAGTGATCGCAATTTGCCCGATCCGAAGGATCGAATCGCTGCTTACGAGTTGATCTCTGATGCTGTCTCGGACAGCCAGCACGGGCAATATCAGGAGTCGATTGCAAAACTGATGAGCGCGCTGAAGACCGAGCCTAACTCGGTTCCGATTCATTATCTGCAAGGGCTGAATTACTACCACCTGAAGATGTTTACGGAGGCGGTGGACGAGCTCCAGAAAACGGTTCAGCTCAGTCCTGATTATGCGCTGGCTTTTTTTAGTCTCGGAATGGCGCAGGCGCATTTAGGACAATTCGATGCTGCGATCGCGACCTTGCAACGGACTTTACAACTCGATCCCACTAATTTTGAGGCTGCGTTCAATCTGGGCGTGGCGTTTCTGCAGAAAAGGGAATTGGAGCCGGCGGCGGCGGCGTTCCGGCAGTCGGTTACGATTGATCCGGAGCTGGCGCGTGGACATCGCGCGCTGGGCGAAACTCTGCTCTATGAAAACAAGCTCGACGAAGCGATTACGGAGTTACGGCGCGCGGTTGAGCTGGCTCCGCAGGAGCCCGTCATGCACGAGTCGTTAGCGAAGGCTTTGACCGCGAAAGGGCTGACGGCAGAGGCGGATGAGGAGACGCGGCGCGCGCAGCAACTGGCGCCGCAATAGAAGTATGTTTCGCGACTTCTCAATCTGGCGACTCCTTCAATATGTAGCTGTGGTTGTTCTTGTGGTGCTTCTTGGGACTGGCGTTTTTGCTCAAGCCACGACGCCCAAGGTAGTTCGGACGAACACTAATCCGCCACACACTGTTGCTCGAGCCAGCATTGCTCGACCCAGCGTTATATTGATCACCATCGATACTCTGCGTGCGGATCACGTGGCATGTTATGGAGCGCGCACGGTCAAGACTCCCACACTGGATGGGCTGGCTCACGATGGTGTCGTGTTCGAGCGGGCGATTTCGCAGGTACCGCTGACTTGGCCTTCTCATGCGGTGATTCTGACCGGGACTTACCCTTTCCAGAATGGCGTGCAGGATTTCACTGGCCAGCCGCTGGCCCCACAATTTCGATCGGTCGCTCAGGCTTTTCAACAGGCAGGTTATGTCACGGGAGCCGTGGTCAGCGCGTTCGTTCTTGACCGGAGTTGGGGGTTGGCGCGCGGCTTCGGCTTTTACGACGATGCGTTCTCGGCGGAAACTTTTGAAAAAAAAGATATCAGTCTGGTGGACCGTCGCGCCGGTGAAAGCGTGGCGCATGCGATTGCGTGGTTGAAGAAAACGCCGCGGCGACCGTTGTTTTTGTGGCTGCATCTTTACGATCCGCACAGTCCGTACGATGCTCCGGAACCTTTTCGGTCGGAGTATCGCAGTCATCCTTATGATGGCGAGATTGCTTATGCCGACCATGAACTTGGCAAGCTGATGTTTTGGCTCAAGCAGAATCATCTTTATGATTCTTCGTTGATTGTTGCGGTTAGTGATCATGGAGAGTCTTTGGGGGAGCACGGTGAAGACGAGCACGGGTTCTTCGTATACAACGCTACCGTGCATGTTCCGCTGATCGTGAAACCGCCCGCCGGGAGCGGCATTGTGGCTGGCCGTCGGCGTGAGCCGGTGGAGACCGTGGCCGTCGCTCCGACGCTTTTGCAGCTCGCGGGAGTGACCGACTCCAGCGATTCCATTCACGCGCAGTTTCAGTCGCAGGCTTTGTTAGGTGGGAAGTTGGTTCCGAATCAGGGTGGAAGCGACGCGGCTGGAGATCTGGCTTATAGCGAGACTTTCTATCCCTTCAGTTCGTTTGGGTGGAGTCCGCTGCACGCTATGGAGAGTGAGCGATTTCACTTTATTGAAGCGCCCAAACCGGAGCTATATGATCTGGAGGCCGATCCGGGAGAGACGCGGAATATTGCCAATGAACAACCGGCCACGGTTGCGGTGCTCCGGGAAAAGATGCAGGCGCAGTTGGCGCATAATCCCTTTGCGCGGACGGATCCAGGGGCTGGGAGCTTGAGTCCGGATGCGGAAGAAAAACTACGGTCGCTTGGCTACTTCGGATTTCGCGCCTCGGTTTCTCAGGAGGCGCTTAGGAGAGGTTTGGCCGATCCCAAGGACAAACTCTGGGAGTTCAATGCCATTCTGAAGGCGGGGGACGCTTTTCGACGTCAGGAAGACGATCAGGCGGAAGCTCTGCTTACAGAGGTCGAACAGAAGGATCCGCAAATGTATGTGATTCCGTTCATGCTGGGCGAGTCGGCATTGCGGCGGCAGAACTGGGAACGAGCGGCTGAACAATTGCAGCGCTGCCTGGAATTGAATCCGAATTTTGACAGCGCGATGACAGGACTGGCGCGGGCTTTAGCGAAGCTTCGTCACGCGGACGAGGCGAGGAGTTGGCTTAACAAGGCGTTGCAGGTCAATCCAGAGAACTACCGGGCGTGGTATCAGATTGGTTTGCTGGACGCGGCGAGCGATCCGGCGGCGCTGGCTGCTTATCAGAAGGCGATTGCCATTCAACCTAATTTTTCGCCGGGGCAGCGGGAGACGGGGTTGGCACTGTTTCAGCAGAAGGACTATGGGGGCGCGGCGATCCATCTCGAGAAGGCGCTCGCTCTCGGACTCGAAGACGCACCGCTGCATAACTTTTTGGGAATTTGTTACAGCCAGACCGGTCGAATGTCGAAGGCGGTGCGCGAACATCAGCGCGCCATTGAACTCGATCCGAAGCTGGCGGAAGCGCATCTGAATTTGGCGCTTGCCTATCAGCGCACGGGAAAGCCGAGTCAGTCGCGCGCAGAATACGAGATTGCCTGCAAGCTGGAAGCGAAGTTTTGTGCGGTGACTGCCCGGTGAAACGCTACCCGGTCGGCATGTGGTGCGGGGCGAGGACGCCCGTCGCTCCATTAATCTAATTCAGTAATCTAGCGCTTTACGGCTTCTGTGGTCTGGAGTTTGTTGAGAATTTCTTTGGCTTTGGGCGCGGCGGGGGCGTTCGGGAAGTCCTGTAGAAAAGCCTGCAACTGCTTGATGGCATCCGGACGGCGATTCTGTTTTAGATACAGGTTGACGAGTTGGAGATGGGCTTGCGGCATTTTGGGATCGAGACGCAGGGCATTCTGAAGGCTTCTCTCGGCTTCCGCTGGCATTCCGGTTTGATCGTACAAGCAGCCCTGGAGAAAATTTCCGAAGGCGGAATCGGGGCGGCGTTGCAGACCCTGGGTCAGTGTGATTTCAGCTTCTACGGGGCGCTTGGTCAGCATGAGAACATTGCTTAAGTTGAAATAGGCCTGCGCCTCGTTCTGATCGAGGCGGACGGCCTCTCGAAACTGGTCTTCGGCGGACTTGAAGTCGGAATTGCCCAGGTAGAGAACGCCGAGATTATTGTGGGCGGGATAGTAGTCGGGCGCGAGCTTTAGTGCTGTTTCGTAGTGTTCGAGGGCGGCGTCTTGCTTGCCTTTTTTTTCGGACTCCAATCCTTTGTCGTATTCTTTTACTGCTTTCTTGGGAAAGCGTTTGTTGTAATCCGCGGGATCGACGATGTAGGGATTGCTTCCGGCTGCTTGCTTGTCCAATGGATCGGCGTTCTTTTTTTCGCGGGGGCGAAGCTGGATCTGCGCCATGGCGAATTGTGACTCCATCAGATTCAGGTTCACCTGCTCGTCGACGGGGTAATAGTCCTCGTCATTTACGACGACGTGATAGAGATTCGATTGGAGCTCATAAAATCCGAAGCGGCCTTCGCCGTCGGTGTACATGCTACTGACGGTCGCGCCGTGGAGTTGAAGTTCGACCATGATGGCGTGGGAGGGAAAGTCTCCCCTGACAACGCGGATCTGGCCGATTACTCTGCCGTTGTCCTGGGGAAACGCAAGGACGGAGAAGAAAATTAGAGGGAATAGCGGGAGATGGAGTTTGCGGAACATTTTTTCACCGCGTTCCACTGAGCTGCGTTCTAGTGAGCTCCGGGGCAGAGATTTTCGACGTAAGAGAAAATAGGCCCGACCCATGTCGGGCCGGGCCTATCGAGTATCCGAAATCTTTAATTAGAAGATCAGCTTCAGGCCTAATTGAAGATTTCGGGCATTGAGAGTTCCAGCCGCTTCGCCGAACAGCGGGTTGTCGAGACTGTTGTTGGCGCCTCCGCCGGTGGTTGCCAGCAGGAAGTTGGCGCGGTTGAAGATATTGAATGCCGAGGCCTCGAATTTCAGGTTGAAGCGCTCGCTGAGCCTGAAGGTCTTACCCAGCGTCATATCGGCGACCCATTGTCCCGGACCGGTGAAGGTGTTACGACCGAGGGTGCCGACGCAAGCCAGGCAGGGCGCTGACAGGGTTGGGAAGCCCGCGGCAGAGAAACTGCCAGGCGCTACTCCCGAGAAAAAGCTGAACCCGCTCGGAGCCCAGCCGTTTTTCCAAGCTGACCGGGGCTGAGAGAAATGGCTCGCACTGCTGTCGGGACGATCAATACCTGGGAATTGGCCGTCGAGCGTCCACTCTCCACCCAGATTCTGACAAGTGTCAGCGGTAACATCCGCCGCCGTACACGCCAAACCGCTGGTACTACTTATGAGATCGGGCGGCGTGAGGTGAGCATAGGGCGACCAATGAGCACCACTCTGGAAGGACCAGATGCCATTAAGGGTCCAGCCACCGACGGCGGCACCCTCAATCCCGTGCAGGTTTTGACCGGGGAGGTTCCAGACGTAGTTTAACGACAGGCGTTGGCGGATATCGAATACGGAGTTCCCGCGGTCAAGACCTTGATTGGTAAGGTCGGTGCTGTAGCCATCACCGGCTGCCGCGCCGGCTGCGGTGGTGGCGGCGTCGTGCCAGGACGATCCGTTGTCAATGGAGTGGGCCCAGGTGTAATTGGCGTTGAACAACACACCGCGGGTCATCTGCTTTTTGAGCGAAATTTGCAAACCGTTGTAGTTGGAGTTGTTGGCATTGGCCCATTGGCGTAAAACCGCGTAGTTAGGGTTGGGGACACCGGAGCCGTTAATTGGGTTGCCGGTTGTGCCAATCGTACTATTCAGCAAACTGCTGACGGTCTCACCAATATTATTCGTGACCGTGGAGCCTTCGGGTAAATTACCGCCGACTGCGCGGTTGATCTGCTGAGCTCGGAAGAGCATGTGGCCGGCGGTGCCGACGTAGTCGACTTCCAAGACCCACTTGGCTGCGATCTCACGTTGGATGCCGAGGTAGTAGTTATAGACGTATGGATCCCGGATGCCCTGGGGCAGAACGATGCCGGTGAGGAAGGCAGCGTCTGGGTCGGTGTTAACCCAACCGCTAAGATTTCCCACCGCCTGCGCGCCAGCGCCTTGCCCTGGATTGCTGGGAGCACCGGTATAGACAGGCGCCGCTCCGCTGGGCGTGCAAACGCCATTGGCAATAGTGGCGCATGTCGTCGGTCCGTAGATGATGGTGCTATTGGGCAGACCGTTGAGAGCTCCGGCTTCATTGAAGGAATAATACGGAGGATTCCAGCGGGAGTTGGAGAGCGGGTTATACAGCGTGCCCTCATACGATATGCCGAATCCGCCACGCAGAGAAGTTTTTCCATCACCGAACACATCCCAGGCAAATCCTACGCGCGGACCAAAATCGCGATACTTATTGGGACCTAGGCTGCTCGCCGGTGCGAATCCGCCGGGACCGCATACCCCGGCCAGAATCTGAGTGTTGGGAGCGAAACCAGGGGCCGCCGTCGGATCGCAGCCCGGGCCTCCAAAGGGAGCATTGGCAGTCTGAACTTGACCGGCAATTCCAGGCAATGTACTTGAGGCCGGTCCCAGATCGAAGGTCGTCGCCAAGTTGTCTTCCTCAGTGTGCCGCTTGTAGAAGTCCCAACGCAGGCCGAGGTTCAAGGTCAGACGTTTGGTTGCCTTCCAGTCGTCCTGGAAATAGGCCCCGACTTCCCAGTTGCGCCAGTGACGCTGGCTGGCGTCAAGTACGGCTTGCGGATTTGGATTATAGGATGAGGAGGGACAAGGGGGACCGTTGAGGCAGAAGTCTGGATTGACGCCTGCGACTTCAGATCCCGGAGTGTCGGCCGCGAACCAAAGTGGATCGTTAAAGAGGTAGGAGGGACGGGCCACGTTGAAAATACTGTTCTCGAGGTTGCGGCGCAGATCGCCTCCGATCTTAAAGTTATGGTTGCCGCGGCTGATGGAGACCATATCGCCATAGCTATATTCGTGGTCTTTGAAGTACTGGGGATAGCCGTTATAGGAGCCAAACCCGGTTGTACCATCCGTGAAACCAATGAAGGGTACGCCGGGTAGGTTCGTCCCGACCTGGGTATTGTTTTGTGTGTAGCCGACCTTTAGTTCGTTCAAAATGCTGGGTGAGAAGGTGTGAATGAAACTGAGCTGTCCGTTAGGGAAGTAGTCATTGGTGGGATTGGCAAAGCCGCGAGTACAAGCGGTGCTGCAGGGACCGAACTTGTCGGTTTGATGCTGCCAGTTGAACTCCGCGAAAATGCGATTGTTTTGATTATAGTTGTAGTCGATCCTGCCCATCGCTTCATTGCCGTTGAACAGATTGCCGAGCGGCTGGGTTTGGTCGCCGAAGAGGGCGACGCTGGTGTTCTCGAAGTTTGAGCTTCGAGAGAACGTACCTGCTGCTGTTGGCGTCAGAGCACAGCCCCCTGGAGCTGTCGCATTTTGCTTGTCAGCGGTAGTGACTCCAATAATGGGGATAATCTGAGGGAGTGAACACAGCCATGAGGTGTAGTTCGGCGTTCCCGCAATTCCCAGACCAGCGCTGTTGGTTACATAGGTATCTAGCGATTGGCCCGAGGTTCCGGGAATGGAAGGGGCGAAGTTGTTGTATAGAAGAGCGGCTACGGAGTTCGGGGCGCCAGCTTCTACCGCGGCCCGCCACTCCGGAGATTCCACGGTGATGGGCGCGGGAGGAGCGGCCTCGGTGAAGCGGTCTCCCTGGTAGGCACCGAAGAAAAAGAGTTTGTCTTTGATGATTGGACCGCCCACGGTGACACCGAACTGATTGAAGTGTAGCGGCGGAATGGACTGGCCGACCTGATTTAAGAAGTACTCATTCGCATCGAAATCGTTGTTGCGCACATATTCCCAAACGCTGCCATGGATGCTGTTAGTCCCCGATTTGGTGACCAGGTTGTTGATGCTGCCGGCGCTGCTTCCGTATTGGGCAGACATGTTCAAGGTCAGCTGCTGGAATTCCGCGACCGTATCCTGGATAGGGGTGTTATTTTCGCCGCCGCTGATGTCCTTGTTCGATTCGCCGTTGATGAGAAAGCCATTGAAATCTTCGCGAACGCCGTTGACGACGGTGTTGTGGCCAGCTTCCATATCGACGCCGGTCACGTTCACGGCGCCTGGGGCCAACTGCATCAGGTCATAGACGTTGCGGCCGTTCAGGGGCAGGTTGCTGATCTGTGTCGAGTTCACCGTGGTGGCCAGTTTCGAATCTTCCGTGTTGACCTGAGAAGCTTCGCCGGTGACTTCGACTACTTCGGAAGTCTTGCCGATTTGAAGCTTGAAGTCGACGTGCGCGATGGTGCCTGCGTCCGCGGTTATGCCATTGTTGGTAACCGTCTTGAAGCCTGGAGCCTCGACCGTGATTTTATAGACACTTGGCGGCACCTCTTTCACCGTGTAATTACCGGTGGAATTTGTGGTGGCGGTGAAGCTCTCGCCGGTTGCCGGATTGGTGGCTGTCACCTTGGCGTTTGCGATCGCTGCGCCAGTTGGGTCGAGCACGGTTCCGGCAAGCTGGGCGAACTGTACTTGAGCGGATGCGCTGAAGCTTAGAGCTAGCACGGCGAATACTGCGAGGCAAAGCTGCAATCTTTTCATTTACCTACCCTCTGGAAGTCTGTGGCACGTAGTTTTTGTCGTTCTGCACGAAAATTCTAGATCAGAACCTTTGTCGTCAACTCTGGCTGCGGCTGGAGATCTTACAATCTCATCCACGGTGATCCCTTTGCATTAGGGTGCGCCGCATTCTTGCTCCTTCGGAGTGCGCAGAATTCTGCACGTCCGCGAGTGTTTTGTCAATCCAATCTTGTTAATTCTGTTGAGGAAACCGGGCGTGTTAGGAAACATTCTGCTTGCACCGGATGCCGCAACAGATAACCCTTTTGGGCTATATCGGCACTTGTGGAGCCAAACGGCTGGGCCAGCATCTTCAGTTACTTACGAAGATATTCGCTGGCGTGCCTATGGGTATCGGAAGATAGAAAAGTATGATCTACCAAATTTTGTAGATTGGTTTGGGCGGTAAGGCAGAGTTGTCAGGATTTTGAACGCTTCTTGAACGTTCAATGCTTTTGCTTCGTTCCGACCAGACCAGATCCCTCTTGCACAGTGAGTTCCTGGTCGGCTGCCGCCGGGCCCAATTTGTCGACCTGCCCGCTGGGCCAGTGAATGACGATGGCATCTACTTTGGTCGCCGCTCCCAGGCCGAAATGAACACGCGGGTCGCTCGAACTCTCGAAGCTGCTACCGGCACGGACTTCTGCATAGCGGGTTGATCCCTCGGCTGTGATCTCGATTTTGGCGCCGAAGCCGTCGCGATTCGACTTGTTGCCGAGGGTCTTGATCTCCAGCCAGTGGCCGGGCGCGGGAACTTCGTTGCGCAGCAGGACGGGAGAAGAGTCGAGGTTGGTGATCAGCAGATCCGTGCGGCCGCGATTCCAGAAGTCTGCGGTCAAGGCGGCGCGGCCTACATATTTTTTCGCCAGCGCGGCGCCTGCTTTCTCCCCGACTTCTTCGAACTTTCCATTTTTCAAATTGTGAAACAGGAATGGACGCTCGGCGTAGCCTACGCCGAACGATTGTCCTTCCACCTGCGGATCGACGTGGCCGTTGGCGATGAAAATGTCGGGCCATCCATCGTTGTCATAGTCGAGAAACTTTGCGCCAAAACCCAGATAGGGACTGCTGCCGGCTCCAAGTCCTGCTGCGCCTGCGACGTCAGTGAACTCGCCATTATGATCATTGTGATAGAGATTGTTGGCATCATCGGAAAAATTCGTTTTTACCATGTCGGGCCATCCGTCGCGATCGTAGTCGGCTGAGTCAACGCCCATGCCAGCCTGTTCGCGTCCGTCGGAACTGTAGGCTACGCCAGCTTCGGCGCCTATTTCGGTGAATCCTCCTTTGCAGTTGTTGTGATAGAGGAGGCTGGGCGAAGAGTCGTCTGATACGTAGAGGTCGAGACATCCGTCTTTGTCGTAATCGAGCCATAAGACGCCGAGGCCGTAGTAACTGTCTTTATCGACATCTATGCCGAGTTTCTCGGTGACGTCGGTGAAGGTGCCGTCGCCGTTGTTGTGGTAGAGGCGATCGCGCGCGCCCTTTAATCCGCGGGGCCCGCAATTCACGGGGATGCCGCGATACTGGCAAAACAATCCGTTGCCGAACTGCGGGAGATGGTTGATATCGAGGTCCACGTAGTTAGTGACGTAGAGATCGAGGTTGCCATCGTTGTCATAGTCGCCAAAGGCGGCGCTTGTTCCCCAGCGATCGGCGTTGGCGACTCCTGCTTTGGCGGTGACGTCGGTGAAGGTGCCGTCGTGGTTGTTGTGGTAGAGAGCGGAACCATGGAAGCCGGTGATGTAGACGTCCGGCCATCCGTCATTGTCGAAATCACCGACGGCTACGCCGTAACCCCAGCCGCAGAAATTCAAACCTGACTTCGCCGACACGTCGGTGAAAGTACCATCATGATTATTGTGATAGAGGTGCGGGGGATGGCACTTGCCGGCGCGGTAATCCGCAAGCGTCGAACCGTCGACGAATAGGAGATCCATCCATCCGTCATTGTCGTAGTCGAGAGCGGCTGCGCCCCCGCACATGGTTTCGAGGATGTAGAGCTTTTCTTTGCTACCGCAAGTTAGATGAAAATCAATTCCGGCGGCGTGGGTGACGTCGACAAATAACGGCGGGTTTACTGGAGTTCTGGCGTCTGATTTTGGCGCAGGCGGCGGGGGGTTTGTGATGGAAACTTTATTGCTTGGGGCTGTCTGCGCGGCAGCGCGCAGGATCCAAGTGCTGTTTAGTGTCATCAGGAGCACGGCGGTTGCAACTTTGAGGTGCATTATTGGCTGCGTCCGGTGGCCATACCAGCGGCGGCTGGCTGCGCTTTTTTTAGTTCAGCGAAACGTTCTCGTTCATCGCGTGCTTCTTCCGGCTTGCCGAGTTTTTCGAGGACCCGCGCCAATTGATAGTGAGGGCTCGGATCTTTCGGATCCAGTTCGGCTGCTTTTTGCAAAGAAGACTCGGCTTCTGTCTCTTGGCCGGTTAGCGCCTGCGCTTTGCCCAGGTCGTACCAAGCTTCGGGATTGGGCGCGTCCAGTTGCGTGGCGCGCTGGAGATACGTGATCGCGGGCGCATACTTCCCGCTTTCCAGCAGCGAATGTCCCAGGGCGTGCACGACGGTCGGGTTCTCGCCGGATTGGCGCAACTCCTGTTTGTATTCGGTGATGGCTTCGTCATTGCGGCCGAGGCTGAAGTAGGCAAATCCCAGATGGTAGTGGCCGAGCTTAATCGTCGGATCCAGTTTCAGGGTGGTTTTGAATTCGTCGACTGCTTGCAAGCTACGATTTGAATTCAGATAGGCGCGGCCGAGTAGCATGTGGGCCAGCGCATTTGTAGGATCAAGCTTGACTGCGGATTCGAGGGAATCGGCAGCCGCGGGGTAATTCTGCTGGGACAGCAATACCAATGCAAGATCAAAATGGGTTGCCGAATCTTTCGGGTTCAGCTCCTGGGCGCGGGTGAGTTGCTCCTGCGCCTGCTTGAGGTCTCCGGTCTTAAAGTAAGCCACGCCCAGATAGTGACGGAGCTGCGCATCGCGCGGCCAGCGTGAAACGGCCTGCTGGCCTAGCAGGACTGCTGCGCGCAACTGGCCGGATTCCAAGTTTTGCAACAATTGCTCACGGGTTTGGGTCAGGGTCGGAGCTTGGGTTTGCGCGGCGGCGACTGAGGATGAAAGACACAGAAAAAACGCGGCTAAGATGAGCCTCCGAAAGACGATGGTCATCGCGTTTGGGCCGCTGTATCGCGCCGTCGTGGCCGTCATTTGTACAGCTTGTGTGTCGCTCCGCATCATTTTCGTAACGGTTATCATCGTATCGTCTTAGCGTGGACGGTCGCAACGGATATGGCAGATGGTGCTGCGCGTCTTGGCGAGAGGAGAGTGTATGCAGGCCAAAGATTTTCTTCGGATGTTTACCTACGATGACTGGGCGAATCGCCAATGCCTCGCTGCGATGCGTTCCTCGGAGTCAATTTCTGTGGACATGGTTGGACGCATGGCGCACATTCTGGCTGCTCAGAAGCTGTGGCTCGAACGAATTCTGAAGCAACCACAGAGCATGCCGGTATGGCCAGCTTCAACAGTTGATGATTGCACGGCGATGGCGGATGAGCTCTCTGTAGCGTGGCAACATTTTCTTACACGGCTGGGAAATCAGTTTGCGCCGGGGTCGCTCGATGACAAAATCGAATATCACAACAGCAAGGGCGAAGCCTGGTCGAATCGGGTGGAAGACATATTGACACATGTGCTTTTTCACTCGGCCTATCACCGGGGGCAAATCGCTTTGCAGGTGCGCGCTTCGGATGGGACGCCTGCTTACACGGATTTTATCTACGCTGTGCGGCAAGGATTTGTCGAGTAGAGAGGAAAGACGATGGACCGTGGAACGATATTTCGTGTCTGGCTCCCCCTATTAGTGGGTCTCGTAGTGCTGGGCTGGATCTTTCAGTCCGCGCCCGGTCCACACGGGGTGATGCGCTCGATCGGTCTGGCGCTTGGAGTCATTGGACTTGGTGGGGTGATACTCTCGCGCTACACGCTGGGCAAGTCTTTCTCCATTGTTGCTAAAGCGACCGCGCTGGTCACCGGCGGCATCTATTCGCGGATACGAAATCCTATCTATATTTCCGGAATAATTTTTCTGGTTGGAGTCGTTCTGATCATTCGACGGCCGATGTTGCTGGCGTTTCTGATAGTAATTATTCCGATGCAGATTCTCCGCGCGCGGCGCGAAGCGAAGGTGCTCGAAGACAAGTTTGGCGACCAATATCGCGAATACCGAAAGCGTACTTGGTTCTAAGGACGTTATTCTGAATCGGGCACTGAGCTGTGCGGCTTGGCTGCTATCATTTCGACAATAAAATCAGCTATGAAATCAGTATTGATGAAGCAGTTTCCTATCTTGTTTTGTCTTGTTCTGGCGGCGCAGCTGCAGGCGGCCAAGGAACGCAAGCTTGATCCGCTTCCTGTGCCGGTCTCTAACAATGCGGTGGCGATTTCTCACGACGGAGGCAAAACCAGGATTTTTTCTTTCATGGGGATTGGTCCGAAAAAAACCTGGAATGCGATTACAACCCGCGCCTTCGAACTGGATCCGGGAAGCGGCGAGTGGATGGAGAAACGTCCCGTGCCGGGGGTGGTGGGACGGCTGGCGGCCTCCGCGATCGCGATCCACGACCAGGTTTTCATTTTTGGCGGCTACATTGTCGATTCGGGGGGTGAAGAGACTACGGTTTCGGACCTGAATGTTTATGTGCCCTTCGAAGACCGCTATTATCGCGGCAAAGATATTCCGGTGCCGGTCGACGACGCGGTGGTCGGTCTGTTTCACGACCGGTACATTTTTCTCATTGGGGGATGGGCAACTTCTAAACGCGAGGCGGTAAGAAACGTGCAGATCTACGACACCGATAAAGATGTCTGGATGCAGGGCACGCCGATTCCGGGCATCCCGGTGTTCGGCCATGCTGGTGGAATTGTGGGCGACACCATTGTTTATGTCGATGGCGCTCGCAGAAATCCGAACGGTACCGATCCCAAGTTTGTCGCGTCGACTGAATGCTGGATGGGAAAGATTCCAAATGCAAAGAAGGCCGACATCACGAAAATTGAGTGGACAAGACTTCCGGAGCATCCGGGGAATGCGCGCTATCGCATTGCGGCGGGCGCGGGGCCGTGGGAGGAAGGCGCAACCAAAATTTATTTCTCGGGCGGAACGGATAATCCTTACGACTATAACGGAATCGGCTATAACGGGCAGCCTGCCGAGCCTTCTCCGGCGACGTTTGCTTTCAACACGCATCGTGGCGGATGGGAGATGGTTAACGAGAACACTCCGGATGCGACGATGGATCATCGCGGATTGCTGATCACGGACCGCGGCCTGGTGATGGTGGGGGGCATGGAAAAGGGACAGCAGGTCACGGCCAAGGTGACGGTGGTAAATTCCGGCGGCAGAAAGTAAGGAAATTATGATAAAGCAAGGAATGTAGATTCGATATGCAAAGGCAATCCAAAATCACGAGCAAGGGCCAGATCACGGTTCCGATTGAGATTCGCCGGCTACTTGGAGTTCGTGAGGGAGACCGGTTGCTATTCGAGAGCGACGCCGAAGGTGTGCGTATCAGACCGGTGCGCAACAAGAGTGTGCTTGCTAAATATCGTGGCATTTGCACTCCCGGAGTTGGGTCCGGACGAAAGGCCATCAACCGCTGGCCGCGTGAAATGCGTGGCGAGTAATGACAACTGCTCTCGACGCCAATGTGGTTGTCGCGTATTGGGGGCCAGATCCGTTGCTGGAATTTGGCGGCGCAAACGGCCATCGAAACAGCTTTCGGCCGCGGAGGTCTGATCGTGGCCGCGCCCGTTTTCGCCGAGTTGCTCGCTGTACCCGGCTGTAGCGAAAATTTCGTGAATGGGTTTTTTGCGGACACGGGAATTGCGATTGAGGCGATATGGCGATCTGCCGGCAGAGCGTTCCGCGGGTATGCTGAACGACGCCGAAAGCATGGCGATTCGGGCACACGACGAATTCTTGCCGGTTTTTTGATTGGAGCTCACGCAGTCGTACACGGTTATAGGCTTTGACCCTGTACGAGCGTTTGTATCGGACCGCGTTTCCAACTTTGAAAATTGAAACAATTTAGAGCTGTGGTGGTCTGTGTCTCGCCCGTCCAAGATTGGGTGGCCGGGCGAGGATGCCGGGCGCAACATTTATTGATTGTTTATTTATTTCGTATTTATTTCGCTCTTGCCAGTACCAAGGTTATGTCGTCGGGCTGTTCGTTGTCACCAATCCAATCGCGCACGGCGGCGGTGACAATTTCGGTGATGCGCTCGAGAGGTCGATGGCGATTCTCGCGTACCAGTTCGATCAGGCGCTCCTCGCCGAATTCGCCATAGTCATTTTCTGGTTCGGTTACGCCATCGCTGTAGGCGACCAGCACGTCGCCGGGGAAAAGTTGCACGGTTGCTTCTGGGAAACTCAAATTGTCGAAGAGGCCGACTACGGTTCCTCCGCAGGTTAGCAATTGCGACGACCCGTCTTCGGAGATCAGAATCGGCGGCAGGTGGCCGCCGTTGCCGTAGGTGAGACGGCGCGTCGCTCCATCGTAAATCGCTAAGAACAACGTCGCGTACTTGGCCGCTGGAGTACTTTCGTAGAGCTGATGGTTCAAGAGGGAAAGCAGCATGGCGGGAGAGGCATCGGCTCCTCTGGACTCGGAGGCCAGCATCAAGCCGGAGCCGGTCGCCATGCCAATCGCGGCTGGTTCGCGGAGTACGGGGACGTCTTCGATGGTGTAGGCGCGGACAGCGGAATGGATGGTTGCCATCAGTAGTGCCGCGGAAATGCCCTTGCCGCTGATGTCGCCGACCGCGAGCATCAGTTTGTCGGAATTCAGCGAGAGAAAATCGTAATAGTCGCCGCTGACAGTACGCGCGGGAAGGCAGAGGCCGTGAACTTCGAGCGTGTCCAGTTGGGAGATTAGTTTGGGATAAAGCTGGGCTTGCACTTCCTGGGCGATCACGAGTTCGCCTTCGAGGCGCTGCTTTTCCTTTTGTTCTTGAACCAGCTTTTCGATCGACGTGGTCATGGAGTTGAAGGAATTTGCCAGCGTGGCCAGTTGATCGCTGGAGTGCACCGTGATGCGGTGACTGAAATCGGCGCGATTGATGTGTTTGGTTGCTTCGTAAAGTTGGTCGACCGCGGTGGTGATGCTGCGTGTGAGCTTGGTTCCAACCCACAGGGCCAGCAGTTCGATGATGGCGAACACAATCGCAATCGAGAGCAGAATATATTCCACGCCTTTGGCGTAATCTCCCAGTGCGGCAAAAAGCCTGGCATAAAGCACGGAGGGGCGAGTCTCGACTTCAGCGAGAGCTCCGGCACGCAATCGTTGTCCGGTGGCCCAATCGATCACCTGGAGCGGGATGGGGAAGGTGATTTCGTGATCGAGCGCGTTTGACGCCGGCGGAATCGTTCCCGCGAAGAACGCTTGGTGGCGCTCGGTTGTGTCGAAGGCCGAGAAGTTTTTGGAGTTGCTTGGCTGCGCGGGCACGGTCGATCCTGAAGCGGGGCTGGCAGCGGCGTTCTTGGTTCCGTAGACGGCGATTCGTCCGAGGTCGCCGGCAATATTTTCGACAAAATCCTTGTCGAGGGGCTCACTCAAAATCACGCACAAAGAATTCGGCCTCGCCGCGATCACACTTGCTGTCCGCAGATAGAGAGTGCCGTGATCGCTTACCATGTCGCGAAAATCCCCGTTGATAAACGACGGAGAGTCGAAGGCAGCGCTGTCCTCGAGCTTGGCGCAGTAAGGCTTGGGCTGATTGCCATACCAGGCACACACCTGGCGCCGCGACCACTCGGGCCGGCCCGGCCGGGCGCGAGTGAGCATTTCGGGATCGAGCTTTCCGGCGTCTGCCACTTTGGTCGACAGCTGATGGGCGATGGTTCGGTTGGCGGCTTCCATGCTGCGCAGGTGAGTGGCGATGTCAGAGGTGACGACGAAGCTCGCGAACTGACCGGCGAGGAGGTAGAGCGTGATGAGCGAGATCGCGACCATTAAAAGAACTGGAATCACGCCGATGAACATGTAGGTGACGATGAGGCGGTTGCGCAACCGCCAGAGAAGTTTTGAGCGCAACCAGCGGAAGGCGGCGATCGCGAATAAAACGCTTGCGGCGGCACTAAGAAAGGTCACCCAGCCCGTGAGGCTGTCTGATATGGCAGGGCTCAGGCGTTGCATGAGCCACTGGAGTGCGAACAGAAGCAGGTCGAGGGCGAGCACGTAGAGCGCCGCCCACGCGACCCGACTCTGCGGCCAGAGGCCTTTGTCGTGCAGCTTGCTCTCGAGTTCCAGGGAGATCAGTCTCATCCCGTTACCTGATTCGCCGTTGGATTATGGGACGGCGCGCCTTGCTTTCTCCTGCGGTCAGATCTCGGGGTAGAAGTCGAAAAAGGCCGACAGACTGGTCTTGAGCTGCTTTTCGATCTCGTCCTTGCTGCCTTCGAGAACGTGCATCGTGATGTGCGCGTCCCGTCCATTTTTTAGTTTAATTGTCGCCTCGCCAACTTCCGCGACCTCATCGGAAGGCAGCAGACGCAGACCGTAGACTAATGTCAGGTTTGCCATGGGATGATTGTAAGCCAGAGATTAGGGCTTACTGGCTTCGACTGTAGCTGCAGGGGAGAATGGGGTCTTTCGCTGCGCTCGAGATGACAAGCGCTACGTGTGCTGCGGACTTGAAGAAAACTTTTGTTATCCCGTATTATCCCGGGGGCCACTGAAGCGAGCGGCCTCCGATCAGGTGCACGTGCAGATGAAAGACCGACTGACCGGCGCGGGGGCCGACATTCAGTACGGTGCGATAGCCGTCTTCGATCGAGCGTTCGCGGGCGATGTGGGCGGCGGCGAGATGACAGCGCCCCACCAGTTCGGCATCTTCGGCTGCGGCTTCTTTGAGGCCGGTAATATGTTTTTTGGGGATGACGAGAACGTGAGTTGGGCCTTGGGGATGCAGGTCTTCGAAGGCAAACGTGTGCTCATCTTCGTAGACTTTTTTGGAGGGTACTTCGCCGCGAATAATTCGGCAGAATAGACAATCCGCCATAAGTGAGTCTCCTTCTTGCCTGGGGTTACCATCACCCGGCAAGTAAAACAAACGGAGCTAAGTTTTCTGTTCCCTGCAAGAAACAATATCACTTTCGTGGACAGTGTCATGCAGGAAATCTTTTCAATCGAGCCGGACCAAAAATACGGACCCCTCTGAGGTCTCGGTCTCTTGGGCGAGAGTTGCCGCGCGCTGGCGATCATCGTCTGCTACTCGCACCCGCACCCACCAAACCCCTACGGGGCTGATGAACTTCACGACTTTGGCTGTCTGATAGCGCCTTTGCAGGTGTTCGGCTAATGCGGCCGCAGCTTTTTGTCCGGTGAAGGAGCCGATCTGAACCGCCCAGCGTCCACCGGTCTCGAGAGGTACGGGCGACTGGAGGACTTCGAGACGGACTTTTGCTGTGCCCGGTAAGTACACATCCACGGCTTTGGCGGCGGCGAGCGAAAGATCGATGATGCGTCCGGGGACGAAGGGACCGCGATCGGTGATGCGCACGACCGCAGAATTTCCGGTTTTCAAATTGGTGATGCGGACAATGGAGCCGAGCGGTAAAGTAAGATGCGCTGCCGTCATGGCGTGCATGTTGTAAACCTCGCCATTCGAGCCACGCCGGCTGTCATAGGGAGCGCCGTACCAGCTTGCCATCCCAGTTTCTTCGAAGATCGGTTTTGCATTGGCGGGAATTTGGATCTTTTCGTTTTCGGGGGTGGTGGTTGCGGCCTGCGGCGTTGTGGCCGGCGGGTTCTGCGGCAGAGATGGTGGCGGTGGAACTTGCGCCTGCGTGGGTTTATGTCCGCAGCCGCTGAGAAGCATGCTGCTTAATAGCAGAAGGAATAGAAAAAACAGTAACGGAAGGATGGTGGCTTTGCGCCACGGCGTGCGTAGGTTTAGGAATTCTTGCGCTGTGCTTCCAGAAAGTCCGCGAACTGAGAGATCTTTCCTGCCGCGGTTCGCAGCGCCTTGGAGGAGTGGTTTCGTACGGCTGGCACCACCTCGTCGTTCAGATAGGTGACCAACTGCGCTGTCTCTTTTTCCAGAGTCTCGGCGATGTTGGCTACGGAGCGATTGAAGCGAGCGGATACATCCTCTACCTTGCGGTCGAATTCCGTCATACTCATCCTGCCATTTCAGGTTTATGTTCACGCGTGTGCCGCGGTCACCGGTCTTCATTATTATGGTGGGCGGGCTGGCTGGGGTCAACCGGCTTGGTGGGAGCGGGGTCACGCGTGGACGGGGCAGAGCCCCATCACCACACAAACATTGGGTTGGGACACGGTACAATCACGCCATGCATTTGAGACTGAGGATGTTGGTAAAGATGTTTGCGCCGATTGTTGTTCTGGCCGCTCTAAGCTTCACTGCGGCTTGTACATTCTATGGCGATCATCCGGCGCGGGCTTTTTCCGATGCAACCGGAGGCGAAGGTCTGGAGCGTGTGTTCTGGAAACAGGTGCAGGCCGGGAACTGGGTTGAGGTCGAGCGCGCTCTGGCTTCGAATTACGCCGGGGAGACGTCCGGCGGAACGCTCGATCGCTCGGCTGCGCTCGATCAGTATCGCAGTTGGCAGTTGAAAGAATATACGCTGGGCGATTTGAAGACGGAACTGAATGGAAGCACTATCGTGGTGACCTATACCATCACTTTAAATGGAACCGCGGGTTCGCAGGCGCTGCCATCAACACCACAACGCATGATGAGCGTGTGGCAGGAGCAAAAGAAAGGATGGATGGTAATTGCACACAGCGTGAGTCCACAACCATAATGGGCGCTTTGTCTGCTGTTTTCATAGAGACTCGACCGGCTGCGTTTTCTCCGAGCGGCAAAGATCTGCGCGGTTTTCGGCGCGCACTTCTGCGGTGGTATGACTTGCATCGCCGCGACCTTCCGTGGCGCGCGACGCGCGATCCGTATCGCATCTGGCTCAGCGAGATTATGTTGCAGCAGACGCGGGTGGCTGCGGTGCTTGAGCATTACCGGGTTTTCCTGGAACGTTTTCCGAATGTGCAGACGCTGGCCGCGTCTTCAGAAGACGCGGTGCTCGCCGCATGGAGCGGTTTGGGCTATTATCGCCGGGCGCGCATGTTGCATCGGTGCGCGAAAGAAATTGCGGAGAATTATGACGGGCGGTTTCCGCAGAGCGCCAGGGAACTTCAGACTCTGCCGGGGATTGGACGTTACACGGCCGCAGCCATCGCGAGCATCGCGTTTGCTGACCCCGTGGCCGTGGTCGATGGCAATGTGGAGAGGGTTCTGCAAAGATTTATAGGCATCAATTTGACTGCGGCGCAGACCTGGGAACATGCGGAGGTATTTCTTGCTCGCTCCCGTCCGGGAGATTTCAATCAGGCCATGATGGAACTGGGTGCAACCGTTTGCGTGCCGGGAGAGCCGCGCTGCTTAATGTGTCCGGTGCGGAAAGGGTGTATTACGCGGGGCGACGTTCCACGGGCTGAGATGCCTTCGCGGCAGAAGAAGAAACAAATCTGGTGCGCGCTGCAGTGGCGTGGCGGCAATGGGGATAAATCCGGCGGCAAAGCTGGCGACAACAATGGAGAGGTTCGGTTGGTGCAGCGCTCGCAGACGGCTTCGCTTATGGCCGGGATGTGGGAGTTGCCGCAGTCGCTTGAGCCTCCGGCGGCCCTGGCAGCTGCGGCATGCTGGCGCACATTTCGCCACTCCATTACGGTCACCGATTACACTGTGCATGTATTGCGGAATATGCCGTTGGCGGATGCGCCATTTCGCTCGAAAGGCAAATGGGTGGCGGTTGAGCGCATTCCGGAGATTCCTATCACGGGGTTGACGCGGAAAATCCTGAAGGCTGGCGGCATCATCTAATAAAAACTGCCACCCGGGAATCATCATCTAAGATCTGTGCGGCATTTCTTATGAAGTGGCTCGATCGCTTATTCGGAGGTTCGAAAGACATGGTTGCACTGGCGGGCGGAACTAAAGCGCCTGATTTTTCTTTAGCTGCCATGGATGGCAGCAAGTTCTCACTGCAAGATGCGCTCAAACACGGGCCGGTTCTGGCCGCGTTCTTCAAAGTTTCCTGCCCAACCTGCCAATATACATTTCCTTATCTTGAGCGCATTCATAGAGCCTGCGGCGCAGAGAAAATCACGATCGTCGGGATTTCGCAGAATGACCAGCGCGACACTGCCGCTTTTCTCAAAGAGTACGGGGTTACGTTTCGCACCCTGCTGGACGATCCGAAGGGTTACATGGTTTCTAATGCCTATGGGCTTACGAACGTTCCGACTTTGTTCTTGATTGGGCAGGACGGCACGATCGAGATCAGCAGCGTGGGATGGGTCAAGCAGGAGGTAGAGGACATCAACCGCAAGCTGGCGGCTCGACAGCAGATCACGACTCCTATCATTTTTCAGCCGGGGGAAGAAGTCCGTGAATTCCGGGCTGGTTGAGGCTCGAAAAACTGACCCCGCGGTCGCGGGACAAAACCACCCCAGACGCGCTGGGCTTTGCCAAACCGGCTTCGAGCCAACGCCGTAGTGGCGGACGAAAAACAGTCGCGCCCGGGTCCTTTGCCAGCTCCCTCCCGCGCCGTGCTTCCTACTCCCGGAAATGAGCAAGACCGTCGGTTCCATTGATCCGCCGTCTTACGAGTTCGTCCCTGGAGGGCGGCGTTCGCCTCGGGCATCAGTTATTCGGAAACGAGTTCTAGCCGCAGCAGTTCTTCGTCAGTTTTGGGATTGATCGTCTTTGGCAAAAGAGTGAATTTCCATCTCGCGGGATGTTATTCCACATCGAATAAGTCCAACAAGGAGGAGTGTCCGCGCTTGGCCTTTTAGCACGTCCGCGCTAGGGCTCACGTAACCACGGCGGAGACGGGCTTTCCTTTACAATCGGGGCACATCTTTCACAACTTGGTTTTTGGGGTTGCTGCATGTTGATTCGCAGAATTCTGTTTGTCGTCCCGTTGCTGCTTATCGCCGCTCTGTCCGGGCAAGAAAATCCGCCGAAACCGCGGGCTGAATCGCGCTTTGGCTCGCACCTCCCACCGGCGGCCATCGCTGCCATGCAGAGCATTCGTGCTGACAATATCGAGACTCATGTTCGCTTTCTCTCCCACGATTTGCTGGAGGGACGCGGCACAGGGCAGCGTGGAGGTGACATTGCCGCTGAATATATCGCGGCGCAGTTTGCGCTGTATGGATTGAAACCTGCGGGCGACAATGGCTCCTATTTTCAGAAGGTTCCGATGGTTGGCGTCACCCCCGGCGGCGATACGCGGTTTGCGCTGGTTCCCGACAGCGGCGCGGCTGCGACCGTTAAGGCCATGAATCTCAAAGCGCTCGACGAATACGTTGCCTATGATCAGACGCAGCAGCCCGAATCCAATGTGGACGCCGAGATCGTCTATGTCGGCTACGGGATCGAGGCTCCCGAATATAACTGGGACGATTACAAAGGGGTGGACGTTAAGGGCAAAGTTTTGCTCATGCTGGTAAACGAGCCGCCGTCGGATGATCCGAAATTTTTCGCGGGCAAAGCTCTCACGTACTACGGACGCTGGACCTATAAATATGAAGAGGCAGCGCGCAAGGGAGCGGTCGGCGCCATCCTCATCCACAAGACGGAGATGGCCAGCTATCCCTGGGAGGTGGTGCGCAATTCGAATTCTGGCGAGAAGTCGTATCTCAAGCTGGACGACGCTCCGAAGCTGAAGGCGGCTGCCTGGATTCAGTCGGAGGTGGCGCACAACCTCTTCGCAGCTTCGGGATTGGATCTCGATAAGATGATGGCCGATGCGAACTCGCGCGACTTCAAGCCGGTGCCGCTTCAAGTGCGCCTATTGGCACATATGACGAGCAAGGTTCGTCCTTTTGAATCGAATAACGTGATCGCGGTGCTGCCCGGAGCCGATTCGGTTTTGAAAGGTGAAGGAGTAATGTACACGGCGCACTACGACCACCTCGGCATACGGCCGGATATGCCGGGCGACAATATTTATAACGGCGCCGTGGATAATGCGACGGGCTGCGGCATCCTGATGGAAATCGCCCGCGTTTATGCGGGCGCTACGGAGAGGCCGCGCCGCTCGATCTATTTTGTTTCGGTCACAGCCGAGGAACAAGGTCTGCTTGGCTCGGAATATCTGGGCAAGCATCCGCCGATTGCGGCGGGCAAGATTTCGCTCGATCTGAATTACGACGCTGTAAAGCCGCTGGGCGCGGCCGAAGAGGTTGAGGTCTCGGGCGCGGAGCGGACCACGTTCTACTCGGCAGTACAGGCTGCGGCGCAAGATTTCCGTTTCAAAATTCGTCCCGACGCGCACCCGGAGGCGGGACATTATTACCGCTCGGATCACTTCAGCCTGGCGCGGGTCGGCATTCCGTCGTTTTCGATTAATGAAGGGATGAAGTTCAAGGGTCGCGATGAAGCGTGGGGACTGGCACAGGATGCCGACTACACGGCCCATCATTACCACCAGCCGAGCGACGAGTATCATCCGGGCATGGACTACACGTCGGATGCCGCCATGGCGCGCTTTGGCTTTGTGCTGGGCTGGGAGGCGGCTGGGCAAGCGCGCCTGGTCGGATGGAAGAAGGGCGACGAGTTTGAAGGGGCGCGGCTTACCAGCCAATAGCCATCAGTTTGTTAGCCAGTTTGGCCATGATTGGAGCTCGTTACGACGGTGATTTTCTGACGGCACCAGCGTAACCTTTGGATTCGTGTCTTTACGTGCTAGCCTGCTGCTTAGTGTCGCAGTTTCAGCCGTTTGCAAGCAGCCTGCTCGACGAGTTCCGATGCCAAAGGTCCCCATTTTTCGACTACGTAGTTCCGAGCCGCCCAGCCGTCCCGATCTTCAATATTACGGGCTGACGCTCGCGTTTAGCGACCTACAACTGGGCGTCGACAATCTTCGCTACGATGTTTTTCTCAGCCCGCGCATCGCTACGGATTTAAGTTTTCATATCGCTCGTTACGTCTGCCGCTTCGGCGAAGTGGAATCGCTCCTGGAAATGGATGTTCCCTCCGGGACCGAGACCAAATTCATACGCGCCGCCGAAGGTACCACCAAATTGCGCAAGGCCGGGCCCACAGACCTGAAAACTTTGCTGGTCGCAATTCATCTTGCGATCCTGAATCGCGCCAAAGCGGACGGGAATCCGTCGGTTGATCTGTTGGGACGCTTGGCTGTCCTCAAATTTATACGCAGCGAGCTGCAGGCGCAGTTTGCGAAGATTCTTGAACAATGCCGCTTGAAGTCGAAATCGCTCGAGGGCGTGCGGCAGTTGAAATTAATGCAGACGCAGGAGCTGGTCTCTTCGTTTCAGGTGCGGAAGAAGATCATTCTGCGGCGCGCCGGGCAGGAGGTATTTCGTCTGCTCTGCGAAATCGAAAAAGAGACGCTGGCTCGCACTCGCCGCTCGCTACTCGGTGAATTGCCCGCAGACTGCTATCGTTTGTTCCTTAATCCATTGATTCTTACCGAAGATGGGCGCGACGATTATCTCTGTGCCGAACACTATTACATGTTCGGCAACTTCGACAAGGATCCCGACCGCTTTCCCATTCTCCGGCAGTTGGCGCTGAATTTTCTGCGTGAACTAGGATATGGGGAAGCGACCGACGATGAGCATTTGGAGCAAGCGCTCAATGTTCCCGAAAACGCTGTCACGCTGGTAGGCACGGGCAATGGCGAAGACCTGACACCAGAAGATCGCAATCGAAAAGATCGTCTCGATATATGGACGCGTGTGCTGCAGCGGGAAGGGATTCTTTCGCACGTGGTTGCTTCCTATGAATCGGTTCCATTGCTCGCCGAATATGCGCCGCGAGTGAATCCGCAGCAGCTCAAGAATGCGCTGATCTCCCGCGAAGAAGCGGCGCGAGTGGAAAAAATTATTGGAGAGAGCCGACTGCATCCTGATCGGCTTTTTGCGGCAGTGGGACGTGTGGGCTCGTGCCGCGGTTCGGAGCGTAACCGGTTTGCCGCGCGGCTTTTGCAGGATCTGTTTTGCTATCACCGCGATCTTCGCGGGCTGGAGGCTCTGACTGCGGGATTTGATCGCATCAATCTCGTCAGTGACGAAAGGGTGCGCAAACTTTCCACGCTGAATGGCATGCTCCACGAGTTTCTGCCGCCGGAAGATCAGCGGCCGGCCGAGGAGCGCGTGCTTCATCATGTGATTCTGAAGGCCGACGTACGGGATTCTTCGCGGCTTACGCGTTCCATGATGGAAAAGGGCATGAACCCGGCCTCGTATTTCAGTCTCAATTTCTATGATCCGGTAAACAAGTTGCTGGCGAAGTACGGCGCCACCAAAGTTTTTCTCGAAGGCGATGCGATTATCGTGGCGCTGCTGGAGCGCGAGGGTGAAGCCATGCTGGGCGTTGGACGCACCTGCGTCCTGGCTTGGGAGATTGTGAATCTGCTGCGCGAATACAACGAACTTCTGCAACGCTCCGGTCTGCCGCAGATGGAAGTTGGGTTGGGCATCGCCTATCAGGATTCGGCGCCCCTTTACCTGGTGGACGGCGAGCACCGTATTATGATCTCCGACGCCATCAATGATAGCGACCGTCTCTCTTCCTGTAGCAAGAACGTCCGCAAGAAACTCGCACCCGATGCTGGAGTCTTTCAGGTGTATTCGGTTCTGGTCGGAGGGAGTGGCGAGAATAACATAAGCGCCGAAGGCGGCGCGGAAGAGATGCGGCTCAACTACAACGTTGGAGGCATTTGTCTGAGCGAAGCGGCCTTCCACAAATTAGAGCAGGAAATCTCGCTTTCTGTTTGGGCGCCGAATTCCAGGCAGCCGGGATTCAGCGGGCCGTGGGTGGACAAGCAATCCGAGTTCTTCATCGGGACCGTTCCGATCGCCAACGGAATATTCCGCAAGATTGCCATACGCAAGAACCGGATCGCTCAAGTCGATGTCCGCGATCTGTCCATCTTGCACTGGACGGATCGGTACTATTACGAGGTCTGTGCGAATCCCGCGGTGTATACCTTGCTGCCGGGAGAAAAGTCGGCGTCGGCTACACCGTAAAATAAGAAATCGAAAAACGAAATTCCCAAGCTGGAATTGCAAAAATCGGCTGGTGACTCAATTTGATGTCTCGCCCCCGGCTATTGCCTGACAGATCGCACCCACGATATATTCCCGAGCCGTGAGTTCTTTCAAATCGCCGTTTCTTACGAGGGCCGCAATCATCGTCTCGACCTTGCGCCAAAGGACGCTCCCCTCGATTTCGACGTAAGGATGTTGCTTAGCGGAACGCGGCATTTTATTCCCCTCCGGTGATCTCATCAATTATTTCAAATTGAGGTAACACTCAAAGCTGATCTTTGCGCTTTGTTTTTCTAGAAATTATTCTGGTGAACCCGGAAGGGAATGACTACAACGGCTTCGAGCGCTACGGGTTTTCCGCCCCTGACTGCGGGTTGGAACTTACAGCTCGCCAAAGCCTTCGCCGCATAGGAATCCAAACGATCGTCGGGGCTGTTCAGGACGCGAACGCTGCCTACATTGCCGTCGGGCTTAATGACGGCGTAGAGCGTAACCATGCCGTGTACGTTGGCGCGAATCAATGCCAGCGGATAACCGGGGTCCAATTTTTCCTTGGACTCCGGCGGCGTCAATGAGCCCTCTTTGTTTCCCGCGTCCAGTTCGGCAAATTTTATGACCCAGCTACCGGTCGCGGAATTCAGATTCGGCATGTTCAAGGTCATCGAATGAACAGGCTTGTCACCAAAAACCTGGCGATCCAGATCGGTGAGTTTCTCGTCTGGAAGTACAGACGCGTCGCGTGCGCTGTCTGTATTGGAGCCGGCCGCGCCTACATGTAATCCAGCGGGCAGAGAGTTGGTGTTGCGCGCGAACAGACCGGTGCTGTCTCCCCGACTGCCAATGCCTTTTGCTTGCGATTTCGATCCTGACAAGTCCGGTGTTCCCGAAGCGCCGGCTTTCCCCTGGGGAGTTGCGGCGAAAGTGCCGCGGCGATTGCCGGCGGGAGCAACGACTGGTCCAGTGGGAGATACGGGATGAATTCCCAACGCGACCAGCCGGCCGCCTGCACTGGCGCCCCCTGACGCCGCCATGCTCGGCGGAGGCGCGACTGGCTGTATGCTGCCTCCGGGCAGACGCCCCTTACCGCGCGCCAAGGTGTGTTGCTCGGTGAGTGCGAGCTGCGGAGGCGGCGCTACCACATCGCTGGGGTTGATGTTCATGAGCCCGACTTGTCCCTTGGACGATGGCGTCAACTCCGGAGGCGGCGCAATCACATCCGACTTCATGGCGGTGCGCACCACGCGGTCGGGTGCAAACTCAACCTCGGGAGCAGGCGCTACTACCTGCGTCTCTGGCGCGTTGATGCGAGTCAACGGCGTGCGCGTGGCATCGAGTGGGACGGTGGGAGCGACGGCTCCTGTAGCAACAATATTGGGAAGGGCGACATCTTTGTTGAGCTTGAGATCGGGCGGGGCGACGATGGTTTGAGCGCGATTGTCGGCTTCCCGGGGGACGGAGATGATCGGCTGCTTGGCATAGACGGGGTCGCCCTTTTGCGTCTTCGGCGCTTCTGATGCGCCGGTGTCGAGCGGCTTCAGATACTCCTGTGGCGAAAAAGTTATCAGCGATGCGCGGTCAAAGGCGCTGTGATCCAAAATCTTTTGCTGCCGGACCGACGCCAGCGAAATGAGCCAAATGAGGGCAACGGCTGCGGTGTGCAATAGAGCGGATTGCAGGAATCGACGCCAGGGTAATTCTTGCTCGACGAAGACGTCGCTCCACAGTGCGAATCCGTCAGTCTTTGTCTTGATCAAATCTGTCTTAGTCAAATCTGTCTCTGGCTCCTCCGAATCTCGGTGAACAGCGGCGCGAACTCCGCTGCGAAATTCCGCGCTTGCCGGATCTCGTTCCACCAACACTTTCCACCAGTTTTTTTCTTTTTTCCACGGGGATTCCATCAATGCTCCCAATTGTGTTCTAGCCAACTGTTAAATTTACCGCTTCGAATTTCTTGCTTTGACGGTCCCCAGGAAGGCGGGATCCGTGGCGTTTGCTGGCTCGCCGCGGATGGCTGCTCAGTTAAAAGCATTATAACCTCGTCCACGCTGCCAGAGAGTGTTCTCCGGCCGAGTTTCGTCCGCGCCGTTACGCTACGCCCGCTATACTTACTATTCCGGGGTGAGCGTATTGATCGAAATCGGCACCATCCGCTTGCGTGCGTTGCGAGTTGCAGGCACCGTTGTGTTTTTCTTTCTCTCTGCTTGGATGCTTGCCGGCGTCCAGACGAATCCTGAGGATCAAAACAAAAATCAGCATAATGATGTAAAGAATGCCGCGAGTTCCGCGCCCGGGAGGGAATACTCGGGGATGTACAGCTTTTTGCGCGATGGCGAATTTGTGCAGCTCTCGGTCGAAGACAATGGACGCGTAACCGGCTTTGTCTCGCGCTACGGAGACTCGGAAACTGATCGCGATGTTTTTCTGGATCACTTTTTCAAGGCGGGAAAGCTCGATGGGGATCAACTCACATTTACGACTGAGACCGTGCACGGCGTCTCGTTTGCATTTCGTGGGACGGTCAAGCGCGGCGAAGGCAAGAATCCGGGCGACGAGGCGTATTACGTCCTGAAGGGAATTCTCGTCGAAAACTCAACCGATAGTGCGAACAAAACATCCGCTACCTCGCACGAGGTTGCTCTGAAGAGTTTTCCGCAGGATGTGAGTTCTCCTCGGGACGAAAAGAAGTAGGCGGCAGTCTTCTATAGGAGAGATCTCTGCAGGAGTTCCTCCGTCTTCGATTTCTAGAGGTTTCGATTGGTTGCAAAGCTCGCAGAGAGCGTGGTAGTGTCGATGCCTCTTGCAGCATCCGCTCTCGTCCGCAACGAGGCAATCCTAATCGCGGACACCTGCTTGAGATGGGGCGGGGTCTGGGCGTCGGCCAGCGGAACCGGGAATGAATCGTAGAACTTCTCGCGCAAATCGTTCGAACGTTAAAACTTCAAAGGAGGGTTTATGAGAAACAAAATATTGGTGCTAATCCTTACGTTGGTCTGCGTGCTGCAGGTCGTGGCCGAGGACAAGGAAGAGAAGGTGGACGATCGCATCAGTGCATCCGCGAACGTGATGAAGGAAATCATGGGCATGCCGGAAGGGATACCGAAAGATCTGCTGAATCGGGCGGATTGCATAGTGATCTATCCGTCGGTAAAAAAGGCGGCATTCATTGTTGGCGGGAGCTATGGCCGCGGCTTGATCACCTGCCGCAGGGGAGAGGATTTTTCGGGTTCCTGGAGTGCTCCGGCGATGTTTGCTTTGGAAGCCGGTAGTTTTGGCTTTCAAATTGGAGGGGAGGCCACCGACTTCGTGCTCTTAGTCATGAATCAGTCGGGTGCAGAGTCGGTGCTGTCGAGCAAAGTGAAACTGGGAGCGGACGCGGCGGTCGCAGCCGGACCGGTGGGGCGCGACGCTGCGGCAGCCACCGACATCGTGTTGAAGGCCGAGATTTTGTCCTATTCCAGATCGCAGGGACTGTTCGCGGGCGTGTCGCTGGAGGGGTCGACGATACGATCTGACGATGGAGCCAACAAGGTCCTGTATGGAAGAGAACTGAGCGCCAAGGAAATCGTGCGTGAGGGGAAAGTGCCGCCACCGGCATCGGCAAAGCGTTTGCTTTTGATTCTCAGGAGGGCATCTCCGGTACACAGGAAGTAGTTTCGCCGAGTATTGCGGCAGTTTTTCAAGTGGGTCCAGAGGATGGTGTAGCGGCTGCCAGACAGAGCGTGGGGATCGCGTCTTTGATATCGAGGACGCGGTCTTACGCGGTTTCGGGGTGAGGCCTGGTTCATTTCCGACATTGGCGCTTTAGGCCAAAACATGTGGAATACGATGAATTACGTTCTTTGGATACTTGACATTCTTAAGCCAGCCGCCGCAAAATATCGCCAATTCAGAGTAAATGCACATTTCCCTTCGCGAGATGAATAGTCGGCAGGTTTATGACCTCTAGCCAGCAGTCGCAATCTCCTCAGAAGAAAGTCAGTCCAGAACAGTGCAAGCACCCTCGGGTGCAGATCGTCTCCCGTGATGAAGAGTCCGAGTATGTCGAATGCCAGGAATGTGGAGACGTCTTCGAGTCGAGTGAATTGAAAGACATGGCGATCGAGGAGAAGAAAGACCCGGACGAAGAGTGAGCGGCGTGCTCACCTTAATTTGATTACTAGGTTTTCTGCAGCATCCACCCAAAATTTCTTTTTCGGCGGAATTACCGTGGTTGCGCTGTATTCCGTGATTGCGGCGGGGCCCTTCATTCGTCGGCCGGGGCGGAGGTCTCCACGTTCGAAGACGGGTGTGGTTACGGCTTTGCCTTGAAAGAACACAGACGCATGTTCGACGGGGATCACCTTTGAGGCCGGCTTTCGCGCTGTTCTCTGCCGCGCAGAAATGGGATGGGAGTTGAGTTTTGGCGTGCGCAATCGGGCGCGGAGACGCAGCGTGACCAGTTCAATCTCTCGTTCAGGGTGGTGATATCCGTAACGGCGCTGATGTTCACTGTGGAAGCGAGCGATGACGTCGTTTTTTTTATTATTATCTTTATTCTTACTCGTACTACTTTTGTTTTTCTCGCTATCGTTTGAGGCGGAGACGTTGAGTTCATAGCCTTGGCCGCGATAGCGGAGGTCGAAGCTTCTTTCAAACTCAAGACTTGTTCCGGGGCGAAGACCGCCGAGCCACTGTTCCGCGCGGAATTCTTTTTGCGCGTCTGCTTCGAGCTTACGGAATTCCTTCTGTAATTTCGCTTGCGGCAAACTACCGACTAGGCGCCAGAGCAGGGTGCGCGAGTAGTCTTTGATTACATCGCTGACCAGGACTCCAAACGCCGACAACGCGCCCGGTCTTGCCGGAATCATCACCGTAGGAATTGCCAGTGCCTCTGCCAGTTCGCAGGCATGGAGACCTCCGGCTCCTCCAAAAGCAACCAGAGCAAATTCGCGGGGGTCGTATCCCCGTTCAATGGAGACGACGCGGAGAGCGCGCTCCATGTTCGCATTTACCACGCGCACGACGCCGGCGGAGAATTGCTCCAAGTTCAAGCGCGAGCCTTGTTTTTTCAGCCACTCGACGGTGATTCGCCGCGTGCGTTCGAGATCGAGCGTGAACTCGCCGCCCAGAAAACGGTCGGGACGGAGGCGTCCCATTAGCAAATTCGCATCGGTTACCGTGGGCTCGATGCCCCGACCGTAGCAGATCGGTGCCGGATCGGCGCCGGCCGATTCCGGTCCCACACGGAGCGCGCCACCGGCATCGAAGCGAGCGAGCGATCCGCCGCCTGCGCCTACGGTATGAATCTCGAGCATGGGAACTCCCACTGGAATCCCGGCCACCTCAGATTGGCCGCCAGTCTGAATTTCGCCTTGCATGGCTGCGACGTCGGTCGAGGTGCCCCCCATATCGAAGGAGAGAATCTTCGGGAATCCGCTTTGTGACGCCGTGGCCGCCGCGCCCACCAATCCACCCGCGGGCCCCGAGAGCACGGTGCGCACCGGTTCGCGAGCCGCGGACTTCAGCGCCGTAATCCCGCCGCTCGATTGCATGACGAAGATTCGCGGCCCGCGCTTTTTGCCGTCCGCGTTCGAGACCTTTTTCGATTGCTGTGCGTATGCCGTGGTATGTTCCTGGGCGCGCTCGGCCAACTTTTCCAGGTAGCGCTGCATGAGCGGCTGAAGGTAAGCGTTCACTACGACGGTGCTGGTGCGCTCATATTCTCGGAACTCAGGAAGAATTCGATGAGACACGGAAAGCGGCTTGCCCAGATCGGCTAAGGCGGCCTCGAGGGACGCTTCGTTCTCCGGATTGGCGAAGGAAAATAATAAAGAGATGGCGATGGCATCTGCGTTGGCACTTTGCACCGTCACTCTCAGTTGCGCCAACTCCTCGTCGGACGGCCGCTCCAAGACTCGGCCCACGGCATCTGTCCGTTCCTTGACGCCGAAGCGCAATTCCCGGGGGACGAGCGGCGCAATCCGATCGAAGCAAAAGTCATAGAGCCGAGGGCGAGCCTGGCGTCCTATTTCAATTACATCTTCGAATCCGGCAGTTGTGATGAGCGCGACGCTGGCGCCTTTTCTTTGCAGAAGGGCATTGGTGCCGACGGTGGTGCCGTGGAGCAGGGTGAGCGCGGCTGCGGCGTAGTCTCTCTTTGTAGCCTGCTTTGTAGCTTTCTCTTCAGCTTCGGCGATTTTTTGCAGAGCTTCGGCGATTGCTCGCGAGGGATCGTCGGGTGTGGAAAATACTTTCAGAGTTTTGAGTGCGCCTTCGTCGTCGCGCCAGACGCAATCTGTGAACGTGCCGCCGGTGTCGATGGCGATGCGAAGTTCGGCATGGGATGCGCGGATCATGAACAGGGAAGACTACCACTGTGCGCGGCCTTTGCAGTAGCGGTGGGCCGTGCCTGAAACATAACCGCCTAGCGAGCGTGACTGCCGTATTCTGAAGAGGTGAACGCTAAAACCTGGAAGGCGTGGCTGGTTCCCGGCGGGCTGTTACTGGCGCTGGTGGCGGCGCTGGTCAACAGTTCTCTGTTGGTTCAGGTGGCGCCCTCGTTGGCCTTCTGCTATGTAGGTGCGTTCGCCGCGGGGTTGCTACTGGCCTGGCGATTTAATTCCAGCCGCGTTTTATTTTCTTTATTGACTCTGTTGCTGGCGCATCGTGCGGTCGATTTCTTTTCTGCGGGGCAGGTTCGTGCGGGTGCGTTGCATGCCGGACCTGGGCGGACTGCGGTCGCGCTTGCCGCCCTATTGCTCCCGCTGAATTTTATTGTGTTCGCGATGATGCGCGAGCGTGGTCTGATTATTGCGGGAATTGCGCCGCGTTTTGGATTGCTCTTTCTCGAATCGGTTGTCTTTGCGGTGATGTGCCGGCCAGAAAACAGCCCGACTACTGCGCTTCATGCGAACGAGTCTGCGATTCCGCTCTGGATTCTTTTGAGTTTTGTCGCGGCTATCGTGGTTTTTGTACAGCGTTTTTTTCAGACCCGCAAGCCGATTGAGCCCGGTTTTGTCTGGTCGGTTGCAGCGGTTTTTATATGGTTGCAATTCGCTCCGGTGGGAAAAATGTCGGATGCCTATGTGGCTACCGCTGCCCTCATTCTGGCGGCCTCGCTGATTGAGACCTCGTATGTGCTTGCTTATCACGACGAGCTCACAGGCATTCGCGGACGCCGGGCGTTCAATGAATCTCTGCTCTCGCTCGATCAGCAATACGCCATCGCCATCGTCGATATTGACCACTTCAAGAAATTTAATGACACCTATGGCCATGACGTCGGCGACCAAGTGCTGTGCATGGTGGCTTCGCGCCTGTCGGAAGTCAGCGGCGATGGGCAGGTTTTTCGGTGTGGCGGGGAAGAGTTCGCCATTGTTTTTCGAAATGCTTCGGCCAAAGATGCATTTGAGCATCTGGAGTCGATGCGGCGAGTCATCGAGAAATCGAGTTTCCACCTGCGTGTTTCGGACAGAAGAGCTGGGAGAAGTGCTGAGAAGAGCGGCAATATTCGGGATGACCTTCGGATGGGCGGGTCGGATCGGAGGAAGTCGGGGAAAAAGAAATCCGGCCGGGCTCAGGCCAGGCAGTCTTCGGCCAAGCAGTTGTCCGGTGGTTTATTTGAAGATCGGGTATTTGAAGATCGAGAGCCCGATGATCGAGTATCTGATCATTTATCGGTGACGGTCAGCATTGGCCTGGCGGAGCCGAGCACGCGGTATCGCCAGCCCGAGCAGGTGATCCAAGCAGCCGACCAGGCTCTCTATCGCGCCAAGCACAAGGGACGGAACCGGCTGGAACTGGCGTCGACAACTTCGCCCCGGCTAGTGGCGGGCAAACGCGTTAAGGCGTCGCGCCTCTAATTCGGCGCTCCGTCGATATTTCGGAAGGGCAATTTGGTCAAAGAAAAAGATCGCGATGAGTGAAATCGCGATCTTTTTCTTGACTCCGTTTTCGACCTAGCTCTTGGGAGGTTTCTCCGCGTGCGGAGCGGACTCGTGCGTCGCAGGAGCCTTTGACTCGTGCGTCGCTGCGGGTTTCGATTCGTGCGTCGCCGCGGGTTTTTCGGCTTTGGCTTCGGTCTGGGACTTCTGCTCGGCCTTTGCTTCGGACTTCTGTTCAGTTTGTGCTGATTTCTGCTGGGCCTTTGCTTGGGACCTTTGTTCCGTCTCTGCCGACTTCTGTCGGGCCTTTGCTTGGGACTTCTGTTCCGCCTGTTCTGACTTCTGTTGGGACTTAGCTTGGGACCTTTGTTCCGTCTCTGCCGACTTCTGTTGGGCCTTAGCTTGGGACCTTTGTTCCGCCGCCGCCGACTTCTGCTGGGCCTTTGCTTGGGATTTTTGTTCCGTCTCTGCTGACTTCTGCTGGGCCTTTGCTTGGGACTTGTGTTCCGCCGCTGCCGACTTCTGCTGGGCCTTTGCCTGGGACTCTTGTTCAGCCTTCGCTGACTTCTGTTGGGCCTTTGCTGCGGACTTGTGTTCAGCTTGTGCGGACTTCTCTTCCGCTTGCGCCTCGGACTTCGCAGGTTTGCTCTCCTTAGGCGAAGTGCTTTCAGCCTTCTCGGTGCGCGGCTTGGCTGCCGTTTTCGGTTCGTGAGTAGGTTTTGCCTCTGCCGATTTAGACTCGCGAGCAGCGGATTTTTCTTCCGTGCGCGCTTTATTATTGCTCGCCGTTCTTGGAGCCTTCTCAGAGCGCGCTTTGGCCGTTCTGGCCTCAGTTCGCGCTCTTGTTTCAGTTCCCGTTCTGGCCTCAGTTCTGGCGGCCGCATGATGGGAAGCCGCGCCGCGGGCTGCGACTATTCCGGCACCTTTGAATTCGCCGGGCCTCGCGGTGGCGGCGACAGCCGGATGTCCATGGTTAACGGAGGCGAACTGGTTGTGGTCGGCGCGGGCGGCGGTCTCGTGGTCGCGCTGCATCGCAGTGGCCGGGGTATGCTGCTCATGAGCAAATCTTTCCTGCTCGGCGGTGGGGCGTGCGGTGACGCCGCCATGACCGCCGTTGAAGCTGACGTGACCACCATGCGCGACGACTGCCCTTGAATAGACATTCTGGAAGCCGGCGCCACGCACGTTGTTCACACTGGTGTTATAAAAAAAGCTGCCGCCTTGCCAGTAACCGCCAGCATAGCCGACGCCAATGTAGCCGAAGCCGTAGTTGATTCCGCCGTAGAAGCCTATCTGCGGACCCCAGTATCCCCCATTCCAGAGATAGGCGCCGTTATTCCAGCCCCAATATCCGGGCGTCCAGAGCAAGCCCACCTCGGGTGCTTCAACCCATGTGCCCGGAACCCAGAAATACCCACCATCTTCGGTATAACTCCAATAACCCGGCGTCCAGATATAACCTGGGGAGGGGCAAATGGGCTGCGTGTAAATAGGCAACGCGGGTGGAGCGATGCTGACCGAGATAGCGAGCTGGGCCGAAGCGGTGGAAGACATCGCAGTCGTTAACCAAGCCATGGCGAACACAGCCATTGCGAATAGAACTGTGGCGCGACGAAGGCGGTTCGAGACTGTGGTTTCGGTTGAAATTCTGAAAGATTGGAATAGGCGGCGGACATTAGAACTTGACATTGATTTTGTCACCTCGTGAGGCGCCAGGGCTTGCGCGCGCGAACAAACAAAGCCTTGCAGCAAAAGATCGTACAAGGCGAGTATCTCGGACGCGATGCACTAAAGGCTGTAGCAACGTCAGGATATTACGGTAGCGTCGGAAGTTCGAAAGGGTAGAGGAATGGCGCTCTAAAAGAGATTTCTTGACGATTCGAAGTGGTCGCTGCTCTTTGGTCTGGATCGTTGTAACTTTGCTTTGCCGGCCAGGAAATGGAACGGATCAACTACAATCCATTGCCGAGGATGTAAGTGGGAAGTTCATAGCTCACGTCCTGAACCCCAATTCATTACAACTATCAGGAGTTACGCCATGAAGCACGTTATTTGTTTTCTTTTGATGATCATTAGCGCGCTTATGGCTACAGCGCAGCCTAAGGCGCTCTTCTATCTGACGGACAACCCTAAGTCCATAAGGTCGTTCACCGATCATGCGGACAAAATCGACATTCTCGTCCCTGCCTGGTATCGCGTTGATGGTAAAGGGCTCGTTTGGGGTGGGCCGAATCCGTACGTGCTCCAGACTGCGGCTCAGCATCATGTGCCGGTGATGCCGATCGTTGCTACGATTGTGCAGACTGAGTTGCATCAGCTTTTTACGACTCCGGCAGCGCGAGATGCTTTTGTCGACTCGATTCTCAGAGAGTGCAAGAAGAACGGATACAGCGGTTTTCAAATCGACTTCGAAAACGTGCAGTGGACCGACCGCGATCTGCTCTCGGAGCTTGTTGCCAAAACCGCAGCAGCGCTCCACAAAGAAGGTTTGCAACTTACCATAGCGACTGTGCCCAATGCTCCAGGCGCTCCCGGGAACAGCAGTTATGCTCACTGGCTCTATGCCAACTGGCGGGGAGCATACGATTTGAAGGCACTGGCCCAAGCAGCCGACTTCATTTGCCTGATGACCTACGATCAAAACACGCGATGGACGGCTCCTGGTCCGGTCGCGGGTTATCCCTGGACGGTGCAACAGTTGGAATATGCACTGCAATTCGTTCCCAAAGAAAAGTTGTCGCTAGGCATTCCAGTTTATGGTTATCACTGGTTTGCTGGTGATCCTGGTAAAGATGAAAAACCAAACCCTACAGCCGAATACGTCGGGCAACAGGAAATCGATCAATATCTGGCTGCCTATCACCCACATACCGAGTGGGACTCGTTTGATCGCACAGCCTGGTTTTACTTTTACAAGGACGATACTCGCGAGTGGGTTTTTTACACCGACAAGCGTGGATTCGAGGAGCGGCTGAATTTAGCCCGCGATCACAATTTGCAAGGTTTTTGTTCGTGGATGTTGGGGGCCGAGGATCCCGCAATCTGGACGGTGTTGCCTTCCCATAAATGAGAACTTATGGCTTCGCAAATGCCTGCTTGCCCGGACGCATCTCCGATAGGTGCTGCGCTTCCGAGGGTCGAGTCACCGCGGGGCGCCGTGCATAACCCATCCGAAATCACCATGCAAAAAGATGGAGGAAAAACAGAATCGCCGTAGCAACTAGGGGTACCAGCAACCCAGCGCGCAGACTCCCCGTGGTATGCGAGATCACTCCCACCATCCAAGGAATAACAGCCGGCCCTACTGATGCGAGCGAGAACATGACCGCGCCAATGCTGCGAGCGGCCACGCCGTAGCGCTCCGAGAGTCGGGCCACGGTGATCGGATACAAGGTGGCGAAGCTCAGTCCCGTGATCAGAGCTCCAGCGATCACCCCCGTCAACGTTGAAGTCAGGAGCATCAGCCCAATGCCCGCTGCTCCCATGGCGTAGCCTGCCTGCAAAACGCGGCGCTCCGAGAAATGCCGTAGAAATGCTGTTCCCAGTGCTCGCCCAATCGTCAGCGCCGACCAGAAAAATGCAGGCATCATGGCGGCCATCTCTACTCCGCTTGCTCCCAGGCGCAAAGCGTAGGAGCCGACCCATCCTCCCACCGCTGTTTCGGCTCCCGGATATAGGAAAAAGATAGCTGCGAAAATCCAAATCGCTGGACTCTTCGCAATCTGGCGCCATGAAGCTGTAACCGAAGATTCTGCTGAAGTCTCGGCTGCGGGAAAAGGGAGATTGCGCATCGACAACGCCAGCAAAAAAAGCAATAGCGCCACCGATCCGAGAAACAATGGCAGTAACTTGTGTGCCGCAGTCCAACCGACCATCAGCGAGCAGAACACTGCGCCCACGCCCCAGAAAAAATTCAGCAGACTCACCGCGCCTGCACGCGAACTTGGGGTCGAACCCGACCCGATCTCAGCGATCAACAGATTGTCGGCAGGAACAATCAACCCCAGTCCGAGCCCATACGCCGCCACTGAAGCCATTCCCAGGGTAGGCGATCCGAGATAGAGAGCGGCCGCGCCGGCCGCCATCAACAGCATCCCGGAGAGAAATGCGGGACGGAATCCCAGCCGCGCCAGCAGCACACCTGCTATTTGCACGCCCACTAGCGAAGCCAGGAATTGCACCAGAAAAAGATTGCCGGCCTGCGTGTCATTCATGGTCCAGCGCACAATCAGGATCGGGAGCATCGGACCGAGCATGGTTTGAAGAATGCCGGTTGGAAAAAAGGCTATCTGACCGGCCAGAATCAGTTTGCGATTTGATGAGGACAGGCGAAGCTCGGCTTGCGGGTTAGCCATAAAAATGGTGTCCCAATTTGGCGCTGGGAGTTTTCAGCATAACGCAATGGGCGCAGCTTCAATTGGGGGAAAGAGAAAATTCGCGCGCGCTGATGTGGTCGCAGAGCTGTCGAACCCGCCGAAGCCGCCGCCCCCGAATCCTCGCCAGCAACTGGGAGTCGTGGTGTGGGTATAATCAGCCCGAACTATCCGTAGCGTCGCGAACACCGCAAAGCTTAAAAGCTGCTTGACCGCATTGAGAAAAAACGCCAAGCCAAGAATACCCCGCAGGGTTGCTTGGGAGATCAACGAGGCGGGCAGTAAAAGTTGGATGTCGTTACAGGAAATTCGAGTGCATCCTCGGAAGATCAACACTTGATGGAGGAAGTTAATGAACCGAGAGAGAGTCAAGAGAATCGCATCAACATGCTTGGCATCAGTTGTCGTGATGAGCGTGGCGTGGCGAGCGCAAGCGGAGGTCGCCAAAACGTATACGAGTATGGCTCCGCTTGATCAATACCTGATGGCAGATCGCAACGCCGAGATAGCATTAGCACGTAGCGCTGCTCCTGAATCCATCTCACGAGATGCTGAGGTCATGGTACTCGGACGGCACGGCTACGAAACCGCGGTGAAGGGGAGGAACGGTTTCGTGTGCATCGTGGAACGATCGTGGATGGCTCCCTTCGACGACGCCGAGTTTTTGAACCCCGATCAGCGGCTTCCGCTTTGCCTGAATCCGCCCGCCGTGCGAACCCATCTGCTGCTCACTCTTAAGACAACAGAGCTGACATTTGCTGGACTATCGAAAACTCAGATCTTCGACGGTATCAAAGCCGCATTCGACAAGAAAGAACTGCCACTGCCGGAGCCCGGCGCCATGTGCTACATGATGTCGAAGCAGCAGTACTTTGGCCGCAAGTACGGAAATGCGGATCCCCATCTGATGTTTTGGTTTCCCAAAACAGACGACAGGTTTTGGGGCGCAGGGCTCCCCGGCTCCCCCGTGTACGTGCATCAATACTCTCCGCAACCGATTACCGAGTTCATCATTTCGGTGTCCAAGTGGTCGGACGGAACCGATGCACCCAAGGACTGATGCGCGAATCTCAACGCGATCAAGTTATAACTTGGCGATACATTGCAATTTAACTCGTAACCGAACGGTTACAAGTGTAAACGCCTGTTATCGACACCTAGACTCAGAACTGCTAGCCTGTCCAGTGTCGCGCTCTCAGCCTAACCGTTCATTCATCTCTACTGCTGGCGTACTGCTTGCGTTGAGCCTTTCACTCTCGTGTCAATCGAAACTAGACAGAGCCGGTGCAGAGGCCCGCTCTTCGCGGGAATTGACTGACCCACAGGCTGCCGACCTGATTGCTAGGGTCAAAGATGCGCCGGCGTCTGGGCTGGAGAGGGGGTTGCCCGCGGTCAGATTCGAAGACTGGGTGCGGGTAAACGCTGGACCTGACTGGACCCTTACCTGGAACTTTGATCAAGGCCCGAAGAATAAAGCGAATCATGCTCTCGACTTCCCCGACAGCGTGGACGTTCGCGGTGACGCTAAGGACGGTCGATACTTTAGACTCTCAATCGGAACCACAACGAATGCGAACCAAGTTCTCCTGTTCTGGCTTAGCGGCGCAGCGAACGTTCAGCACAAGTGGGTCTCTGTGCAGCATCTTAGCCAGTTGCCGCAATTGCTCCACCACGCGAGCCCAAGCTCGCATACCTCGGAGAGCCAGAAATGAAAAGCTAAAATATGTACGTACCCTCCGTTTATGAGTCCGATCCGTTTATGAGTCCGATCCGCGTGCGGCGAGAGCCTGAGAACATCGTGTCGCCTCGATTGATGAAAAACCTCTATTTAACTCGTTACCCAACGGTTACAAGTGTAAGCGCCTGATTTCGCCAATTGGCTAGAACCGCATGCCATGCGACAATCGCACCCATGTTATCGACTTGCGAATTGTCTGATCCGACTTCCACTGCGAACGTGCACTTCGTTCCGCCACGAGTACACGCAGGTATCTTGAGATGGTTTGTGTTTGTAGTTTTGCTGGCCGTTTGCACCACCGCTCATTCCGAAGATATCAAGTCCGAGCGCCACAGAGCAGAACAGACTCTCAACCTTGTCTCTAAAGACATCCAGAATAACTTTTATGATGAAAGTCTCAAAGGACTCGACTGGCCTGGCTTAACAGAACAGGCGCGAAAGCGAATTGAGAATGCGGAGCAACACGGGGAAATGATGGGCGCTATCTCTGCGCTGCTCTATCAATTGCACGATTCTCATACGGCCTTCATTCCGCCGCAGCGCAAGATCAAAGCACGCTATAGCTTTAAGGCGCAACCTTTTGCCGACAAGATATTCGTTTACCAGATTGATAAAGACGGGCCCGCTGCGAAGGCCGGATTGCAATTAGGCGATGAAATCCTGGGAGTAAACAACGTAAATGCGGTGCGCGGCACTTTTTCCAACATGATGCGATATCTCACAGTTCTGGATCCAAGGGTCGAATTAGACATAGAAGTGGCACAGAATGGGTCTGGGCGAACCGTGAAGGTGCCCGCGACACTAATTCCTCAACCCACGGAATATTTTTTCGCGGCACTCGAAAGCGGCGGAGACAACAACACGCCCGAACGATTCTATGATTTCAAAGACTACGGAGATGGAATTCGCTACTTACGAGTTCGCACCTTTGCTATACCGTACACAGAAATAGTGGACATGATTAAACCCCTCAAAGACGCGAAGTTTGTGATCTTAGACCTGCGGGGCAACGGGGGCGGAAGACAGAACACGATGGTGGATTTCATGGCACATTTCGTAACCGAACCGTTCGAGATGGCTAGCTCGATCAGCCGAAGAAAGTCCGAACTCATCCACGTTAAACCGGACTCACCAGAAATTACATGCCCGCTGTTAGTTCTGATTGACAGCAGTTCGGCCAGCGCCTCAGAGATGTTTGCAAGAAGTATGCAGACCCACAAACGAGCGGTTGTGATCGGCGACCGGTCTAGTACCGTGACCGCGTGATTTTGTAGCCAAACTTGTGGCGAGCCTGCTTGCGAGTAAAGCTCCACTGGATCGTGACACGGTCGCGATTGACGCGACGGTTCCACGCCCGAGTTTCC
>Ga0209530_1000276_pt1 | contig 41693 bp, 37 predicted proteins | sample BlaSpr_A8_Ref_O1_FD_187987 | JGI IMG/M metagenome (GOLD analysis project Ga0209530, IMG submission 187987) | Forest soil microbial communities from Thunder Bay, Ontario, Canada - Black Spruce, Ontario site 2_A8_Ref_O1 (SPAdes) (version 2) | ecosystem: Environmental > Terrestrial > Soil > Boreal...
CTCGCCCAGTCTGTGCCTCCGCAGGTGCGTGAAGCCGTCACCTACGGCCGGCCCGCAGCTCAAGCACCCCCGGTCTGACCTGGCCTGCTGCCAGCCCGCGGCTGCGGCGATCAGGGGCAGCCCGATCAGCAGGGCCGCGATGTCGGTCGCCAGCGTGCCGCCGGAGATGACCGCCGGGCTGCTGTGGGATAACGGCCATTAACGCCTTGGAAGCGCTCGGATCTCATCGCCCTCACACGTTGTTTCCCGGGCAGTCGCGATCCTAGGGCGAATGGTCGGTACGGTGCGTGTTGAACCGCGACGTGCCCGACTTGGTGCCGGTCGATGACGTGACTGGTGGCGGGCGTCTCATCGCCGCGGACTGCCGGGTAATGGCCAGGTTCCGCGAGGCCACCTTGCGCCTGGTCCGGCTCGCCGCCTGGCAGCAGGACGACGCCCGCCGGTGGCGCTGCCTGATCCAGTAGGAAGATTTCCGGTTACGGCACTAGCGCGTATGCGCTGAACCTCTACGAGGAACTGGGCCATGGGATTTCTCCGGACTGAATAGATAGCCAAACTAATTCAGGGGCGCATCGGCAGTTAATGCTATATTCGTCTCGTGAATCGGTGGGGGCGGGCAGCATGGGCCTCGGCTGCGGCGGTGGCAGCCGCCGCATGCGTGCTCCTGATATTTTTCTCCATCAAGCACGGGCTCGCTCAGGCCAGTTCGCTGGCGGGCGTGCTGGCCCTGCCTGTCGGTGTCGTCGCGGCGGCAGCGGGCGTGTGGGCCGTGCTCCCGCATGAACCCAGGTCTGCCGCCGAAGGGCTGAATGACCTGGCTGATGGCTTGGCCGAGGAAGTCAAGACGCAGTGGGAGAAGGAAGTCAAGTCGCGAGGCTTTGGCGGGCCGCACCCCCTGCGGGTCTCCTGGAAAGGGGAGACCGAGTACTTCGAGTCGTGGGCGGACCTGGAAAGGACGGCGCGTGACGCCGATTCCGGCGATGGCCTGGTGGATGACGCGAAATGGGCAACTGATCCCGATCAGCTTTCGGGATCGGATGACACCCCCGGCGCGATCTGCGATGTCCTTGAGAAGATCCCGACGGGACGTCTGGTCACTTTAGGCGAGCCGGGAGCAGGGAAGAGCATGCTGCTGATCCACTTGGCTCAGCAGTTGCTGAACCGGCGTGGATCCGGGGACCCGGTGCCGATGATCGTGTCGCTGGCTCAGTGGGACCCGGAGGAGGATGACCTTTACGAATGGCTGCTTACTCGCATCTCCATAGACCGTACGAACCTGCGCCTGCCCTTCGTGCTCAAAGGCCAGAAAACCACGCGCGGTGACGCACTGCTCAAGGAGAACAGGATTCTGCTGATTCTCGATGGGCTGGATGAAATTCCTGAGGAATCGCGTAGCACGGCCATCGAGAATATTAACGACATGCTGGGCGAGTCGCGGAAGGTAGTTCTAGCTTGCCGTAAAGAGGAGTACGGGAAGGCGACCAGGCCCGAATTCGGCGACCATGTCTCGCTTCTCGGAGCCGCGGGCGTCACACTCCAGGACCTGACGCCGCAGGAGGTGGCACACTACCTGGCCCGCGGTGCGGGCAGCCCCACTGCGGCGGCGCGCTGGGATCCGGTGGTGGCGGTGCTCGGCACGGACAGCGTGCTCGGAAAGACGCTGACCACGCCGCTGACCGTCACGCTCGCCCACTCGGTGTACAACTCGGGACCGCGAACCCAGCCGGGTCCCGCCGAACTGCTCGACGAGCATAACTTCCCCACCGGAGACAGCATCAAGGAGCACCTTTTCGCCGTCTTCATCGCGAAGGCCTACCGGCCGAGCAAGAAGCACGGGGAAACCCAGCCACCGCCCGTCGAACACGCACTGCGGTGGCTCACCTTCCTTGCCCGCAATCCAGGCCTGTCCTGGTGGGAACTGCCAACTGCTACGAAACTGCCGCTGGTGGAGCTGGTCATCGGAGCGGTCTGCGGCATCGCGGCCGGGGTCGCCGCGATCAGCGCGACCCGCGCGGGCGTGGGGGTGGGGTTTGGGCTGGGCGTCGGCATTGCCGCCGGCCTCCTCCCCGTCTTCGTACTCAGATCCGCACGCAGCTCTCCGGGCGGCGAACGCGCCGCGAACGCCGAAGATCCTACGCCCGCACGCGGGATCGCTGGCGGGCTGCTGGGCGGGATCGTCGGCGGCATCGCCGCCGGCGTAGCGGGGACACACGGGTTCGGGCATGCCGCCTCGGTTGTCAGCGGGATGCCCGTTGCCCTAGGCGTCGGACTGGCCACCGGTGCGTGCACGACGTTCGGTGGCGGGATAGCGGGCGGCCTGATCGGCGGTTTCGCAGCCGGGATCCTGGAAGGAATCGAGACCGGCAGGACCGCCGCGGTCGTGAACGGACTGGGCATCGCACTGGTGGTCATGGTCATCATCCGACTTGTCGGTCGCGATACGCCAGCCGCGCGCCGCAGCTGGGAGTACAAGCTCGGTATCCCCGGCGGAGTCGTCGTAGGCGCCGCGACCGCGATCATCGCCAGCTTCAAGGAGGGCCCGGCGGTCGGCCTGCTGCTTGGTGTGCCGCTCGGCATCATCAGCGCCTGGCCGATCGGGTTGCGCGGCATCAAGACGGCACGGTCGGCCATCCCGCCCGCCCCTCGCCGAGCCCTGGCCAGGGATGCCCGGGCGTTCTGGAGCACGGCCATGGCGGCAGGGCTGGCGGCCGGGGCTTTCGGATTCGGCGGCGACGGCCTGGCCTCGGTGATCGAGGTCCACGCGAAACTGACGTTCGCCCATATGGTCTCCGATGGCCTGGCGATCGGAATAGCGTCGGGCCTGATCGTGGGTTTCGCGTTCGGGGCCTACCATTCGGCGTCGCCGGGCTTCCTGATAACCCGCGTCTGGTTCAGTCTGCAAGGCGAGTTGCCGTGGGCGTTCATGGGATTCCTTGAAGATGCCCATGAAATACGTCACGTGCTCCGCCAGAACGGGGCTAGCTACGAGTTCACCCACGTGGAACTGCAGCGCTACCTGGCCCGGTCTGCCGACGCGGGAGCCGGGAGTGGCCAGCCACCGGGGTTCAACCTCGGCGTTTACCGCAGACGTAGTCCGCTGAGGGCACGCCGAGGAATGGTGACAGGCTGAAGAAGAAATGGAAGTGACGTCGGCGGCCGCTCCAGCCGGCGGCCCGCTAGCCGAACCAGTCAGCCGGGTCTCGCCAGGCTGGATGGCCGCCGTCGCCGCCGCGAACCTGGGCCTTTTCATGGCGTACTTCGGCCCGCTGGGCGTGCTGCTGCCCGATCAGGTTCAGGCAATCGCCAACGCGCACCGGATCGTCGATTTCTCCCTGGTGAGCGGCCTTGGCGCAGTCGTTGCCATCGTGGTGAACCCGCTGGCTGGCGCCCTGTCCGATCGCACCGTCTCCCGGTTTGGCCGACGTCGGCCGTGGATATTAGGCGGTTCGCTGCTCACCGCGGTGGCACTGTGCCTGGTGGGACGCCTGCACACCGTACCGGAGATCGTGGCGGGCTGGTGCCTGGCACAGGTCGGCGTGAACGCTATGCAGGCTGGCCTGGCCGCTGTGGTTCCGGACCGGGTGCCGGTTGGCCAGCGCGGGGGCGTCTCCGGCTGGATCGGCATCGCGCAGACCGTCTCCGTGGTCGCGGCCACGGCGCTGGTCACGAAGATCTCCGGTTATTCGGGGTACCTGCTGCTGGCAGTCGCGGTCGTCGCGCTCGCCCTGCCGTTCGTGATCGGCACCGCCGACCCGCCGTTGCCGCACGCGGACCGGGCGCGCCTTAGCTGGCGCGTGGTCACCCAGTGCTGGTGGCCGGCCCGGTCCTGGACCCATGATTTCCGCTGGGCCTGGCTGACCCGGTTCCTGCTGGTCCTTGGCAACGCTATGGCCGTTGTGTACCTGCTTTACTTCCTGCGCCGGATCGGTTTCAGCGCGCTCTACCCCGGACACACGGCCGAGCAGGGTCTTGTCATCCTGCTATCGCTGTACGCCGCGGCCGTGGTGGGAACGACGGTGATCGCGGGACGGCGTTCTGACCGCACCGGTCGCAGACGGCATTCCGTTGCTATAGCCGGGGGAATCATGGCGGCGGCCGCGTTGCTGGTCGCTGCCCATCCGGGATGGTCGGCCCTGCTCATCGCGGCACCAGTACTCGGCGTCGGCTTCGGGCTGTACCTGTCGATCGACCAGGCACTGGTCACCCAGGTGCTGCCGTCGGCGGCCGAGCGAGCCACGAGCCTCGGGATGATCAGCGTCGCTAGCTCCGCAGCCCAGGCGAGCGCGCCCGCCATAGCTGCGCCCGTGGTGACCTACCTGGGCGGTTTCTCCACGCTCTACGTGTGCGTGGCGGTCGTCGTTCTGCTTGGTTCAGCGAGCGTGTGCCGCATCCGCTCCGTGCCGTGAGCCCGGCTATTCGTCGTCCGTGGGGGTGCCAAGCTGACTGAACGCACTGGATATAACCATGCGCATCGCTCGCGTCGACCATCGCCCGAACAGCTCGCGAAAGCACAGGTCACGTAGCCCGGTGCGGTGCCATTCTTCGAGCGTGATCAACTGGCCGTTCTGCTCTACATGGTTGGGAAAACTGTCGAAGATCTCCCAGCTGCTAACCGTGGTCTCTCCATGTTCCAGGAGTTCCGAGATCGCGCGCCGAGACGCCATGGCCGCCTGCGACGCGCGCCGGGCACCCTCGCCCGAGGCGAGCAGGGTATGATCCCCGAACAACTGGAAGCGCGGGCCATCCGGGGCTGATGAGACTACAAGCGAGTGCTTATTGAGGTACTCGTGTACCGCCTTCGAGGCGAATTGCACCGTGCCACTGCGGAGCATCGTCAGGTATGCGGCACGTTTCTCGCGGTTACTGTCGCCTATCGGGCCGCTCACCGCGTCACGGTCGTAAAGCTCGGGGCCGTGCAGCAGCGGCTGCCGCGCGAAGGTCATCGCGGCAAGCACATCACTGCGAGGGTAGGACACTCTGTTATCAGAAAGCCATTCGATATACCATTGCATTACCAGAGTCTTGTTGATCAGGTGGCCTGCGGCAAAGGAATCCTGGAGGAAGTGATCGGCATAGCCAGCGTAGATCCGCGCCCTGCGCCTCAGGCTTTCGCGGTCCTTTTCGCCCGCCGCCGCGGACTGCTCGATCAGTTCGCGGGCCATGAGGTGGAAGGAGTGCCAGCGGTGCCACGAAAAGGGAGCGAAGTGCGAGGCGTTGCGCGCCAGCACGGAGGAATACCGGCGCGACGGGGGGAACCCGCAACGCTTCCCGAGCCGATCGACCGCCGGCACTTCGGCAGCCTCGGTCAGGCCGCCGAGGAGTGTATAGGGCAACGCCCCCGGCAGGCGACGATGTGACCTCCGCTGGCCCTCGGACCGGCGCAGTTCCGCGATGCTCCAGGAACGCACCGACTGGATCAGCGGCTCCATGAACGCCGCCGGGGCGGTCTCGATCTCGCTGGGATGCCCAAGGTAGTCCGGGAGAACGTTCAGCTCCCCGAGCGTCACCACGAGGCCGCTGCCGGGCAGACGCAGCGTCTCCAATCCGACGTCCACACGGCGTGGGTCCTTGCCGAGTTGCTCCAGCAGCTCGCGGTACGCGCGGATCTGCCGAACGTCAACAGCGGTGAGGTCACCGAGCATGGCATGCTCCCAGGCCATATATCGCTGCACGATCGGCAGTCGGCTGGGGCTTGGGTTCGTTGCGTTGAGGATGAATGACCGGCCGGCTATGAACGCATCGGCAGCGGCGTCCGCTTCGCCCTCTTGCGACATCCGCGCCGCCGCGACGGAAACGGAACCGGACGCGCTCGTCTCCCCGGCAGACTGCTGGACCACGTGGGCAACCTCGTGTGCCAGCAGCCACAGACCCGCGCGTGTATGTGGAGCGAATGCCCCATCGGCGAAGTAGATGTCCCGGCCCACCGTGAACGCCCTGGCGTTCAGTGCCCGGCAAGCCAAGTCGGCACCGGTGTAGTGCAGCCGAATCGAAGCGAAGTCGATGCTGCTGCCGGGCAGGCAATACGTCCTGAAGAGATCCGCCAGTTCAGACAAAGATGCGCCCTGCCCTAATATCCGTGCCTCACACGATCATCTTGCATCGTCGTTCACCGACGGGCGCCTGCGAGCATTGCAATGCTCGCTTGTCACCTGCTCAGCGGAGCCGGGCCACCACCGCGTCCGCCTGCGTCAGCGTCACCGGCACGGGGATCTCGCTGACGGGGACGGTACGCGAGCCGCCGTCGAGGTAGACCACCTGGTCCTTCATGCACACGCGCAGCTCCGGGTAGCGCGCCACGATGGCGTCCTGGTCAGCTTGAGCCTGGGCGAACTGCTGCTCCGCCTTCGCGGCCTGGGCCCGCGCCGCCTGAGCCTGCATGGCCGGCGCGACCTGCTCGTTGACGACCTTCTTTGCCCCTCGGCCGATGGCCCGGCCGGCAAACCCGAGGGCCGAGCCGATGACCGCGCCGGCGGGGTCAGACAGAAGGTCGGCGGCGAACTCGGCACGTTCCCACTTCTTGCTCCGTCCCTTACGTGGCCGCGACCTGGAGCCCTCGACGTTGTTGTGGTTGTAGTTAACGTCATCGGCGCGAGGCCCGCCGGACTGGTCGATGAGGCGCTGGAAACCCTGCGCCCCGCCGGCGTTCATTATGTCGAAGAATTCGCGGATTGTGCGCACGTCCGCGCTGCTGCCGCACTGAGGGCAAACGGCCGCCCCTGTCTGGTATTCCATGATCCTATGATGCGCTCTTTAAGCCCTTTCTGATAGCCCTCCAAGGACGATTTAAGCGACGATGCAGACGACCGGCACCCGGGCGAGCTGAATGGCCTGCGCCACCACGGCCGCCGGGGTGGAATACGGTGGATCAAGTTGGTTATCTCCTGTCGGCGCTCAGGTAATTCCTCATGGTTGAGCGGTCCTGCGAGCGTTATTCGCCCTACCTCTGCTCCCATGAGCCATTGTCCGCCTGGACGGTAACTTCCAAGTCCCAGGGCAGACTCGAGAACTGCGCGGCTACCGCTCCTGTCGCGTTTACCGTGCACTGGTAGACATAGACTTTCCCCTCGTCTTGCCCGTTCGCGGCCTGCGCGTCATATGACGAGCTGGCCGCCGCCGCGGCAGGCTGCGACCTGCTGCCGCAGGGAGCTCGCGACGGAAGTGGCGCTGTCGGGCACAGCGGCCCCCTCCAGGCCGAGGCCCGAGTCATCGCTGACGCAGTGGCCCGCGCCAATCGCGGCGGGTCCGGAGCGGCCGCGGGTGAAGGCGGCCTCGAACGTGGCCTGGCCAATGTCCTGCGCGGCGTGAGGTCCGGGTACCAGCTCGCGCACTGGCGCAGAAGGATTAACCGGTACTTATCCGCGATGGCCCGAAAGCCGCGGTCCGCTCCTGGTCCGATGTGGCACCGAGCGCCCTGCGGACAAGCTCGACGTCGCTGGGCGGCTGCATCCCCTCCATGATCCCCTCCCTGCTTCGCAGTCTGCGACCGGCATGTCGCATTCGTGTCACGGCGACGTGACGGAACGGTCAGTCCAGCGGCTGCCTCGCTATGCCGTGCGGCTCGCGGCCGGCTAGCAGCCAGCCGGCGCACGCGGCGATCAGGGGCAGCCCGATCAGCAGGGCCGCGATGTCGGTCGTCAGCGTGCCGCCGGAGATGACCGCCGGGCTGGTGTGGGTCCAGGCCAGTCCGGCGATCACCGCCCCCGCTACGCCGAGGACCGCGCCCAGCAGGGCGACCGCGGCGGCTGTCGCGGCGGTGATCGTCCGCCGTGTGCTGGCACTGGCACCGGCCGCGGTGAGGGCGCGCAGGTCACGTGCGGTCTCGCTTCGGATCAGGCCGACGGACATGGCGAGCACCCCGAGCGCGATCACGATGCCTAGCGCGGTGACGCCGTCCGTGATCTCGCCAAGGCTCACTGAACCGGACATCGTCTCGACCGTCACCCCGTAGGCGAGCGCGAGCTGCCTGGCGGCGCTGATCTGCGCCGCAGTGAGCGGGCCCGGGGCCTGGATGAGCCATCCGTTCAGGCTGAGCGTCAGGTGGTACCTGCTCACCGCGGACTCGGTGATGAGCGTGTTCGGCGCGGAAGTGCCACCGGGCAGGCCGGCGATCGTCTGGATCACCGGGCTGAGCAGGCAGTCGTTGCTGGGGGCGCACGAAAGACTGCCGCCCCCGAGGGGACGGCCGGAGCTGGCCCACGTCATCCGCAGATGCGGCAGGCCGGCCAGGCCAGGCACCTCGGTGAGGATGTCGGTGTCCTGGCCGATCTGGCTGGCCTTGATGCCGTACACGGCGAGCAGCCGCGGGGTGGCGACGTACAGGGTGCCGGTGAAGTGCGCGGTGCCCGGCTGGTTGGTGCCGGCCTGGAACAGGCTGGCTCCGGTTACGTCCAGCGGCACTGCAGGCCGGGCGTGCAGGCCCGCGGCATAGCTGTCCACCTGCCTGCCGAGGCCGGCCAGCTGGGCGCTGGTCTGTCCCTTGACGAAGCCGCCGCCGATCTGGGGCTGGACGTAGACGATCAGCTGGCTGCTGGACAGGTTCGGGCCCATCCAGTCCAGCGGGTTCTCGGCCTTGATGCTGGTAACGACGCAGATCAGCATGGCCAGGAACAGGGCGAACGTGGTGGCGGAGAGCGCGGCGCCCGACCTGGCCCGGTAGCGGGACAGGTCCCGCAGCGCTATCCGGATCGCGACCGGCACCCTCGGTCCGGCCCCGGTCGCCAGCATGCTGATGGCCAGCGGGGCGAGCAGGAAGATGCCGGCGATGACCGCGACCAGGCCGGCCAGCAGGAGCACCGAGGCGTGCTGCCGCTGGCCGCTCGGTCCGCCGGCGAAAACCAGGAAGGCGACGCCGGCCGCGAACACGATAACGCCGGGACCGGCCGAACGGCGGATGGCTCTGGGCGCAGCGGGCCGGCCGGACAGCGCGGCCACGACCGGCGTCCGGGCCATGGTCGCGGCCGGGCGGAGGGAGGCGAGCACCGATGTCCCGATCGCGAGCACGATCCCGGCCGCGATCGCCCACAACGGCAGATTGGCCGCGTCGACGACGTGGCCGGTGTCCTCCTGCAGGACGGGTGCGTAGGCGAACCAGGCGGCGAAGCCCAGCACCGCTCCGGCGAGTGCGGCGGCGACGCCGACCAGCAGGCCGCTTGTGGTCATGACGAGGCGGACGTTGCGTTCTGTCGCGCCGATCGCGCTGAGCATGCCCAGGGCGCGCAGCCTGCGCTGGGCCATCACGGAGAAGCCGGCCACCGCCACCAGGCCGATGAAGATGAGGCCGAGCACCGCCACCACCAGAACGATCGTGCCAGGCGGGATGGTGCTAGCGCTGCCGGTGGGAAAGGACAGCGCCGCCGCGGGGATACCGGGCAGGGTTCCGCCGGTACTGCTGATCACCTGCTGCGCCGCGGCGGAGCCGAGCAGCATGATCACCTGGCCGGGGTGCCTCACCTGGCCGGGGACGACCAGCGCGAACTCGTCGCTCAGGTCGCTCGGGTTCTGCACGATCCCGGTCACCCGCCAGGTGGCGCCGCCGGCCCGCCAGGTCCCGCCCGTGTGCGCGTCGTACAGGTCCGCGACACCGCTGGTCAGCGCGACCTGGCCGGGGCCGGCCGGGTATCTGCCGCTGACCAGGCCGAGCATCGGGGCGTTGTACAGCCCGTGCGTTTTCTCCGCTCGCAGGTGCACTGACGCAGTCGTGCCAGTAGCGACGTTCTGATTCTCTATGACATCGGCCGGACCCCAGCGGCCCTGGATGGCGGCGATGTCGGCGGCCAGATGCGGGTCACTGCCGGGCAGCGTGACGAGCGCGGCGGCGGTGCCGAACGTCGCGTAGTCCGGGTTGGCGGGCAGCGTGTTCTGCGCGACGCCGGCGCCCCAGATCGTGGCCGCGACCGCCACGGTGAGCAGGCCGAGGATGAGCAGCTGCTGGCGCCACTCGCGCCGGAACAGCCGCCAGCCCCAGCGGAACACCGCGCGGCGGGCGGGGACCCCGCCGTTGCCGGCGCTCACCGGTCCTCCCCCGGCACCGTCTGCTCGACGACGCGGCCGTCCCTGATCGATACCACCCGGTCCGCCCACGAGGCGAGCTGCGCATCATGGGTGACGACCACGGCGGCGACGCCTTGCTCGCACGCGGCGTGGATCATGCGCATCACCACCTCGCCGTTCACTGAGTCCAGCGCGCCTGATGGCTCGTCGGCCAGCAGCAGCTTCCGGTCACCGACCACCGCGCGGGCGATCGCCACCCGCTGCCGTTCACCGCCGGACAGCTGGTCCGGGTAGCTCGACGCGCGATCGGCCAGGCCGAGGGCGTCCAGGGAGCGCAGGCCTGCCTGGCGTGCCTTCCTCGCGCTGGTGCCGTCCAGTTCCAGTGGCAGCGCCACGTTTTCCGCGGCGGTCAGGCCAGGGAGCAGGTTGAAGTCCTGGAACACGTAGCCGATCGACTGGCGGCGCAGCCGGGCCTTTTCGTTGCGCGACATCGCGGCCAGATCCTGTCCGGCGATGAGGACCTGGCCGCTGGTCTGCTCCTCCAGGCTGCCGGCGATGGTCAGCAGCGTCGACTTGCCTGACCCGCTCGGCCCCATCACCACCACTAGCATCCCCGCGTCAACCTCGAGGCTGACCTCACGCAGCGCGTGCACCTGGGCCGCGCCCTCGCCGTACACCCTGGACACCTGCCGCATTTCAAGCGTTCTCATGGTTCCTCCATGGAGGACGTTCTACGAGAACGGCCATTACACCGGCCGGACGGCGGCCGTAATGTCGGTGTAAGGCCCGGCCGGGCATGCTGTGGCGGGGAACGCCGCGCCTGACCGACGGCCGGAAGTGGAGGTGGCGATGATACGCCGACCGCGCCGCACCGTGCGGATGCGCCTGACCGCCTTGTACTGCGTTCTGTTCGTGCTGTCCTCCATCGCGCTGCTGACCATCGCGGCCATTACCAACCTGGGACAAGGCCCTGTCCCTGTCCAGCAGTCGTTGCCTGAGCACTCGGAGATATCCCGGTACCTGCGCAGCTCGGTGATCGCGCTGGGCGAGATGACGGTGGTCTCGGTGGCGGCGGGCTGGCTGGTCGCGGGCCGGGTGCTGCGGCCGCTGCGCGCGATGACGGCGACCACGCGGCGGATCTCCGCGGACAACCTGCACGAGCGGCTCGCCATCGGCGGCCCCGGCGATGAGCTGAAAGACTTCGCCGACACGATCGACGCGCTGCTCGGGCGCCTGGACGGCGCGTTCGCCGCGCAGCGCCGGTTCGTCGCCAACGCCTCCCACGAGCTGCGCACTCCCCTCGCGACGATGCGGGTATCGGTGGATGTCGCCGTCGCCAAGCCCGGGCCGGTACCACCGGAGACAATCACCCTGGCCGGCCAGGTCCGCACCGAGCTAGACAAGGTCGACGAACTGCTCGAAGGGCTGCTCGCGCTCGCCCGTGCCCAGCACGGCGTCCTGCCCGGCCACGCGGTGCTCCCCCTGGATGGCATCGTGGCCGCGGCGCTGGCCGCGCAGGCAGGCGCGATCGCCGCCGGGAACCTGACCGTGCAGCACGCCGGCGGCGACGGCATCTGGGTCGAGGGCAGTCAGCCGCTGCTGCGCCGGATGGCCGACAACGTGATCGGCAACGCCGTCAGCCACAACCGCGACGGCGGCTGGATCCGCATTACCGCCACGGCCGGCGATGGCGCGGCCCGGCTGGTCATCGAGAACGGCGGCGACATCCTGGACCCGGCCCAGGTCGCCGAGCTGGCTCAGCCATTCCGGCGGCTCGGCGCGGACCGCACCGGCTCAGATGACGGAACCGGGCTCGGCCTGTCAATCGTCGCGGCGACCGCCGAGGCTCACGGCGGCTCCCTTGACCTGCAGGCCAGGCCGGGCGGCGGCCTCAATGTCACGATCACGCTGCCGCTGGCGCCGCGCGCTCCTGTCGCCGCCGGCACCGGGGACCGGGCGGGAGTCCCAGCATGAGAGTCCTGGTGGCCGAGGACGCCCGTGCCCTCGCCGACCGGGTCGCCGAGGGCCTTCGCGATCAGGGCATGGCCGTGGACATCGCGCGTGACGGGCTGGAGGCGGCGGCCAAGCTCGACGTCAACGCCTACGATGTGGTTCTCCTCGACCGCGACCTTCCGGGCATCAGCGGCGACGTCCTGTGCCAGATGATCACCTCCCGCGACCAGCGGGCGATGGTGCTCATGCTGACCGCGGCCGGCTCACCGCAGGACCGGGTGAGCGGCCTTGGCCTGGGCGCCGATGACTACCTCGCCAAGCCGTTCCACTTCCCGGAGCTCGTGCTGCGCATCCGCGCCCTCGCCCGGCGCCAGCCGTCCGCGCGGGCCTGCGTCCTGCGCGCGGCCGGGATCGAACTCGACCCGGCGACGCGGATGGCGGCCCGTGACGGGCGGACGCTGGACCTGTCGGTCAAGGAGTTCGCCGTCCTCGAGGCGCTGCTGCACGCCAGCCCTGCGTTCCTTTCCGCGGAAGATCTCCTTGAGACAGCGTGGGACGAGAACGCCGACCCGTTCACCACTGCCGTCACCGTCACCATCAGCCGCCTGCGCCGCAAGCTCGGCGACCCTCCCGTCATTGCCACCACCCCAGGCGTCGGCTACCGCATCCCCTGATGTGGCGTCAGGACGGCTGGCTGGCCAGTTCCTGCCAGGTCCTGCCGCTGCGGACGCTCGCCGGGCACTCGGTCACGATGTCGGAGCCTGGCCGTGCGTCATCGTCGCGGACCTTGATGAGGATCCAGCGACGCGCACCGGTCCTGGTCAGGGCGAAGCCGCCCCGCAGCTTGTGCCCATGCAGGACGAAAGACACGTGACCTGGCTCGTCCCGCACGACATCGGCGGTGCCTTCATCCCAGATGATCACTGCCCCGCTGCCGCGCCGGTGACCCTCGTGCACCCCCTCGAAGTCACCGGCGGACAGCGCGTGATCCTCCACCGGCACGGCCAGCCGGCGGACTACCGGGTCGAGTGAGGGGCCCTTGGGCACCGCCCAAGAACGCAGTACATCACCCGCCTGCAGGCGGAAATCAAAGTGCAGCGTTGTCGCGTCGTGAAGCTGCACGACGTAGCGGGAGGGTGCCATAGGGCAATTGTCTCGCCACGCTCGCCGCCGCCGCCGCCAGAAACTTGCCTGCGGTGGCGCGGCGATTCTGCGGGAGCGGGCGGGTCTATATGTGTAGGCCGCCCCCGCGGCGGCCCGGAGGTCAGAAATCTGGACGCTACAGGAGGTCCTCATGTCCAGCAGTGAACTAGCAGGAGCGACGGCGCTGGTGACCGGCGCCAGCCGGGGCTTTGGCCGGGGCATCGCTACCGCCTTGAGCCAGGCCGGCGCGAAGGTCGTCGGCGTGGCCAGGGACCAGGCCCGGCTCCAGGAGCTCGGTGCCGAGCTCGGCGGGTCTTTCACCGCGGTGGCCGCCGACGCCGCCGACCCGATGGTGGCCGGGCAGCTCATCGACGCCTACCACCCGGATCTCCTGGTGCTCAACGCGGGCGCGACCCCGCTGCCGCGGCCGATCCAGCAGCACACGTGGCAGACATTCAGCCGGAACTGGGACGTAGACGTTCAGCACGTCTTCAACTGGACGCGCGAAGCGCTGCTCGCTCCGCTCGCGCCTGGCAGCACCGTTATCACGCTGTCCAGCGGAGCCGCGCTGTTCGGATCGCCGCTGTCCGGCGGTTACGCCGGGGCCAAGGCCACGATCAGGTTCCTCACCGCCTACGCCGCCCAGGAGTCCGCGCGGGACAAGCTCGGCATCAGGTTCGTGTCGCTGCTGCCGCAGCTGACACCCGAGACCGCGCTGGGCGCGGTGTTCGCCGCCGCCTACGCCGCCCGGGAGGGCGCGGACGCGGCGGCACGAGCCGGCGGCCCGGCGCTCACTCCCGGGCAGGCCGGCCAGGCGGTCACCGACCTGGTCACCGGCTCCGGGTACGACCAGGACGCCTACGTGCTCACGGCCGCCGGCCTGCGCCCGGCGCCCTGACTCCCGCTGGGGCCCGCACCGCCGATGTGAGACGTCAACGGCGGCGCGGGCCTCCTCGCTGTAGCAAGGAGACGTACCTGCCGGCGACCGGATCGCGACGAATGTGTGCCTGACCGCGATCGAGCGGCGGCCGCTCCTGTCGGGGCTTGGCGCCCCGGCCGAGGATCTGGCGCCGGGCGGTGACCGTGCGAGCTGACACCGGCGGGTGCCGGTGAGGATGATCCTCCCGCGGATCGCGCCTTTATGCGATTCGCAGTCAGATGGTTACACACTGCGTATGGTCTTGACATGGCTAATAATCGCGCCCACCGGCTGCTAATCACCGGAGTGCTGCTGCTACCTGCAGTGGCAGGCTGTTCGGCGAACGGATCGGCACCGCCCGCGATACCAAGCGCAAGCGGACTTGGCTCACCGGCCAGCTCGCCATCTCCGGTAGCCAAGACGACCTTCCGGACGGCAAAACGCACGGCGGTACGAACCAGCAGACCTGCAATTCCGTCCGCACCCGCCGCTACACCGCCGCAAACCGCTCAAGCACCGCCACCGCAGACCGTTCAGGCACCGCCACCGCCGCCTCCGGCAACTACCGGCTGCTACCCGCTGAGCGACGAGGGAACCTGTTACGAACCCGGCGAATACTGCCGCGACTCCGACCATGGTGCCACCGGCGTAGCCGGCGATGGCGAGGCAATCGTCTGCACAGACAACGACGGCTGGCGCTGGGAGCCGGACTAGCGCTGCGAACGCCCGCAGAGCGGACGGGGTGGGGGAAGTAGCTAGCCTGCCGAAGTAAAACCTGCAGCCTCCCGGGGGATAGGCGGGCCGGGTTTCGCGCATTTAACAGCACCTAGACCACCGCTACGTCCTGCATGAGCGGTTGGGCGCATTTGCGCCATTCGCGGCCTCTTGCCCAGCACCAGGCGATCGCATCCGGAATCGCGAGAAGACATGGTACGCCCGTGCAGGATTCGGCATCATGTGCGCACAAGGCCAGCCGAGACGCCGTTACCGTCCAGAGATATGCGCCAGTTACACCAAATTGCCGGTAGCCCGTCTGAAGCTGCTCGCGGGGCGGGGAGGGAGGCGTATCGGGTGGGCCGAGCTGCGGCGGGGGTGGCGGGAGCGTAGCGTTCGGGGTATGACGTGGGCATCGCTCTCCTATGACCAGTGGTCGGCTACGTGTGACACGCTGCATGCGCACACGCAGGTGCTCGGCAAGCTCGCGGCGGGGCTGGCGCCGCCGGAGCCGCAGCTGCAGCACTCGGCGCTGCGGCTGACGGCGCGGGGGTGGGAGACGGCGCCGCTGCCGGCACCGGACGGGTCGGGATCGCTGGTGGTGGCGCTCGACCTGCACACCCATGAGGCGGTTGCCGAGCACAGCGACGGGCGGACCGAGCGGGTGCCGCTGACACCTGACCGGCCGGTCAGGGCGGTCACCAGGGACGTTCTGGCGGCGGTGAGCAGCCTGGGCGGCCCGGTACGTATCGATCCGACGCCGCAGGAGGTCCCGTGGACGGTGCCGCTGGACAAGGACGACGTGCACGCGCGGTACGACACCGGGCAGGTGAGCGCCTACTTCACGGCGGCGACCCAGGCGGCGCTGGTCCTGGCGGCCTACCGGGCACCGTACCGGGGGCGGTCAACGCCGGTGAACGCGTGGTGGGGCTCGTTCGATCTCGCCGTCAGCCTGTTCTCCGGCGAGGCCGCCGATCCGCCGTCGAACGACTTCATCATGCGTAACGCGATGGACGCCCAGGAGGTGGCCGTCGGCTGGTGGCCGGGCGACGGCCGCTACGGGAAGGCCGCGTTCTACGCGTACGCGCACCCCGCCCCCGAGGGTTTCTCCCGCGCCGCCTTGTCCCCGCCGCCGGCACGCTGGGACGGCACGCTCGGCGAGTTCATCCTGGACTGGGAGGACGTGTGCGCCACCGATGACCCGCACGGAACGGCGCTGACGTTCGCCCGTTCCGTTTTCCAGCACTCGTGCGTGGTGTGCGGATGGGATACCGCGCTCGCGGCAAGCGCGAACGGGACACCGCCGCCGGTCCGCTGAGCGCCCGGCGAGCGTTATGCCTTAGGCGCCACCAGCACAGGCTCGGCGGGCAGGGTGACCGAGACCGAGGTGCCGGGCGCGATGGACGCCGCGACCGAGCTCGGCTTGTCGACCTGGACCGTGACATCACCGGACAGCAGCACCCCGATGCGGGTCACCGAGCCGAGGAAGGTCCTGGTCGTCACGATGCCGTTCCCGTTCGCCGCGACCTCCACGGTGAGGCCTTCCGGGCGGACAAGGACGTGTACCTCCGACCCGGACAGGTCCTCGAGCGAGCTGTGCGACAAGACCGGCACCGTGACATCAAGGACGCGGACGCTCTGTGCACCATCAAGCCGGGCACCCTCGAGCCGGCCAGGCAGCCGGTTCATCACGCCCACGAACTCGGCCACGAACGAGGTCGCCGGGTGCGCGTACAGCTGGTCAGGCGCGGCGATCTGCTCCAGCCTGCCCTGGTTCATGACGCCGACCCGGTCGGCCATGGAGAGGGCTTCCTCCTGGTCGTGGGTGACGAACATCGTGGTCGTACCGAGCCGCTGCTGCAGCATCCTGATCTGCTCGCGCAGCTGCAGCCGGACCTTGGCGTCGAGCGCGGACAGCGGCTCGTCGAGCAGCAGCACGCGCGGCTCGATGGCGAGCGCCCTGGCCAGCGCCACACGCTGCTGCTGACCGCCGGACAGCTGGTGCGGGTACTGCTTGGCCTGCGGGGCCAGGCCCACCATGTCCAGCAGCTCCGCGGCACGGCGCCGCCGGTCACCGGTGCCCACGCGCCGCATGCGCAGGCCGAACGCCACGTTGTCCACTGCCGACATGTTCGGGAACAGGCTGTAGCTCTGGAACACCATGCCCATGTCCCGCGAAGCGGCCGCCGCGCCTGACACGTCGCGGCCGCCGACGAGCACCTCGCCGGAGTCGGCATACTCGAACCCCGCGACGATCCGCAGCGCGGTTGTCTTGCCGCAGCCGGACGGGCCGAGCAGGGCGACAAGCTCACCGGGGGCGATATCGAGAGACAGCCCGTCCAGGGCCCTGGTCCCGCCGAAGACGCGGGTCAGGTCGCGCAGCGAGACGCTGCTCCCCTCGCGGGCGGTGCCGCCGGCCGCGGCGGCGAGACCGCTGACAGCCGTGTCCTTGGCAGCGTTGGCAGTCATCAGTTTCCTATCGTTTCGCGGGGAGCCACGGAGAACAAGGTCACCTCGCCGCCGCCGGTACGGCGGGACTGGCGGCTGGCGGCAACCGTGATAACCATCAGGATGATCCAGGTGACGAAGAGCGCGAACAGTGACGCGGCGACCGAGATATTGGCGTCAAGCTGGTCGAACTCGACGATCCAGACCGGGAACGTCGTCTTCAGCACGATGCTGGCCATGGTGAACTCGCCGAGGACGAGCGCCACGATCAGGACGGTTGCCGAGATCACCGCGGTCCGGATGTTAGGCAGGATGACACGCCACAAGGTGGTGAAGATGCCGGCGCCGAGCGAGTTCGATGCCTCGGTGAGCGTCTTGACGTCGATCGAGCGCAGCCCCGCGTCGATGGCACGGTAGGCGAACGGCAGCGCGAGGATCACGTACTCCAGGCCGAGCAGCCAGACGCTGGCCCGCAAGGCCAGCGGCATCGCCTGGAGCACGCCGGTGGCGAGCACGACCGGCGGGATGACGATCGGCAAGATCGTGACGACATCCAGCATGCGGCGCATCCGCGGCAGCCGCAGGTGCACGTAGACGGTGGTCGGAACCATCAGCAGCATGGTGACGAGCCAGACCACCGCCGCGAGCCGCAGTGACAGCCACAGCGACGGCCAGAACCCGGGCTGGGTGAACAGCGACGGGAACGCCGATATGCCCGCGAACCGCAGCGCCGCGAAGAGCGGGACCAGGAAATAGACACCCGCGATCAGCAGGATTGCCCAGCGCCACACGGGAAGGGATGCGCGCCGGCGACGCGGCCGGGGTATCGCCCTCGGCGTTGGCGCCTGCTCAGCCGTTACCGCAGCCATTTCGACGCCCTTCGCTGCATGAGCAGGTAAAAGACCATGAGGATCGCGATGATGACCACCATTCCGAGCGCCAGCGCCTCGCCGAGGTTCGTCCCGTTGGCCAGCACATTGCCGCTGACGAGGTTCCCGATCTGGATCGAGGTCAGCGCGATCGAGCCGGAGGTCAGCGCCTCGGCGGTGGCGTAGGCGGCGAACGCGGAGCCGAACAGCAGCGTCACGCACGACAGGAACGACGGCATCAGCACGGGGCCGCCGATGTACCGCCAGAACTGCCAGGACCGGGCGCCCAGGTTCTCCGCGGCCTCGCGCCAGGCTGGGCGCAGCCCCTCCAGGGCCGGCAGGATGATCAGTACCATCAGCGGGATCTGGAAGTACATGTAGACCAGTTCCATGCCGGTCACGTTGCTCAGCGAGAAGCCCAGCGTGTAGATGTTTATCCCGATGTCGTGCAGCCAGGTGGTCACCAGGGCGGACGAGCCGACCGACGCGATGAACACGAAGGCGAGCGGGACGCCGCCGAAGTTCGCGAACACCCCGGATATCGTGATGACGATCTGGCGCAAGAACGCGCCGCGCTTCGCGGTGAAGATCGCGTAGGCGATCAGCAGCCCGAAGATGCCGGGGATCACGGCGGCGATCAGCGACACGGTGATGGACTGCCTGAACCCCTCCAGGTAGACCCCGTGCACGGCGCTGCTGACGTTGGACGTCGTGAAGGCGCCTGTCGTCGGGTTCTTGAAGGCACCGATGATGATCACGATCAGCGGGACGGCCAGGAAGTACACCACGTAGGCGACGAAGGGCAGCAGGGCCGCGTAGCGGGCGGCTACGCGCACCGGCTTGGGCGCACGTGCGAGCGAGGGAACGAAGCGGCGAACCCCGGAGCCCCCCTCGAGGGACTCCGGGGCGGCAGCTACTGCACTGGTTTCAGGCACGGCTCGTCAGCTCTAGACGGACGGCCACTGCTGGTCGACAACGGTGCCGGCCGTGGTCTGCTGCGCGATGGTCGGCAGCTGGAGCGTGCTGCTGCCCGGCACCGCAGGCAAGGCCGCGTTGGCGGCCGCGTTGACCGCACCGTTCGAGACGAGGGCCGGCAGCTCGATCGGCCGGGTCGATCCCTCGAGGAAGAGGTTCTGCCCCTCCGTGGAGTACAGGAACTCTTCCCACAGCCGTGCGGCGGCGGGGTCCGGGGCCGAAGCGCTGATCGCCTGGTCGTAGTAGCCGGCGTAGACGCCATCCGTCGGGATGACGATCTTGAGGTCCTTGACGACCGTCTTGACCTCAGAGTTCAGCAGGTAGTCCCACCAGACCAGGATCGGGGTCTCACCGGACTGAACGGTCGCCGGGGTACCCTCGACCGGGTTGAAGTTGCCGGCCGCCTTCAGCTGCTTGAAGTAGCTGATGCCCGGGGCGATGTTCGCGAACGAGCCGCCGTCGGACAGGGCCGCGGCGTACACGGCGGCGAACGCCGACCCGGTCTGGGCCGGGCTGCCATCGATCGCGACCTCGTTCTTGTACGGGCCGGTAAGCAGCGACTTGAACGAGGTCGGGGCGACCTTGATCTTCGCCGGGTCGTAGCCGATCGCGACGTAGCCGCCGTAGTCGGCGTAGTAGTCGCCGTCGCTGGCCTTAGCCGCGGCCGGGATGTCACTCCAGGTCTGCACTTCATACGGGGCCCAGAGGCCCTTCTGCTGGCCTTCGGCGGCGAATGAGCCGCCCACGTCGACGACGTCGGGCGCGGTGGACTGGCCCTTGAGCTGCGTGACCGCCTGCAGCTCCTGGGCACTGGAGCCCTCGGGGTTCGCGTCCGTGATGCTGATGCCGTACTTGGCCTTGAAATCAGACATGATCGTGCCGTAGTTGGCCCAGTTGCTTGGCAGCGTGATGACGTTGAGCTGCCCCTCCTTCTTGGCCGCAGCCACCAGCGCGGACATCCCCCCGCACTGCGCCACGCTGTCGCACGTCGCGAAGTTAACGTTCGAGCTGGAAGAACCAGTGGAGCTTGAGCTTGCGGTATTGCTGGCTGCTGAGCCTGCTGCCGGTCCGGAGCTTGATGAGCTGCAGGCGGCAGTGATCAGCACGGTGCTGGCAACCACGGCACCGGCCGTGATTACTTGACGTGCGCGCAAAGTACCCTCCCAGGCCGCCTCCCGCCGTTTCCAGGGGGGCGAGCGTGAATTGTTGGCTAGACAAGTTGAGATCATGGCTAGTCAAAATGAACGGGAGGTGTCCCAGGCTGGGCTTTTTCGCGTCCTTTGCCAGGCAAGTTGGTATATTTAGTTACAGGTCACGTTTAAATGAGGCGGACGCTGCGGAGATCGAGCTGGCGCAGCACCTCGTCCGCGGCGGCCGGATCGGTCCCCGGCTCGATCCGGGCGAGGAGCACCTCGCGCCTGGCCGCGGCCAGCATCTCGGCGTACACGCCGTCCAGCTTCCTCATCTGCTCGGCACGCTCGGCAAGCCTGTCCTTGACGTCGGCGTCCTGGCCCTGGGCGGCGGCGTCCCCGGCCAGCATGACCAGCATTCCCTGCTGCCGCCTGCGCAGGATCTCGCTCACCTCGGCGGGCAGGTCGTCGAGGACGTCGAGCTCGCGCAGCCGGCTCAGCGAGGCCTTGGCGGCCCGCTTGGACAGCCGCCGGATAGCGGCCTCCTCCAGGCTGGCGTCGGCGGTCACCTGCAGCCGCTTCACTACCCACGGCAGGGTCAGCCCGGGCAGCACGAGGGTGGTCACGATGATCGCGAAGGTGATGAGCACCAGCTCACCGCGCTCCGGAGTGTTCGCGGGCAGGGCGAGAACGAGCGCGATCGTCGCCAGTCCGCGCATCCCGCACCAGGCCAGCACGAAGTCCTCACGGGAATTCCGGCTGGTCCGCTCCGCGCGTTCCTCGCCGCCGAAGTGCCGCACCAGCGGCCCGGCCACCAGCATCCAGGCCAGCCTGACCCCGAAGATGACCCCGCAGATGGCCAGGGCCGGCAGCAGCGTAGCCCCCCGCACGCCCACGTCGGAGTCGATGACTTCCCGCAGCTCCAGCCCGATCAGCCCGAAGGCTACCCCGGTGATGAGCATCTCGATCGTGTCCCAGAACGCACCGCCGCTGAGCCGGTCCGCCACCCCTGCGTCGTCATCACCGCGGCGTCCCAGGTACAGCGCCGCCGCGAGCACCGCGAGCACCCCGGAGGAGTCGATGGCGCTGGCCAGCAGGTAGCAGGCGAACGGCACGGTCAGGGTCAGGCCGCTGCGGGCGGTGGACTCACCGATCATCGACAGCAGCTTCCCCGATATCCAGGCGACGGCGATGCCCATGCCGGCCCCCACCACGGCCTCGTAGATGAATTTCGGCGCCAGCTCCCAGGCGGAGAACCGGTTGCCGTCGATGTACTGGATCGCCATGCCGTAGATCACCAGCGCGGTCGCGTCGTTGCAGAGGCCCTCGGCCTGCAGCAGGGTAACCAGCCGGCGGGGCATGCCCAGCGGCCCGGCGACGGCCTCGGCCGCGACCGGGTCCGGTGGCGCGGCGAGCGCGCCAAGGGCGATCGCCGCGGCGACGCTGACGCCGGGCACTACCGCGCGGGACGTGAACGTGACGGCGACCACAGTCACCACGACCAGCACGCCGGCCAGGCCGAACACGGACCGCCGCCGGTCCCACAGCACCCGCCACGAGGTACGCTGCGCCGTCGCGAAGATCAGCGGCGGCAGGAACAGCGGCAGGATCAGGTTCGGGTCGATCCGCAGCATCGGCACGTCTGGGATCAGCGCCAGCCCCGCGCCGAGCAGCAGCACGAGCACCGGGTAGGGCCGGTTGATCCTCTCCCCCACCCCGACCAGCAGCACTGTCCCCAGCATGAGGCCGAGGACGACCCCCATCGCGCCTACCGCTCCGTGACTCACGTTACGTATTCTTCCGGTCGCATCACCACCCGGCGGTCAGGCCACGCCGGTCGCGCCGGCGCCGCATATGCCGGCCTGTTCAGGGCAGTTGCCCGTAATGGCCAGAGAACGCAGCTCGGGCGGGGTAGAGGTAGATCCCGACACCGTTCCCGACCCCTCACTCAAGGACGCGGCGCACGACTCCGATCCCATGGAGGAGGCCGTAGCCGCGGCGCACGACGAGGCGGAGCGAACCGGGGGTCTGGGCAGGCCGGGCAAGGCGATGAACCGGCGGTCGCCGTTCTTCATCGGCATGACCGCAGCGGCGGGGGTGGCCGTTACCTACGGCGTTATCGAGCTGGTCATCAAGGCCCGGTCGATGCTGATCCTCATCGGCCTGGCGCTGTTCATCGCGGCCAGCCTGGATCCCGTGGTCGCCTGGCTGTGCCGGCACCGGGTGCCCCGGTGGGCGGCGGTGGTCACGGTTGTCGTCGGCGTCATGGCCGTCGGCGCCGGCTTCCTCGCCGCGGCGGTGCCGCCCATGGCTGCTCAGGCCACGGCCCTGGTGCACAACATGCCGCACTACATGCATGAGCTGCAGGATCACAACTCCAGCCTGGGCAAGCTGAACACCAAGTACCACCTCCAGCAGCGGGTCAGCAGCGTGATCAGCAGCAAGGGCGGCTCGCTGATCGGCGGCGTCCTCGGTGCCGGGGAACTCGTCCTCAGTGCTGTCTCCTCGATGCTGCTCGTGCTGGTGCTCAGCGTGTACTTCCTCGCCAGCCTGCCCAAGACCAAGCTGTTCGCCTACCGGCTGGTGCCGCAGTCCCGCCGCCCGAGGGCCATCCTCATTGCCGACGAGATCTTCGCCAAGGTCGGCGGCTACATGCTCGGCAACCTGCTGACCTCGGCCATCGCCGCCCTGGGTACCTTCTTCTGGATGCTGGCCTGGGGAATCCCCTACCCGGTGCTGCTGGCGCTGCTGATCGGACTGCTGGATCTCATCCCGGTCATCGGCTCCAGCGTCGGCGGAGCCATCGTGACACTGGTCGCTCTCACCGTCTCGCTGCCGGTCGCGATCGCGACGCTCGCCTTCTATATCGCCTACCGGCTGGCGGAGGACTACCTCATCGTGCCCAGGGTGATGGGCCGCACCGTCCAGGTGCCCGCCATCGTCAGCATGGTGTCCGTGCTGGTGGGCGGGGTGCTGCTCGGCATCATCGGCGCCCTGGTCGCCATCCCGGTTGCCGCCGCGATCCGGCTGCTGCTGCAGGAGATCACCTTCCGCCGCCTCGACCAGAGTTAGCAAGGAGCACAGCTGTGACTACCTCCGCTGCCCGGCGCGCCCGCAACCGTGCCGGGCACCGCCCCGCCCGCCAGCCAGCCGGAAGCCCGGCGCTGCGCGGCCTGGCCCGCGCCGGCCTGGTCGCTCGCGGTGTCGTGTACCTGCTGATCGGCTGGCTGGCGGCGCGGATCGCATTCGGCAACTCACGCCAGCAGGCCGATAGCACCGGGGCGCTGCACGCCGTCGCCGGCACGCCGCTCGGGAACGTGCTGCTGTGGCTGCTGGCCGCGGGTTTCGCGGGCCTGGCCGTGTGGCGGCTGGCCGAGGCGGCGGCGGGTTCCGGCACCGGCCGCCGCCTGCAGGCTCTGGGCCTGGGAGTGCTCTACGCGGTTGTCGCCTACGGAACGCTGAAGTACGCGCTCGGCCTCGGCGCGCCGCAGTCCAGCAACAAGCAGGCCGTCGACCTGACCGCGACCGCGATGCAGCATGCCGGCGGCAAGCCGGTCGTGATCATCATCGGCTTCGCCCTCATCGCCGGCGGGCTGTACCTGATCTGGTCGGCGGTCCAGCACACGTTCCTCCGCAGCCTGGACACGCGCAGGATGACCGCGCGCACCCGCAAGGCGGTGGAGTGGCTGGGCATTGCGGGCGGCGTCGCGCGCGGTGTCGTGTTCGGTACCGCCGGGATCTTCCTCGTAATAGCGGCGGTCAGGTCACAGCCAGGTCAGGCGAAGGGCGTCGACTCCGCGCTGCGTGCCCTGGCCGCCACCCCGTTCGGCCCGTGGGTGCTCATGCTGGTCGCGATCGGCCTGATCATGTTCGGTGCCTACTCCTGCTGCGAGGCGCGCTGGTTCCGCGCAACCGGACGCTAGCCCCAGACCTCCCTGGCGACGTCCACGATCAGGCGGAGCTTGGCCACCTCCTCGTCGTAGGTAAGCACGTTGCCCTCGACGGTGGAGGAGAAGCCGCACTGCCCAGACAGGCAGATCTGGTCCAGCGGCACGTACCTCGCCGCCTCGTCGATCCGCCGCTTGAGGGAGTCCTTGGACTCCAGTTCCGGCCGCTTGGTGGTGACCAGCCCCAGGACGACCTTCTTCCCCTTGGGCACGAAACGCAGCGGCTCGAACCCTCCGGACCGCTCGTCGTCGTACTCCAGGAAGAACCCGTCCACGTTGAGCTCGGAGAACAGCGCCTCCGCCACGAAGTCATAGCCCCCCGACGCGGCCCACGACGACCGGAAGTTCCCCCGGCACATATGCGTGGTGATCGCCATGTCCGCCGGCTTGTCCTTGATGGCCGCGTTGATCTGCCTGATGTACCGCAGATGCAGGTGCTCGGCGTCCTCACCGCGCTCGGCGATCTCCGCCCGCTGCACCGGGTCGTTCAGGTACGCCAGCGACGTGTCGTCGAACTGCAGGTAGGTGCAGCCAAGCTCCCCGAGCCGCCGTACCTCCTCCGCGTAGGCCGCCGCCAGGTCGGACCAGAACTCCTCGATGTCCGGGTACACGCCCTCGTCAATGGAGGCGGGCCCGCCGCGGTAGTGCACCATGTTCGGCGACGGGATGGTCAGCTTCGGCACCGCCGTGGTCACGTGGTCCTTCAGGAACGTGAACGCGTCCGCGAAGATCGTCTCGTCGAGATGCAGCCTGCTGCCGATCTGCAGCGCCGCGGGCGTCCACTCGATCGTCCCCGACGGGTTCATGAACTTCACCGCCAGCTGCCCCGGCGCCTTCGACACCCCGCCGAGCGCGTAGATGAAGTCCATGTGCCAGGTGGCCCGCCGGAACTCCCCGTCCGTTGCGGAGCGCAGGCCCACGTCCTCCTGCATCCGGATCGCCTTGACGATCTCCTCGTCCTCTATCGTCGCGAGCTCGGCCGCCGTGATCGTCCCGGCGGCGAAGTCGTCCCGCGCCCGCAGCAGCCGAACCGGCCGCAGCAGACTCCCGACATGATCAGCACGAAATGGCGGCATAAGAACCCTTATATCAAAACGGGCTGTGTGTTACGTCCCAGTCCCCCCTTCGCGTACTTGGACAGGGCCGGCGTCCAGTACGCCGTCACCTCAGCGCTTGCAGGCACGTAGCCCCACCAGGAGTGCCAGTTGCGCCCCCTTCGGGCTCAGGACCTGTACTTCGGCAGTGCTGCCGTCGCCTCCGGTGACGTTCGCACAGACCCAGAGCCACGCTGCCTCGCTGCTGCAGCCGCCTCCGCTGTCCGGCCGCACGGCGTGTGCGTCGGCGGGCTGCTCGACGAACTCGTAGCTGCCGTACTGGCTGGTGCCGCTCTTGAGGATGTGCGCACCCGCGGGCGGCGTGCTGGAGGCCGTTGCCTGCGTCTGATGGTTGTCCTGGCCGTTTGTTCCCGCAACTCACGGTAAGCACTCGGCCCTGCGGACCCCCTACGTTCGGATTACCGGGCGGCAGATGGCTCACGGAGGCATGTACCCGTTCCCCGGACCCGAGGAGGCAGAGTGAGCACGGCACGCGGGACGTGGTACCTGAGTTCGCCGCGCGCTCGCTGCGCGTATGGCGGGCCAGCCGGGACGCCGTGCCGGACTGGCGGGCATTGCCGTGCACCGGGCCGGCTGGCCCGGTGCACGAGTTGCTCGGCTGGCCGCTGATGAGCACCGGCACCGAGACCGGTCAGCGCCGCCGACGCCGTGTGCGGCTGACCCCGCTGCGGTCGGTCCCGGTCGAGTTCGCCGGGGAGCGCGCCGGCGAGGGAGCGCTCACCCTGGGCCAGCTCAACATCTACAACTGGGTGAGCGCGAGCCCGGACGACATCTACGCGATCTTGTGCGTCGAGCTCCCGCTGCCGGCTGCAGTGTCGGTCGAGGACGTGGCCGAGGCGACCGGGGCGCTGATCACGCGGCATGAGAGCCTGCGCACCAGCTACGTGCCTGGCGAGCAGCCGCGCCAGCGGGTCGCGGCGGCCGGCGTCCAGCTGCTGGAAATCTGCTCCCTCGGCGACGGACAGTGGGGACCGCCCGACCGACCTGCGGTAGCCGAGGCGCTCATCCAGTGGCTGCGCCAGTCCCCCGATTCGGCACGGCACCTGGTGCGCATGGCGGTCGCCATCGCTCCCGGCATGGGCGACCGGGTCATCGCGTGCGCTGCCGCGTTCTCGCACCTGGCCGTGGACCACGACGCGATCGAGATCCTCAGGCGCGACTTCACTGGCCTGCTCGGCGATCCCGCGCGACGGCCAGCCGGGCAGCCCGGCCACCAGCCACTGGACCAGGCCGAGCTCGAGGCGACGCCAGCCGAGCGGACCAGGGCTGAGACGGCACTGGAGCACGTGCGGGAGCAGGCATGGCGGATCCCCCGCTGCCTGTACGCACTGCCGGGCGCGAGGCCCAGCGGCGAGTCGCTGGCAGTGGAGCTGTCGTCGGCAGCCGCCGCGATGGCCGTGCGGCGGATCGCGGCACGCACCAGGACCAGCCGGCCCAGTATCGTGCTCGCGGCCATCTGCGCCGTGATCGCCCGCCGCGCCTGCTACCCGGAGCTGCTGCTGCCGCTGGTGTCCAGCAACCGGTTCGAGCGCCACCTGGTGAACTACGTCGGCGCCCTAGCCCAGACCACCAACGCCACCATCGAGATCGCCGGAAGAAGCTTCGACGAGCTGGCCGGCCACACCTGGACCACGGTGATGGAGGCGAGCCGACAAGCCAGGTACGACGCGTTCAAACGAGACGCCATCGAGGAGAGGATCGAGCATGAACGAGGCCTGCGTTTCAACTACGACCCCTTCTTCAACAGCCTCGTCCCTGAGTCGTGGTCCGGGCTGACCGCTGGGGTCGGGTTCCAGCCCGAGAAGATTGGCGCCGCGCTCGCCTGGACCGAGCTGCGGTGGCGCCCGATGCCGGTCAACGCAACGCCGATCCGGTTCACCCTCAACCAGATCGACGGCTGCCTGCGGCTGGACATGTGGAGCGGCGACACCGGCCTGGTGCCGCGCGCTGAACTGGAATCGATACTGCTGGCCATCGAACGCCTGCTGGTGGTCGCCGTGCACGGCGACGTGCCCAGCGCCCGGATGCCCGAGATCATCGAGCTGGAACCCCTCGCAGGCACCCCCGACCGGATCCTGGTCGACCACTGCTGGGTCGACGTCGCCGATGTCCAGCGCCTGGTAGACGACGCCGTCGCGCCCGCTGCGGCCCATGTGTTCGCCTCAGCCGGCGGCCGCCCGCTTGTCGCCTACCTGACCGCTACCTGCGCCGTCCGCACGCCAGAACAGGCTCACGCCCGCTGCATGGCCATACTCGCACGCCACCCCACAGCCATCACTCCGCGTCACTACGTCATCTGCCGCACTGCTCCAGCCGACCCGTCCGATCCGGCCTCCTGGCCCGCGCCCCTGCTCGCTAGCACCGGTCGCGCCTGAACCCGCCGAGCGGTGCCAGAACCGCGGTTCTGGGCGGTCTCGCGATTCGCTGCCGCGCTTAGCTCACCTGTGCAACGACGCGATCGCGTCGTCGGCGCTCGCGGGCGCAGCTGCCGGCGGCAGTGAGGGCCTCGGCGAGTGCGTCTGTTTCCTGGCGGGCTTCGGCTTGCGCGGTGGCGGTGATGGCGGCGGCCGGGCCGGTGTCGCTGGCGGTGCCAGGTGGGCACGGAATGGTCATTTCTGTCCCCGTCCTACCTGTTTGCGCGGTCTGAGAAGCGGTGTCATGCATGGCCGCGCGGCCGCCGGCGTTGAGCACGGGCCAGTAGCGCCTGGCTAGCGCGAGTGGTGCACTTGCACACTGGCGCGGGTGCCGGGCCGGGCGCCAGTGATCGCGCCGGTACACGGGCGCCCATCACCTCGGACGGTGCGCCGGGGCCCGCGCGTGGCGGGGCGGATCTGTGAGGGGTCTAGCCTGGAGAATGCGCTGCCGGGCTGTCATGACGGGCCGGTGCCCGCTGACCCGCCCGGAGGCCTGGCAGCCTGCTGGCCGGCGATGCCGGCTGGTACGGCGAGATGACCGGAGGAGGCCCGTGACGCAGCCGGACGAGGACCTGGTACAGGCAGCCAGCGCGGCTTTCGGCCGCGGCGACCTGGGCGCTCTCCGGGATCAGTTCATCGCCGCCGACATTATCTGGCATATCGCGGGCACGGGCCCGCTGGCCGGTGACTATTACGGGGTGGCGCAGGTGATGGAGCTGCTGGCCAGGATCTCTGAGCTGTCTGGCGACACGGTCAGGACCGAGGTGCGCGACGTCAGCGACGACCGCATGGTCGTGTTCACCACAATCCGCGCCGGACGGGCGGGCAAGCAGCTTCAGCTCAACCTTGTCCACGTTATCCACGCCGAGAACGGCAAGGCGACCGAGGTGTGGACCCAATCCTCCGATCCGGCCGCGGCAGCGGAATTCTGGTCATAGTGCGCCCTGGCTGGACGGGGACCGTTCCGCCGCAGTGGAGCGCGCCCGCCGCGTGGGCTGTACTTGGCGGTTTTGCGTCGGTCACCGTCAGCTCTACCACGGCATGGAGGAACGCTTGGCAATCCTGACGTCCCAGCGGAGCACCGGGCCATAGGAGCGTGGAACTTTCACCAGCCTGCCGCCGCCCCAGACCCCTGACCTCGGCAAACCCGGCCCGCATACGTCGGGGCAGCGTACACCCGTGAACCGAAGCCTACGGTAAGCGCATGCGGATGCTCAGAAGCGGAATTGTGGTCTTCGCCTCGCTTACGGCCCTCCTGCTCTGGCAGCTGCCAGCCGGGGCCCTCGACGTGTCGGGCACTCCGGCCCCGGTCACTGGCTGGGCGACCTGGTTCACCGGGCTCGGCTCGCCGTACGGCGGCTGCGGCCTGCCCCAGGCGGACCTGGACAGCCAGAACTTCCTCGCTCTCAACGTGCAGAACTCCCCGGGCGTCTACACCAACCTGCCCCGCCCGATCCCGGCGGCGGACGCAAGCGAGATCGGCATGTTCGACAACGGCCTCAACTGCGGCCGCTGGGTGCAGGTCACGATAGGCGACAACTGCGACGGTACCAACACCGGCGCGGCAGGCCAGCCCTTCTGCACCCCCGGGTCGCTGGTGTCCGACCAGTTCAACGGGGCCACACTGGACTTCGTGGTCGCGGACAGCTGCGACGACGACAACGCCTGGTGCAAGGACAGCCCGTACCACGTCGACCTGGCACAGGCCTCGCTCAACCAGTTCGTCCTGAACGGGCAGCCGGTCGGGGACATGTACCCGAACTCCTGGAACAACCGGCAGGTGAACTGGCAGTTCATCGCGGCGCCGAACTACACGGGGAACATCGACCTCGGATTCATCCAAGGCGCCCAGCCATACTGGCCCGCAGTCGCGATCTCCCACCTGCCCAACGGCATCCACGGCGTGCAGTACTACGCGAACGGCTCGTGGGTGCCCGCCACCATGGACTCCGACATGGGCGACGACTACATCATCGGCCCGACCTCCGGCACGGGGACCGACGGCACCAGCTACGAGATCCAGGTCACCGACGCGAGCGGAAACCTGGTCAACAGCGGACAGGTGTACAGCTTCTCCCTCCCCTCCGCGTGTACCGACGGCTGCCCGGCCGCGTACACCCCGGTCTCGTACACCACCTCCGCCGGCCCTGGGACCGGAAGCTCCCCGGCCCCCACTCCAACCCCGACCCCATCCCCGACGACCACGTCGAGTGCGGGGTCATGCTCCCTGACGTCCTCGGTCGTGACTTCCTGGTCCGGCGGCTACCAGCTCCAGCTCACCGTGGCAGACACCGGCACCACGCCGCTCAGCGGGTGGACCACCAGGTTCACGTTCGGCGGCACAGCCGAGTCCATCACGAGCTCTTGGAACGCCGTGGTCACCCAGTCCGGCGCCCAGGTCACCGCGGCCAGCGAGAGCTATAACGCCGCGGTGAGCCCGGGCGGCTCCACCACTTTTGGCATGACGGTCAACGGTCCCAGCACGTCGCTATCGGGACTGACCTGCACGCCGACGTAACGCGCCGGTCCAGGAAGCAGACCATCCGGTCCGCATAAGCGGCCACGCTCACCTGCACCGCGGCCTCACGAATCTGTCAGGGTCAGCTCGAGGAAGACCCGCTCGGCCGGCGGTCGGCCGCGTCGCAGCAGGCCGCTGAGCCGCCCGGACCAGATGATCGCACGCAGCTGGAGACCGTACTTGGCCAGGAACAACGACCACACCTGCGGCCGGCTGGCCGACGGCACGATCTGCGCCCGGGCCGGCGCTCCAGGCCCGGTCGGCGCACCGCGCGCGGTGCAGGGCGCGACCGTCACAGCGGGGTTATGCCTGATCCGCTTCGCCTTCCCGGTCCGCGCCCCGGTCCACACGTACAGGAGCTCGCCGTCGGCGACCACCCAGACCGGGGTCGCGACCGGGCTTCCGTCGCGGCGGAAGGTGGTGATGCTGATGTAACGCTCACGTCCAAGACCAGTCACGCGCCCCATACTGACAGCCCCCGAAGTCCGCTGCCAGGCCTTCCGGTGGCATAACTAAGCGAGCGCGGCCACGACAGCACTCGCCGGGAGCGGGACAACACCGATCCTGGTGGCCTCATCGAGGTGGTAGTTCATGACTCCCGAGATGGCGTCGCGGACGAGCACGACCCGGTAGTCCCGCTCGCTCGCGTGCCGGGAATCGGACTTGACCCGGCATCGGCAAAGTCGTTCTGGGTATCCATGCGCATCAGGTCATCCGGTGCGTCCCGCATGAGGTTGTGCCCGGCCGCCAGCGTGTGCACCGTCCAGGCTGGATCACGCTCGAGACGTGCGGCAGTCGGCCCGAACGGGCTCGGGGTCCAGGCGGACGCATAGACGTAGTCCCGGCGCGAGACCGCGGCCACGGCGCCGGTCAGCCGGATTGCCTGCAGGAACGAGGCAAGCGGATGTGACATCGCACGGGCATCGAAGAACGGCTGCGGCCTGACCGTGAAGCCGTCAGCGTGCACCGCCTCCAGATAGCGGTTGCGTTCGGCGTCGTTGGTCAGATCCCAGGTTGACTCGCCATCGGCGGGCACGAATGCGTCCAGGTACACGAGGGCCGCAAGCCGGGCGGGAACCCGGTCCGCCACCCCGGTGATGACCATGCCGCCGTAGCTGTGGCCGCACAGCACGCGGTCGCCGGCGCTCGCGCCATAGTGGACGGCCTCACCGGTCTGGTGCGCGGGCAGGTGACGGCCGGGATGGTGAGCGGATCTGCTGACGGAACGCCTGCGGGACGGCACCCTTGACCTTGCGCTGATCGGATCGGCGGCAGTCCTGCTGAGGGGGTGGATACCGCGATCATCGCGGACGAGGAGCTGGTGGCGATGACCGGCATCAGTGACCCGGCCGAGACGATGACTGTTGCCGCGCTCCGGGACGAGCCGCTGATCTGCTTGCCGCCCGGCACTGGCGTACGGACCGCTCTGGACGCGGCCTGCGCCGCCGAAGGCTTCACGCCATGGGTCGTGTTCGAGGCCAGCGCCCTCCCGATGGTCGCCCACCTAGCCGCCCGTGGCCTCGGTACCGCGATCCTGCCGGCCTCGGTGGCGCTGGCGCACGCTCCCGCGCTGCGCGCCATCGCGATAATCGGCCCGCCGATGAGATCCAGGCTAGAGCTGGCCTGGAGTTGCGCTGTGCCCGCGAATCCCGCTGCCAGGACGCTCATCGAACACGTGCGCACATTTATGGCCGACTGTCGCGCATGACTCCCCCATCACGCATCAGCCTCCGGGACGCGACCGCTGGTTCCGGACGAACCGTCCCTGAGCCGGACCGGGGTTCACCGCGGTCCCGGCGCCGAGCAGCGAACGGGTAAGCGCGTGGTGCTCACTGTTCATCTCGGCCAGGACGTCAGCGAAATAGCTCGCGCGGAGCACGGGCGGGCTGTCGCCGGCGCGGAGGGATGCCAGCACGATGCGCCGGATCAGCTCCTTGATCAGCGACGCGGTCACGCCCTCGGTCTCCGCGGCTACCTGGGCGAGGTCGGCGTCCACCGTAAGGTCGCGGGCGTAGAGGCGCAGCAGCCGTTCGCGGCAGGCGGCGTCCGGGCGGGGGACTTCTATGGCGAGGTCGATGCGGCCGGGGCGGTCAGCCAGCGCCACTTCCAGGATGTCGGCACGGTTGGTGGTAAGCACGAACGTCACGTCGGCATCGCCGCCGACCCCGTCCATCGCCTCCAGCAGCGAGAACAGCAGGGGGTTGCTGCCGTCGGAGAAGTCGCGGTCCATGCCGACCAGGTCGACGTCCTCCAGTACCACCATCGACGGCTGAAGCAGCCGGGCCAGCGCGGCCGCGGTGTCGATGTACCGGATCGACGTGCCCGTCAGCAGGATGACCGTTGTCGATGACAGACGGCCGGTCAGGTAGCGGACCGTGTGTGTCTTGCCTGTTCCCGGCGGCCCGTGCAGCAGCAGCCCGCGCTTGAGGTGCTGACCCGAGCCGAGCAGGCCTGCCGACCATTCACCGATGCCGACGATGTGCTGCTCGATGGTCTCTAGCAGGCCATCGGGCAGGATGACCTCCTGGGCCGATACCGCGGGCCGGGGCAGGAAGGACACCAGCTCGTTGCCGTGATGCTCGCTCGCGCCGAAGCTGAGCACCTGGCCCCGGAAGACATTGTGCGCCCGGATCAGCCGCCCGATCTCATCACGGGCGGCGGTAGCCGCCGCGGCATCCGCCGCCAGCACCTCCAGAGCGCAGCGCGGCGGGCCGAACTGCTTCACCGTGTGCAGCGCGATGATTACCGGGGTGCCATCGGGCGCCGCGGAGGCGATCTGGCCGAGCTCCACCACCTCGGTGTTCTCGTCCGGCCCGATCGGTGCCGTCCCGTAGCTGGCCGCACCGAACCGGACGGATGGCGTGTGGTCGGCCATCGTTATCAGGGAGAGCAGTCCCTCGTCCGGCCGCCGGCCTGCGCCGGAGACTCCGAACCAGGTACCGGTGCTGCCCTGGGCCGCGAGGTATGCGTCGATGCCTCGCTGCACGTTCACGTGGTCCCAGATCGGGAACTGCTCGGTTACCGGCACGACCTCGGACATCGGACAGCCCAGATGACCGGTTACCCGCAGCGCAAGCTCATTGGCCGCGGCGTTTGCCGTGATTGTCCGTCCGGCCAGCTCCATCAGGGTGCGCAAGCTGCGCGCCAGGCCGATAAGGTCCTCATCGTTCGCGGCTGGGCCCATATGCCCACGATGCCGCAAACCCCGGAAAACCGCCACCTGCGCATGTCTATCGCGGGGGCCCCAGTTCGTCGTGTATACCGGAAGGCACTGTCCTGAGGAGGCACCATGAAGTACCTGCTGCTCCACTACGTTGTCGAGGAGACGGTGGCCGACGCTACGGAGGCCTGCATCGCTGACGGCACGCTCGCGGCGTGGCACGACGAGGTGTCCGCCGACGGAGGCTTCACGCTCGGTGCCCACCTGCAGCCGACTAAGAACGCGGCGACCGTCACCACCCACGACGGGGAACTCCTCGTCAGCGACGGGCCGTTCACTGAGACGAAGGAGCAGATAGCCGGCTTCGACATCATCGAATGCGCTGACCTCAGCGAGGCCATCCAGAAGGCGGGCAGGCACCCCACCGCCGCCCGGTACGGCACCATCGAGGTACGACCCATCGCCGAGCAGCCCGCATAGCTGTGACTATTAAGGATCCGAAGAGCGACCTTCGCGAGTACCTCCAGAGGGCCCGCGAAGCACTGGTGTGGAAGCTGGACGGGCTGTCGGAATACGACATCCGGCGGCCGCTGGTGCCTACCGGGACGAACCTGCTCGGGCTGATCAAGCACCTGGCCGGGGGCGAGTTCATCTACTTCGGCACCACGTTCGGCAGGCCGTCCGCCGACGAGCTGGCCTGGTCAGAGGACGATCCGATGTCGGACATGATCGCGTTCCCCGAGGAGTCGCGGGCCGACGTCATCGGACGCTCGCACTGGATGCGCGCGGCCGGGTACCGCACGGGAACCCCGCGACCAACGAGGTCACGCTGCACCAGATCATGCTGCACGTCCTCGTCGATACTCACCGGCACGCCGGGCACGCCGATATTGTCCGTGAGCTCGTCGACGGGTCAGCCGGGCTGTCCGAAGAAAACCTGAACCTGCCCGGTGATGAACTGTCGTGGGAGACCCACTGGAAACGAGTGGAGGACGCGGCGCGGCAGGCGGGCCAGCCCTGGACACGCGAGCCCGGGCTGGAATCCCAGGTCGCGCCCGCGCCGCCGGGCAGCAACACAGCGTCGAAGTCCAGGCCTGGCTGAGCCGCTTGACGAGGACCGGGCGTCTCGGGAAGAGTAGATTCACGGCGGCGACCGGCCGCCGAGCTGTGGAACATCCGCCCCAGCCGGGGTTCCATCGGCGAAGGGGATCCGCCCTCTCGGTCGTCACTGTCACAGGCCATCTTCCTTTCGCCGCGTCGCTGGGGGACGAGGGTGTCAAGGGGAGGCTTGTCCATGACCAGGGACGCCAGCTTCAAGAAGGCTGTCCGGCGCCACGCTGAGGAGACCGGGCAGCGCTACACGCAAGCGCTGACGGATCTGCAGGGTCTGGGTGCGCGAATGAACCACGAGCCCGTTGCCGAGCGGCTTGCGGCCCATCTGCGGGATCGCTACGGCATTGACCCCGTCGCAGCGGCCAGGCTCAGTGTGCACAAGAGCTACGTGTTCCGCATCGACCGCAAGGACGGCGACCCGTGGGTCGCCCGCGCGTTTCCCCCCGCCCGGCCGCGTGCCGGTGCCGAGGGCGACGCCGCGATCCTGCGGTTCCTGGAGCGGCAGGACTATCCCGCGGAGCGCCTGGCGGCCGGTGATGCGGTATCTGACTTCGATGGCAGCGCGGTCCTGGTGACGCGGCTCGTCGAAGGCGCCCGGCTCCCCGGCGGTGCCGCGAAGTTCGCCATGATGGGTGAGCTGCTCGGACGGCTGCACGCGCTGCCGTACGAGGATCCGGTCAGCCGCCCGGGCGGGGCCAGCGGTGAGGACCCCAGCCGTGAGGGCACGCCCCGTCAGGACCTGCTGGCCGCCCTGGCGTTCCTCGACGCCGTCGACACCAAGGTCGCGGCTGCCGGGCGCGAGCGATTCGAGCAGCTCCGCGACCAGGTGCGCTCGGCCGACGACGGCCACGGCCTTCCCGAAGGCCTGCTCCACGGGAACCTCCTCCACGCCCCCGATCACGCCATCCTGAGCGAGCAAGGGCCAGTCGCGATCAACTGGAAAGCGTCCGGGCGCGGACCGCGCCTCGCCGACTTCGCTTACCTGATCTGGGGCACGGGCTCGTGGAACCCGCGCCGGCCGGACCAGGAGCGGATCGACGCCGCCGTCAGCGCCTACCGCCGGCACATCGAGCCGACCGGCGAAGAACTCAGCCGGCTCGAGGCGGTCATGTACATCCGGACGCTCTACCTCACCTGTTTCGGCTACCGGCGCGCCCTTATCAGCGGCCGCCCGTTCGACGAGTGGGGCTTCATCGAACCACCCGAGTACTACAACTCCACCGCAGCCGCAGTCCGAGCCGCGTTCCGCCGGTAGGCCGTAGTGCGGTAAGGGACGACGGCGGTCCGCCAGCGACACGCCGGAGTGCCCGCGGGCTGCCCGTACCCTCCGCCCCGGCGCCTGCCAGTGCCGGCGATTCGCGGCGCTAGCTGCATCTGGCCTAGACGATGCCCGACGCGCGCAATGCGGGGTGGTCGGCCACCGCGGTGCAGCTGCCGGGCTCGATCTCAGTGAAGCCAGCGTCGCGCACCACGGGCAGGCCGCTGGCCAGCAGCCCGGCCCAGCGTGCCGCCGGCGCTGTCCGTACCGCCAGGTCGAAACCGCTGGCCTGCCACTTGGCGCGGGCCTCGTCCGGCAGCCGCCACCAGGCGAGCTGGGCGGCGTGACCCACCTGCGCCATCGCCTTGCCCGCCGTCATCTCCAGTCCTGGGTTCAGCCACAGCACGGGTGCGGCCGGGTCCGGGTCGTCCGGCGGCACCTCATCGGTGAGGTCGGTACCGGACACCTGCAGCCGCGCCAGGTCCGCGGGCCAGTGGTCGACCGGCACCGGCGGGTAGACCCGCAGTTCGGCGGAGCCGCTGATCACGGTAATGCCCGGCAGTGCCAGGGCCCGGGTCCAGCCGGCGCCGCGAGCCCGCCGCACCACCTTGCGGATCCGGCCGTCCTGCCAGGCCAGCGCCCGCTCGGTCCATTCGCCGTCAACCGTCCGCGGATCGGTGAGGAAGACCAGGACCGCACGCGCCGCGGCCTCCAGCGCGTCGGTCCGGCCGGGCGGCTCCGCCCGCTCAGCCCGGACGACCAGCGGCAGCGCGAACTGCGGGACCTCGTCCCAGTGCGCGGCAGCGTCCGGTCCGGTCCCATCGGTACTCACGCAGCACAGGGTACCGGGCTTCAGTCAGTGAACGCCTGGTAGACGAGCTGCCGTAGCTGGTTGCGGATCGGGTAGGTGACCGAAGGAAGCAGCTGGGTGAAGAAGGAGACGGTCAGCTCCTGCGCCGGATCGACCCAGAAGTAGGTGCTGGCCGCGCCGCCCCAGAAGTACTCCCCCGCCGAGGCGACGACCTTGCCTGGTACGGGGTCATCGACGATGGCGAACCCGAGCCCGAAGCCGATTCCCGCGAGCGGATCATCGGGGAACAGCCGGCGGCCGAAGGCCGCCAGATCCTGGCCGCCGGGCAAGTGGTTCCGCGTCATGTAACTCACCGTGCGCGGGCTCAGCAACCGGACGCCGTCGAGCTCGCCGGCCGGGCTGCCGGCGCGGCTCAGCAGCATCTGGGTGAAGCGGTGATAGTCCGCCGCGGTGGAGACGAGCCCGCCACCTCCGCTCAGCGTGTCCGGGCGCTTGATGCCAGCATTGGTGTCACCGAGCCTGGTGGCCCTCCCGTCAGCGCCCGGTGTGTAGAGCGCGGCGAGCCGCTCGTCCTCAGACCAGAACGCAGTGTCGGTCATGCCGAGCGGGTCCAGGATCCTCGTGCTGAAGAACGTGGCGAGATCCTGGCCGGACACGACCTCGATGACCCGTCCCAGGACATCGCTTGCCTCTGAGTAGTTCCATGCTGTACCGGGCTGGAACAGCAGCGGCAGCGCAGCCCAGGCATCGCAGGCCTGTGCAAGGTCCATGCCAGGCGGCGTTCCCCACTCGAATCCGGCCGCCCGGTATATCGCGTCGACCGGATGGACCCGGTGGAAGGCGTAGGTCAGGCCGGCCGTGTGGGTCATCAGATGCCAGATCCGCATCGGCTCGGCGACTGGGACTGTCAACGGCTTCTGGTCCGGTCCGCCGGCGTAGACCCGGGTTTCGGCGAAGGCGGGGACGTACATGCTCACCGGGTCGGTGAGCTCGAGCGCACCCTCCTCGTACAGCATCATCGCGGCGACCGAGGTGATCGGCTTGGTCATCGAGTAGATCCGCCACACCGTGTCATCGGTGACCGGCAGCCCGGCCTCGAGGTCGCGCGACCCGTACCGGGCTACATGCGCCAGGCGGCCGTGCCGGCTCACCGTTACCAGCCACCCGGGCAGGCGGCCGTCGTCGACATACCGGGCGAAGTGCTGCCCAATCCGCTGCAACCGCTGCGGATCCAGCCCTACCTCTGCCGCATCAACCTCAACCGTCAGCGCACCCATTACACCGCCTCCTCCGGCGATGCTAACCGTTGTCCCTGGCCGCCGACCAGAACCCGGTGCCGCCGCTTGCTCAGCGGCGGCCAGGACGAAGGCATCGGCAGCCAGTTATTGCAAATAATATGCAGTTGCTAGAATCTCGCAGTGTCTGCCGATAGGGTCGTTGCGGTAGATGAGTACTTGCGACATATATGCATCTGGGTTACGGTGCGAGCAGTGGCACGTGTTACCGCAGGTGAATTGAGGGGTGAGGCCTTTGACCGCCGGCACTATGGCTCCCCAGGCCCGGCCGGGCATGCGGAGCATGCTCCGGCAGTCGTTCAAGGCCATGACACCCGAGGAGCGCTGGCGGGTCATCGGCATGTACGGCGTCATCCTGGCGCTGCATGCGATCGGGTTCTTCGTGTTCATCGTGCTGGTGCTGCCCTCCCATTACCGGGGACTGGGGATCGGGGTGAGCGGCCTGGCCTACAGCCTGGGCCTGCGGCACGCCTTCGACGCCGACCACATCTCCGCGATCGACAACACCACCCGCAAGGTGATGAACGAGCGGCAGGGCACCGACCAGCCGCGGCCGTTGTCGTTCGGGTTCTTCTTCTCGCTAGGCCACTCCACGATCGTGGTCGCGATCGGGATCGCGATCCTCATCGCGGAGAAGACGGTCTTTGCCGCGGTGTCGAACAACAGCTCGGGTATTGAGCAGTTCGGCGGGGTGTTCGGCACCATTGTCTCCGCGAGCTTCCTGTTCCTCATCGGCATGCTCAACCTGGTGATCCTGGCCGGGATCATCAAGGTGTTCAGGTCCATGCGGCGCGGCAAGTACGACGAGGCCGAACTGGAGCGCCAGCTGGAGAACCGCGGCTTCTTCTACCGGTTCTTCGGCAAGTGGATGAAGGCCATTAATAAGGAGTGGCAGCTGTACCCGGTCGGGGTCGTCTTCGGTCTGGGCTTCGACACCGCCACCGAGGTCGCGCTGCTGGCGACCGTCGCGCTCGAGGCCTCCCAGCACGTCCCGTGGTACGCGATCTTGTGCCTGCCGATCCTGTTCACCGCCGGGATGACCCTGATGGACACCACCGACGGGATATTCATGAACCTGGCCTACGGCTGGGCCTTCTTCAACCCGGTCCGCAAGGTGTACTACAACCTCGCCATCACCGGGCTGTCGGTCGGTATCTGCTTCTTCATCGGCGCGATCGAGACACTCGGCCTACTTCCCCAGGAGATTCACGGCCTGAGCCAGACCCACGGCTTCTGGGGCTTCATGTACAGGTTCAACATCAACACCGCCGGCTTCGTCATCGTCGCCATGTTCATCGTCACCTGGACAGTGGCCATGCTCTTCTGGCGCTACGGCCACATCGAGGAGAAGTGGATGTCCCGACTCCAGGCGGGGCCGGACACGGGCACGCAGCTGGGGCCTCCCTGGGCCGAGGCACCTGAGTAAGCTCTCAACCGGCGGCGTACTCCCCAGGACGACCCGGGGCTGCCTTCCTGGCCGGCGACATCGGCTGGGGTGCCTTCCAGACTGGAGGCATGACCGTCATCACCAATCCGCTCAGCGGTGAGCGGATCACGATCGGCGCGCGCACCGGCGATGGCCGCGTCCTGGCCTGGGAGCTGCTGCTCGCGCCCGGCGGCCGGGTGCCGAGCAGCCACGCCCATCCCGAGCAGGAGGAGACCTTCACCGTCCTCGCCGGGCGGATGCGGTTCCGGGTCGGCGGCCGGCGCGTACTGGCCGGACCCGGTGACTGCGTGCGGGTCCCGCCCGGCACGGTGCACCACTTCGCCAACGCGGGACGCGAGCCGGCCAGGGTCGCGGTGCGGACCAGGCCCGCGCTGCGCACGCAGGAGCTGCTGGAGACCGCCGCTGCGCTCGCCCAGGAACAGCACGCCGCCGCGCGCAGGCTGCCTGGCCTGTTCGACATGGCCCTGTTCATGCGTGATTTCGAGCGGGAGGTGCGGGCACCGTACCTCCCGGCCGCGCTGGTCAGGGCTGTCATCCGTCCCGTCGCCTGGCTGGCCAGGCACAGCGGCCTCGACGCCAGGTACCGCCGGGTGCGAGGGCGGGCCTCTTGACGGCGATCGAGGTCAGCCACCTGGTCAAGCGGTACCGCTCGGCGGCCCGCAACGCGGTCGACGACATCAGCTTCGACGTGCCTGGCGGCCAGCTGTTCTGCCTGCTCGGGTCCAACGGCGCCGGGAAGACCACGACGGTGTCGATCCTCACCACGACGCTGACCCCGACCTCGGGCCGGGTCAGCATCGCCGGCCGGGACCTTGCTACCGAGCAGTCCCTGGTGCGCAGGGAGATCGGCGTCGTCTTCCAGCAGCCCTCGCTCGACCTCAACCTGACCGCGGAGGAGAACATCCGGCTGCACGCGGTGCTCTACGGGCTCTATCCGTGGCGTCCGGCCTTCCGGCTCATGCCGGCCGGCTACCGCAGCCAGGTCCGCGACGTGGCGGATGTCCTGGGGCTGTCGGACGTGCTCGGCTGCCGGGCGCGGGTACTGTCCGGTGGCCTGCGGCGTCGGCTGGAGATCGTCAGGGCGCTGCTGCACCGGCCGGCCGTCCTGTTCCTCGACGAGCCGACCGCGGGCCTGGATCCGCAGAGCCGGCGCGCGTTGTGGGCTTACCTGCGCGAGGCCAGGACGGCGTTCGGCACCACAGTGTTCCTCACGACCCACTACCTGGAGGAGGCCGAGGCGGCCGACACCGTGTGCGTGCTGGCCAGCGGCCAGATCATCGAGCGCGGCAGTCCGGCCGAGGTGAAGGCGCGTCAGCTGAGCTCGACCCTGGAGGACGCGTACCTGCTGCTCGTCGGGCAGGCTGGCCAGTGAGCGGGTCGGTACGGGGACGCGAGCTGTCCGGGCTGCTCATGATCGCCCAGCGGGACCTGATCAAGCTCGTCAGGGACCGCCCGCGGATGGCGGTCAACCTGGTCTTCCCTGTCCTGCTCATCGGCGGGCTCGGCGCCGTCCTCCAGCCGACGGTCGGCCGGGTCACCGGCCTGAACGCGGTCACCCTGGCGTTCAGCGGCGTGCTGGCGGCCAGCCTGTTCCAGTCGGCGGCGGCGGGCATGGTCTCGATAGTGGAGGACCGGGAGACCGACTTCTCCCGCGAGCTGTTCGTCACCCCGGTGTGGCGGCTGACCCTGGTGGCCGGAAAGGTGGCTGGGGAGACCCTGGTGGCCCTCTGCCAGGGCCTGTTCATCGTGCTCTTCGCCGTCGCGTTCGGCGTCCGGGTGTCGGCGGGTCAGCTCGCAGCGCTGGCGGCACCGTGTCTTGCCTGCTGCCTGCTCGGCGGCGCGTTCGGGCTGGCGACGATCGCGGTGCTGCCCAGCCAGCGGTCGGCCATGCAGATCTTCCAGTTCCTGATCATCCCGCAGTACGTCCTCGGCGGCGTGCTCGTGCCGCTGGGCGGGACCGCCTATTACCTGGACGTGCTGGCTCACCTGATGCCGATGCGCTACGTGGTCGAGCTGACCCGCGCCGCCTTCTACGCCGGCACCCCCGGCTACCGCCAGGTGGTGTCCGGCAGCCCGCTGCTTGACGCGGCGGTGACCGGCGGCCTGTTCGTCATCCTGATACTCACCGGGACGATGGTGTTCGGCTACCGGGAACGGACTCGTTAGAAAGTCGTGCGGCTAGGCGCGTGCCGTACCGGTCAGCTGAATCGCCACACTCTGCATCTCTAGGAATTCTTTTCAAAACGACTGTGTGTCACGTCGTGCGTCACTGTTACGCCTGCCTGCGGAAACGCCAGAATGCCCCGGAAACGCCCGATATTAAAACGCATTGACACACATAGGTGACAAGGTATTATGAAATAGAGTTCGAGTTCAGGGTTTCCCGAGGATCAGCCGGAGCCGCCGGCAGTGCTTCACCGGATGAGGACAGGCCAGGACGCCGAGGGCCGCATGAAGGGGACGGCCGCCAGGAT
>Ga0209530_1000277_pt1 | contig 41673 bp, 30 predicted proteins | sample BlaSpr_A8_Ref_O1_FD_187987 | JGI IMG/M metagenome (GOLD analysis project Ga0209530, IMG submission 187987) | Forest soil microbial communities from Thunder Bay, Ontario, Canada - Black Spruce, Ontario site 2_A8_Ref_O1 (SPAdes) (version 2) | ecosystem: Environmental > Terrestrial > Soil > Boreal...
CCGCTGGCGGCGACGCCACCAGTACCGCGCCCAGGCATGCCACTACCAGCGGCAATCCCTGCGGCTATGAAGATCACGATCTACGGCTGGAGTACTAGCTACGAGTTCCAGGCCGGGAGCCGGAAAATCGACATCGCGTTCAACGGAAAAAGCAAGGTCTTCTCGTACGGGTTAGACCGCGTCCAGGTTCTTCGCGGCCCCGCGCGACACGACCTGGCTGAGAGCGACCGGGTCGAAGTTCAGGGCACCATCTGGGAAAGCGCTACCGAGGTCGTGACCTTCACCAGTGCCGATGGCGCATTGTCCCGGGTCTTCTACCGGAAACAGGCAGGGGAGGCTTACACCACCTACCCTGCCTCCCTGGTCCGCGTCATCAGTTCGGCGACGGGGACTCCCGCTGTCGCCAGTGTGCTCCGCTACTGGCGTGCAGTCGTGTCCGGCCTGCCTCCCGATGACCCGCTGCGCCTCGGATACGGCGGGCTCACATTCGTCCACCCCGAAAGCGTGCTCAGTTCTTTCCTTACTGGCTCGCCGATCGAGTCGCGGCCACTGGGCATGCCCCCGATCTTCCCGTTCCGCTGCAACCTCAGCCAGCGCGCGGCAGTCGAGAGCGCCCTGACTCATTCGGTGTCGGTCATTGAGGGGCCGCCGGGCACAGGAAAGACCGAGACCATCCTGAACGTGATTGCCAACATCGTCGCAGTTCAGCATAAGACTGTCGGCATAGTCTCGTTCGGCAACGCCGCGGTCGATAATGTCCGCGACAAGCTCGATGAGCAAGGTTTCGGGCACGTGATCGGTAACCTCGGCCGCAAGGAAAAGCGCGAGGAATTCTTCGCCGGGCAGGCGGCCCGCAACACCCAGGTCGCGCAGTTCCTGGCCAGCGCGCCGGACCGGCCAGACCTCGAGCAGCTAGCGGATGTGGACAAGCGCCTCCGCGGGCTGCAAGACGCCGAGCGCATCCGCGCCGACCGTCGGCAGGCGCTCGCTGCCCACCGGCTGGAGCTCCGGCACTTCGACGATCACCTGAAGCGGGATCAGCTGCCTGACCTGGCGGGCCTTCCGCTGCTGCGCCGCTCGGCCGGGCGCATTCTCGACTATCTGGCCGAGAGCGAACTGGAGCTGGCCGGCATACGCCCGGGACCGCTGCGGCGGATACGGAACTATTTCAGGTATGGGTCGGTGCGGGCGCTAGATCCTGCGGACACGAGCGTCGTGCTCCGGTTGCAGCTGGAGTACTACCACAAGCGGATCGCCGAGCTCGAGGGGGAAATCGGGCGGCTGGAGGACCAGCTGCGACGAGCGGATTTCGATCAGCTTGCCGAGCAGCACCAGCAGCTGTCCGGTCAGTTCCTGCGCGCCGAACTTGCTGCCCGGTACCGGGAGCGGCAGCGTCCGGCCTACCGTCTGGATTCCTACCGGCGCGGCGATACGTTCAGCGACTTCATGAAGGACTACCCGGCGTTGCTGAGTACCTGTCATTCGCTGCGAGACAGCATCGCTGCCGGGTTCCTGCTCGACTACCTCATCATCGATGAGGCTTCGCAAGTCAATCTCCTGCTGGCAGGACTGGCGATGTCGTGCGCCCGCCACGTCGTGGTGGTCGGCGACCATCGGCAGCTGCCGCCGGTCCCGGTTGGCGCCCCGGACGGGCTCATGCCGCCGATGCCTGCCTACGACTGCCAGCGCAATCTGCTGGCCTCGTTGTCCGAGTTGTACGGTGCTGACCTCCCGCGCACGCTGCTGCGTGAGCACTACCGGTGCGACTCGGTCATCATCGGGTTCTGCAACAAGAAGTTCTACGACGGCGACCTCATTCCGTATAAGGGCAGCACAGGCGACCAGCCGATGATCGTGGTGCGCACGGTCGAGGGCAACCACATGCGCCAGCACCGCGAAGGAGGCCGCTCGAACCAGCGCGAGGTGGATGTCATCGCCCAGGAGGTGATCCCTCAGTACTGCCAGGGCTTCAAGAACAACGAGATCGGCGTCACCACGCCGTACCGGCGCCAGGCCAGCAAGGCGGCCGACGTGCTCGACCAGACCGTGGCCGACACCGTGCACAAGTTCCAGGGCAGGCAGAAGCAGGTGGTCATCCTGACGACCGTCCTGGACCAGACGTGGCGCGGCCAGACCGGGCTGACCTTCGTGGACGACCCGCAGCTGATCAACGTCGCCGTGTCCCGTGCGATCCGGCGGTTCATCCTGGTGACCAACTACGACATGCTGCCGAAGAGCCGCCACATCAGGGACCTGGTCGGCTACATCCGCTACCACAACCCCGGCGATGAGGTCGTGGACAGCGCGGTAGTCTCCGTATTCGACCTGCTCTACCGCGCGTATTCGCAGCGACTGCGACCCCTCGCCGCCCGGCTGAGAAGAGAGCTCACGTACCCGTCAGAAGACATCATCTGGACCGTACTCCACGACATGCTCGCCGAGCAGGAGTACGCGCACCTGACGGTGACTCCCCAGGTGCTGCTGCGGAACCTCTGCCCCGACCTCGGCAGGCTGACCCTGGAACAGCGGGCCTACGTACAGCACCGAGCATCGGTCGACTTCGTCGTGTACAACCGGGTGACCAACGAGCCGCTGCTAGCCATCGAGGTCGACGGGTTCGCCTTCCACGAGAACAACCCGGACCAGCTGGCGCGAGACCGGCTGAAGAACGACATCCTGGCCGCCCATCACATGCCACTGCTGCGGCTGCCGACCACCGGCAGCGGAGAGCACCAGCGAATCCGGCAGGCACTGACCAGCGCCCAAGACCAGCGAGCAAGACTCTTGACCGCCACGTGACCCAATTGCGCACCTTCCGCCGGCCATCTGCGGCAATATGTAACAGTGCCGAGCGCAGCCCTTCAGCCGACCCGGGATCAGGATGAACCGCAGCCGTTCACGCACCTGAGCGTCCCGAATGCCCGGCTGTACCGGAGCGTCCTGACAGCTTTCGCGCGTGCCAAGGAACGTTTCATCGTGCACCTGCGACCGGAGGACGTAGCAGCCGAGCTGCACGTAGAAGCCGATGACCAGCTAGCCCAGACCCTGGACCAGCTCGTCATCTGGGGAAACCTGCGCGCGGACGTCGACACCGGCCGGGTCACCACGGTGGAGGACTTCCACCGCAAGCGCTCCCTGTACCAGCTAACCGCCGCGGGGCAAGCAGCCGAGCAGGCGATCGCCTTCTACGAGGAGGCTCTTCGCCGCCGCGGCCAGCTCCAGTCGGTAGCCCTAGCCGACATAGCCGACCGGCTCCGGGCACTAACAGCCCTCGCCCAAGACCAGGACCCCGACCCAGGCAAGGTCCACCTGCTCCTGCTGTCCGTGGCGGAACGGTTCTCCTCCCTGGCCGACAACGCGCAAGCGTTCATGTCCGCACTCCGCCGCGCGATCGACTTCTCCGACGGCGACGTCGACGGCTTCCTGGCATACAAGGAACGCCTGATCGACTACATCAACAAGTTCATCGCCGACCTGGCCAACTCCGGCGCGCAGATCGCGATGCTGCTCACCGAGCTCGAAACGCAGGGGCACGAACGGCTGCTGGAACTCGCCGCGCGCCGGGAGGCGGCCGACGCGGTTCCCGACAGCGGTGACACCGCCGGAGCCAACGAGCGCGCGGAGAAGGAGGCCCTCGACTCGTGGCTGAACCGGTGGCGGGGGCTGCGCGACTGGTTCACGTCCCGCGACGCCGGGCATCCGTCCCAGGCGCGGCTGCTGCGGCAGGCGGCGGTGACGGCCATCAAGCAGCTGATCGACGCGGTTGGCCTGCTCAACGAACGCCGGTCCGGGCGCTCGGACCGTTCGGCCGATTTCCGCGTCCTCGCCCGCTGGTTCGCGGAAGCCCCCGATGACGCCTCCGCGCACTGCCTCTGGCGCGCGGCATTCGGCCTGTCTCCCGCTCGTCATCTGTCCGTGCCTGGCGATACCGCCGATGCCTGGGACAGCTTCAACATCACAACGCCATGGGCTGAAGCGCCCCCAGTCCGCATTTCGCCGCAACTGCGCAAGACGGGATTGTACGAGCGGCGCGGCAAGCCGATCCAGGTACGGGACCGTTCGGGGGAGCGGGAGCAGCTACGCAGGTTCGCCCAGCATGAGGCGGCGCAGACCGCGCTGGCCCGGCAGCGGCTCGCCACCACCGGCCCGACGCTGCTGTCCGATCTCGACGTGCTGGACCCCAGGGCGTTCCGGCTCTTCCTGGCGCTGCTCGGGGATGCCCTCGCTGCCCGCAAGCCGGGCGACTCCGAGATCAAGACGGTGACCAGCGACGGAACCCTTGAGGTGCGGCTGTCCCTGGTCCCCGACGGTAGCATGGCCACGCTACGGACCGAGGACGGGGCTCTCACCGGCCCCGAGCACGTCATCGAGATCACCGACCTGTCAGTCGGCGCATGACTCCCGCCGGGAAAAACACATGACTCCCGCCGAGGAACAGGCGCAATTCCGCACCGCGCTGCGCGCCTTGCTGACCAAGCCGCTGCTGACCGCCGACACCGACGCCGCCGAACTTGTCCTGGTGCGCCGGCACCTGACCGACCTGCGCGACTGGCTGAGCCGGGAGACCGGCTGGCGCCTGGTCGCCGACTCGGAGGCCGCCCGGCTGTTCAAGACCGCGACAACGCTCGATGACGCCAGCCACCCGGCACGTGGCCATACGAGAGAACCGTTCGGCCGCCGGCGTTATGTCATTCTCTGCCTTGCCCTTTCGGTACTGGCCCGCGCTGACACGCAGACCACGCTCGGCAGCCTGGCCGACGAGGTACTGACCGCTGCCGCCGCGCCCGAGCTGACCGCCGCCGGCTTCACCTTCGCGCTCGAGGCCCGCGCGGACCGGTCCGATCTGGTCGCCGTGGTCCGGCTGCTGCTGACCTGGGGAGTGCTGAACCGGGTCGCCGGGGACGAAGACTCCTACCTGAGCACTACCGGCGATGTGCTGTACGACGTGCGCAGGCCGGTGCTGGCGCTGCTGCTGTCCGGCGTCCGCGGCCCCTCCACGGTGACCGGCGAAGCCTCGTTCGCCGGCCGGCTCGCGGAGCTGACCGCCGAACCGGTCGCCGACACCGACGAGCTGCGCAACCAGGCGCTGCGGCGGCGGCTGACCAGGCGGCTGCTGGACGAGCCGGTGGTCTACTACGACGAGCTGGACGACGACGAACGGGCCTATCTGGTCTCGCAGCGGCACGCGATCACCCGCCGGATCACCGACGCGACCGGGCTCATCGCCGAGATGCGCGCCGAGGGCATCGCGATGGTCGATCCCGACGACGAGCTGACGGACGTACGGATGCCAGAACAGCGGACAGACGGCCACGTCACGCTGCTGGTCGCGGAATACCTGGCCAGGCGCGACGAAGTGCCGATAACAGAGTTGCGACGCTTCGTCCGGCAGGCCGCGGCCCGGCACGCCGTGTACTGGCGCAAGGGCGTGACCGAACCAGGGGCGGAGACGGAACTGCTGGCCATCGCGCTGGAGAAGCTGTCTGCGCTGCGCCTGGTGACCATCGATAACGAGCAGGTCCGCGGACGCCCGGCGATCGCCCGGTTCGCGCTGGACGAGCCCACCATCCGCGACTCAGGAAATAAGAGGACAGTCAATGCTGCCGCGGCCCTGTTCTGACCGGTGGAAGCCGCTGCGAGCCGGCCTGGTGGACATGTTCTACTACGACGTCGAGGAGTTCTGGTTCCATGACGGCCGTCTGCTGCTGCGCGGCAACAACGGAACGGGAAAGTCCAAGGTACTCGCGCTGATACTGCCGTTCCTGCTGGACGGCGAGCTGTCCCCGCACCGGGTGGAGCCGGACGGTGACCGGCAGAAGAAGATGGAGTGGAACCTCCTGCTCGGCGGCAAGCATCCCCACCCGGAACGCCTCGGCTACACCTGGCTGGAGTTCGGGCGGCGCGCCGCCGACGGGACAGAGGAGTTCCGTACGATCGGCTGCGGGCTCAAGGCGGTGGCGGGCCGGGGCATCGCCAGGCACTGGTTCTTCGTCACCGACCAGCGCGTCGGCGCGGGCCTCGACCTGCTGTCCGCCGGCCGGGTTCCGCTGACCAGGGACCACCTGAAGGAGGCACTCGATGCCCACGGGATGGTGTATGACCGCGCGTCCGACTACCGCCGGGCGGTCGACGAGGCGCTGTTCGGCCTCGGTGAGCACAGGTACGAAGCCCTGGTCAACCTGCTGATCCAGGTCCGCCAGCCGCAGCTGTCGAAGAAGCCGGACGAGCTGCTGATGTCCAGGGCGCTCAGCGAGGCGCTCCCGCCGCTAGGCCCCGCGCTGGTAGCGACGGTTGCGGATGCCTTCCGCGGTCTCGACACAGAACGGGACGCGCTTCGCGCGCTGGGCGAGGCGCGCACCGCGGCAACGGACTTCCTTCGCCACTACCGCCGGTACGCCGCGGTGGCCGCGAAGCGGAAGGCGGCCGGGCCCCGGCAGGCGCAGAGCAAGTACGAGCAGCTCAACCGGGACCTGACCGCCGCCGAGGAGGCCTACGCCGCCGCGGCGGCAGAGCTCGCCGCCGCGACGGAACAGCTCACCGAGCTGGAGCAGGAAAAGATCAGGCAGGAAGCACGCCAGGACGCGCTGCGCGAGGACCCGGCGATGCGGGACGCCGGGGAGCTTGACCGCAGGCGCCAGGACGCGGACCGGCAGGAGACGACGGCACGGTCGCGGGAACAGGACAGGGAGCGGCTGGCCAGCGAGGTGAGCCGCCGCGCGGTAAAGGCGGGCGAGGCCGCCAGGAAGGCGTCGGCTACCGAGGAGGAGCTGCAGGTCGCGCACGTGGCGGCTATCGCGGCGGCGGTGGCCGCGCGGTGCGCGAACGGCCATAACGTGGCAACCCAGGACTGGGAGCGGGATCTGGCGCGAGCCCGCCGGGCGACGCAGGAGGTGGCCGGCCGCCAGGCTCAGGCGGTAGACCAGCTGGACGGTCTGCTTGCCGACGTCACCGCGCGCCGGTCGGCGCTGGAGAAGGCTCGGGCCGAGGTGGACCGGCTGACCGCGGAGATCCAGGCGGCCAGCGACCGGGTCGCCGCGGCGGAACAGGCGGCGGCGACGCTGGCAGATGAGCTCGTGGCGGCGTACCGGACCTACCTGGCTGGCCTGACCGAACTGCGCATCGCCGACCCGGACGAGCTGACCGAACTGCTGTCGGCATGGGCGGCGACCGGGGAGGGGGAGAACCCGGCGCGGCCGCTGATCGACGACGCTGCCAGAGTCGCCGGCGACGGACTCGGCGGGCGCGAGGCGGAGCTCTCATACCGCCGCGATGCCCTATCGGACAACGCGGCCGGGCTCGAGGCGGACATCCGGCGCCTCGCGGACGGCGACCACGACGTCCCGCCGGTGCCTCACACCAGGGAACCCGCCATCCGGACGTCGCGTCCAGGTGCGCCGCTGTGGAAGGTGACCGACTTCTCGCCCGTCGTGCCGGATGCCGACCGTGCGGGCTTGGAGGCGGCACTGGAGGCGGCCGGGATCCTCGACGCCTGGCTCACCCCCGACGGTGACCTGGTAGCCGGCGATACAGTCCTGGTCAGCGGCCGGGAACCGGCGGCGGGAGCGTCGTGCGCCAGCCTGCTGGTACCGGCGGTGGACCGGGACGACCCCGCAGCGGCAGCGCTGCCGGACGCCGCCGTGCACACGGCGCTATCAGCGATCGGCCTGGGCGCCGGTACCGGGTCCACCTGGGTGACGACCACCGGGAGCTGGGCGAACGGGGTGCTGGCGGGAAGCTGGCACAAGGACTCGGCCGGCTACATCGGGGAAGGCGCGCGGGAAGCGGCCAGGCGTGAACGCATCGCCCGGCTCACCGCCGAGCTGGCCGGACTGAACGCGGCGATAGCCGAGCTGGACGCGGAGCTGATCACGCTCGCGGCGCGCAAGGAAAGGCTCGCGGCCGAGCACCGCGCGGTGCCGGCGGACGCCGCGGTCCGCGACGCGCACACCGTCGCCGCCGAGCATCGCCGTCGCCGGCAGGACCTGCGCGAATCCCGGATCGAGGCGGAAGAGCAGTGCGTGGGACGGCAGGAGGAGCTGGACCAGGCTCAGGCCCGCGCGGATGAGTTCGCGCTCGACACCGGCCTGCCCGCCGACCCGGCCCAGCTTGCCGCCGTCAAGATCGCGCTGGGAGACTACCGGGTGGCGCTGGCCGAGCTGTGGCCGGCGGCGGAGGCGTTCGCGACCGCCCGTCAGCACGCCGACGACGCGCAGGCCGAACTCGTCGACACCCAGGACCGGCTCGAAACCGTCGCCGTGGCGGCCGAGACGGCGCGGTCGGAGGCCACCGCCGCCCAGGCCACCTACGAGGCCCTGCTGGAGACGGCGGGCGCCGCGGTCGAGGAGCTGAACAGGAAGCTGGCCGAGCTTCGCGCAGACATCAACCGCAGGAGTGCCGACGAGCGAAAGGCACGAGGGCTTGAGCAGCAGGCGCTCGGCGACCGAGGCAAGGCCGAGGGCGCCAGGGACACGCTGCGCACCGAGATCACCGAAGCGACCCAGGCCCGCGACACGTCGGTCGCGGAGTTCCAGTCTTTCGCCGCCACCGGGGTCCTCACGATCGCGCTGCCGGAACTGGAGCTCCCCGACCTGGCCGAGCCATGGCCGCCGACCCCCGCGGTGATCCTGGCCCGCGCGGTGAACACGGCGCTGGAGGCCGTCGATGACGCCGACGGCCCCTGGGACCGGACCCAGCGGAACGTCACCGATGAGCACAAGCAGCTGGCCGACGCGATGGCACGGCACGGGCATTCGGCCGGTCTCACCCTGCACGACGGGATCATCGTGGTGGACGTCGTCTTCCAGGGCCGCAGCCACGACGTTCCCGGCCTCGCCGAGGCGCTCAACGGCGAAGCCGAGGAGCGGGCGCGGCTGCTGTCCGCCAGGGAGCGCGAGATCCTGGAGAACCACCTGCTCAACGAGGTCGCTGGCACGCTGCATGAGCTCATCACCGCGGCCGAGGCCGAGGTCAGGAGCATGAACGACGAACTCCAGTCCCGGCCGACGTCGACCGGGATGAAACTGCGGCTGATCTGGCAGCAGGCCCGCAACGCACCCGAAGGTCTTGACCAGGTCCGTAACAAGCTCAGGCAGACGATCGACGCCTGGTCCGCCGCTGACCGCGTCGCTGTCGGATCGTTCCTGCAGCAGCGCATCGCCACCGAACACGAGAGCAACCCGGCCGCTGGCTGGGCCGAGGCACTGACCGCGGCGCTGGACTACCGCCGGTGGCATGAGTTCGCGGTCCAGCGGTACCAGGACGGCCAGTGGCGCCCGGCCACCGGTCCGGCCTCGGGCGGTGAACGCGCCCTGGTCGCCTCCGTCCCGCTGTTCGCCGCGGCCTCAGCCCACTACAAGTCGGCCAGCAACCCGCATGCACCTCGCCTGATAGCGCTGGACGAGGCGTTCGCGGGGGTCGACGATGACTCGCGCGCGAAATGCCTCGGGCTGCTGGCCACGTTCGACATGGACGTGGTCATGACCAGCGAGCGGGAATGGGGCTGCTACCCGCAGGTCCCCGGGCTGGCCATCTGCCAGCTAGCGCGCAGGGAGGGCATCGACGCCGTCCTGGTGACGCCATGGCGGTGGGACGGCCGGGAGCGTCGCCTGGCCGAGCGGGTAGCGGTGTGACCGAGCCGGATCGGCTGCAACGGGTCCACCGCCTGCTCGGTGGTGAGCCGATGGCGTGGCTGGTACGGCGGGTAACCGAGCGAATGGCGACCGGGCGTTCGCTGACCGGCACCGTCACCCTGACCGACGCCACCCCGGAGCAGCGGCGCGCCGCCGAGCGGCTGACCGGCAGGGCAGCCCGTTCCGGAGCGTCGCTGTCGGTATCGCTAGACGAGGTCGACCGGATCCTGCGCGACAGCGGTGCGTCACCAGGCGGGCTGGCCGACGCGGTGACACTGCTGACCGGCCCGGTTCAGGACCGCAACCAGGACCGGGCAGAGCGCAAGGCCGCGTGGGATGCCGCGTTCACCCCACTGGACGAAGCGGTTGATGGCCGCGAGGAACTGGCGGGCTGGCGGGACTGGCTCGTCGCGACCGGCCTGGTGCTCCGGCTCGCGCCCGGACCCGACGTCGCGCGCCCGCTCCTCGCGCAGGTCGCGGCCGTGCTCCGCCGGCTGCCATCCCGCGGCGTCCCCATCGGACGGCTCGCCGCCGAATGCTGCGGCGACGCGCATGCCCTAGACGAAGGACGCCCGGCCGGCACGCTCGTGCTGTCGGCGGTCCACGCCCTGACCGGCCTGCCATTCGCCGCGGAGGGCGCCGCCGATGCCCGCCGCGCCGCGTGGGCGCAGGCCGGTGTCCACCTCGACGAACTGTCATCCCACGTCCTGTGCCTCGGCCTGCCCGGCGACACGCGCACGATGCTGGGCAGGACGCTGGCAGCCTGTCACGAGGCGGGGCAGCCGGCGGTCCTTACCCTTAGGCAGCTACGCTGCCATGATGAACCCTTGTTCGCCGCGCGGGTGCGGATCTGCGAGAACCCGGTCGTCGTCGCGGCGGCGGCCGAAGAGATGGGCGCCTTGTGCCAGCCGCTGGTCTGCGTCCGAGGTCAGCCTTCGGCCGCCGCGTGGCGCCTGCTAGATCTGCTCGCCAGCAGCGGGGCGGAATTCGGCTATCACGGCGACTTCGACTGGGGCGGCGTCCGTATCGCCCGTGCGGTATGCGACCGGGTAGAGGGCCAGCCGTGGCGCTATGACCGCGACGCCTACGAGGCGGCGATCCGCGCCGCACAGGCGCTCGCTCCGCTGACCAGCCTCGTCGGCGAGCCAGCCGAGATGCCGTGGGATCCGGAACTCGCATTCGCGATGCGCCGCCACAACCTCCGCGTCGAGGAGGAACTCGTCATTGACGCGCTCCTAGAAGACCTGAGACCGTAAAACCCAAAAACTAACCGCCAGCCTACGTCCAGCACGTGCCAATGGCGCCAACGGGTCCGCTGAAGAGGCCGTTTAGCCGTTTATAGCGTGCCAATGGCACCATTGGCACGCTGTACCGGCGGCCCGAGTCAGGAAATGATCACGAAAACAGGATTGGTCGCGCCTGGGCAGTCAGTAATCGTTGACGTGCCGTCGCCGGTGACCTCGTTGCCGTACGCACCGCGCAATTGACCAGCCTTTAGATAGCAAGCCACTCCGTACTCCCAGGTCTGATCTGCAGGCCTGTCGGTGCAGGTGAGGGCGGTGCTGAGGCTGCCCAGAGGCTGAGTTTCGTGGCAGTCGGACGGTATCGGGGCTACGCTGGCCGACGCCGGCATGGCGGTTGTCATGCCGGTGGCAAGCAGTCCGGCGATGACTGCGGAAGCGGCGGCGAATCGGTGAATGGATCTCATAGACCAAACTCCAGCGCTCAGGAAGGGAAATCAGTCGCGGATGGACTCGTCGCCACGATAGCCCTCCATCCGGTATTTAGGTAGACCCGTTTTATGCCTCATGGGCGATGGGACTACTGGGGCTGGCCTAGCAGGAATCGTTCACCTATACAGGAGCGATGTTCGATAAGAAAGTTCCGGCAGAGACTCAAGTGTTCGCTGATGAGGGATTTCTCTTACGTACCTCGTGTGCGTGCGATGTTCGGACGTATGAGCAGCGGCCTCAAGGCGTTAGACCGGTCGGCCCTGCCGGGGCCCCGCGGACCGACCGGTGGTCATTGTTTTAAGTAAAATTCGAAAAATTATACGTTTCATGATGTAGGCGGTGGCGGGTGCACCCGCCACCGCCGCCCCCCAGGGAATAGTTTTAATGACCGGGAAGCGGTGCTACCAGAGTTTCCGCGTTGCATGTACTGGATGCGATTGATGAAACGATTCCTGCCGGAACGTGCGGATCACCGATATCGTTCGATACTGGCATGCCTGATTTCGTATGCTTGGCAACGTAGGATCTCATGCTGCGCGACGTGTGGAGATAACGTGTCAGAGGAAGAGATCGATCTCCTTGACACCTTCGGCGATGCGCTTCGGCGCATCCGCAGTGAAAACGGTGTATCGCTGAGCATCCTGGGTCGGATGGTGCACTATTCAAAAGGTCACCTGAGTAAAATCGAGAACGGTATCACGCCAGCTAGTCTCGAGCTCGCCGAGGCCTGCGACGCGGCCCTCCATGCCAGCGGGCAGCTGATAGCCGCATATGTTGCGGATATGTCGCGTCCCGCGTCGCCGCCCAGCGCTGCCCTCGCGGACAGGCCCTTCGACATCCCGCCGGCACCGAGCCACTTCATCGGCCGGAGTCTGGACAGAACCCGTGTCATCGAGGCGATACTCACCTCGAGGGATAGCGGGCGCGCGGCCGTTGTACTCATTCACGGGATGCCAGGCATCGGCAAGACCGCGCTGGCCCTGCACGTCGCGCATACCGTGCACGCGCGTTATCCAGGTGGATGCCTGTTCGTAGATTTCGGCGCCCGAGGCGATCCCGGACCCGGGCCGGAGATACATGCGCGGCTGGTGCGCCGCTTGGGTATCGCTGGCGAAGCTGTGCCTGCCGAGCACGCCGAGGCGCGAGCGCGCTACCTGTCGATCCTCTACCGGCGGCCGGTCCTCATCGTTGCCGATGGCGTCACGAGTTCGGAGCAGGTGTCCACGCTGGTGTCGGCGTCGCCAGCCTGTGCTGTGATCGCGACCAGCCGACGTCGCCTTTACGCGCTCGACGACTGCCACGCGATCGAGCTACGTCCGCTGGCAGCCGACGACGCGATCGCCTTGTTCCGCGCGATCGCCGGATCCGGCGCGGACCTTGACACACCGGACGATCTCGCCCGCATAGCAGTGGCATGCGACGGTGCCCCACTGGCGCTCCGAGTGGCAGCGGCGAAATTCCGCGGATCCAGCCTCAGCACCGCTGAACTGGCGGAGCTACTCGAGAATCCGGCGACGGCGTGGCACGAACTCGATGACGGCGAACGCAGCGTCCTGCGGACCATCCGCACAGAGGTCGATTCCCTCCGGGAGGGCGGGCGGCGAACCCTGACCATGCTCGGGCTGCACACCGCCGAGCCGGCCGGCTGCCAGATGATCGCCTGGCTCACCGATTCCAGCAGGCAAGCGGTGACGGACGAGTTCACCGAGCTGGCACGGCATCATCTGATCACGGTCGACCAAGCCGGCCGGGCGAGGGTCAATGGTCTTGTGCGCACCTTCGCTTCGCACGCCGCCAGCGAACTCGATGAACGTGCCCGTTCCGAGGCGATGCACCGTCTGGTGACGGGTTATACGCGGACGGCAGCCGCCGCGGGCAGGGTGATCACCCCGCTGCGCTTTCAGCCGCCCGCCAGTGGCGAGGTGGAGCCGTTTAGGGATCAGGCTCAGGCAATGGCCTGGTGTCGCGCTGAGGCCGGGCTGATCGCGCGGGTGTGTTCGGTCGCCTTTGACCTGGGCCTCGACGATGAATGCTGGCGGCTCGCATACGCAATGCGCGATTACTTCTTCGCTGTCAAGGCCACCGTTCCCTGGGTCGCCAGCCATCGCACCGCGCTGCTCGCCGCCGAACGGAGCGGGGACTTGCGAACGCAGGCGATCACCCGCAATAACCTCGGAATGGCGTATACAGAGCAGGGTCGGATCACAGCTGCCGAGACGCAGTACCAGAGCGCGCTGGGGCTCATGCGCACTATCGATGATTCGTGGGGAGTAGCGGCCACGCTCGGGCATCAGGCCTGGGCCAACCACGCGGCCGGTCGCCATGAGACCGCCGTTTCGCTTGCGGAGCAAGCCATTGAGTTGCACCGACGGCATGATGACCGGCGTGCACTCGCGATCATGGACCGCACGCTCTCGCTGGCTCGTGCGCAGTGCGGACAGCACCGCGATGCCCTTCGGCATCTCGACGAATGCCAGGAGATCCTGTCCGAACTCGACCTGCCTCTCGACGTCGCCATGATGTTCAACTGCATGGGCGAGGTACACCTAGCGATGGGCCAGTGCGGGCAGGCTGACGCGTTCCATGCGCGTGCAGCCGAGTATGCCGCGGCGTGCGGCGGACTAGCCGAGCAAGCTCGCGCTCTCAACGGGCTCGCCGTCTCCGCACGGGCGGCGGGGGCGGAAGCTCGTGCAGACGATCTTTACCGCAAGGCGGCCGCGATCTCCTGGATAATGGCGCCGATGTCCTTATCGGGCGCGTGTACGGCGACACTCACAAAACCGATAATCTCCGTGGCCAGCACGGCGTGCACCCAGTCCTAACAGCTAGTCCGCCGTTGGACCAGCTTGCGCTGGTACCGGGTGGCCTCCCGCAGCGCCCGCCCACGTCGACAGGACTATGGGCTCTGCACCGCGCTCCGGCCGCCGGTAGAGGGGCCAGCGGAAGATGGCCCGCAGTAGGTCGTCCGCTCCGGCGACGGTGAATTCGCGCACCAGGTAATGGTCCGCCACTTGTGGCTGAAGGAACAGCGGGATATCGTGCACTGACCCATTCGGCAGTACTACGGGCAGCAGTCTGGCCAGCCACCGATCCCGATCACTGTGCAGCAGTTCGCGCAGCAACGACAGCTCTGACTGCATGCCCCGGTGGGCAGCATTCCCCATCTCGCCATCGCCCGCAAGCCGGCAAGCCGTCGAAGCGATCACCACCACGAAATCCGCCCTCTTGATCTCCCCGACAGCCCACTGATACCAGTCGCGGCGACGGTCCTGGTACCACCGGTCTATGTGCACGTCGACGCCGCATACGGTGAGGAACTCGCTGAAGGCACGGACGCAGTCGACATGCTGCTCATCGTCGTGGGCGTAGGAAACGAAAACCCGCGGCCCGCCCGTCCTGCTGGATGCGTCATCAGTGTGCGCGCCGCTGTTCACCTCGAGAGCCGCAGGTCCCGGGCAACAGCGGGCGGTTACCTTGATATCGATCCTGACTTGCGCAGGCCAGCCGCCGGGTTTCGTCCACGCAGTCGTCTCCGCTTTCGACATCAGCTCCAGCGTCACAGCGGGCATCCCGCCCATACAATCGGCCGCTTCTTGAGAGCAGTCGAATACACCCTGCATCGCATCTTCTCTTTCAGTTAGGAGTCCGCACGCCCGGAGTTTGGCTCGCGCAACTTCTTGTGACGATAAAAGACCGCTCGCGCCGTTACCATGAAGATTGCACGGGATGCCCAGCAGGATGACCCACGGTTGAGGCAGCATGATGGTAGCGACGCGGCCGGGATTTGGTGACCTGCTGTTGCGTGCACGGGTGGAAGCGGAGCTCACGCAGGAGGAGCTCGCGGCGCGAGCTAAGGTTGCGGCCCGGACGATCAGCGATCTTGAGCGTGGTAAAGCCAAGATCCCGCATGCCGATACCGTGCTTCGGCTGATCGGGGCCCTTGAGCTGGCTGGCCCAAACCGAGCGATGTTCGAGGCAGCCGCGCGCGGCCGCACTCGTTCCGCCGTCAGTGCCCTGGCTGGTCAGTCGGCTGAGCCGATACCCGAGACCGTCAGCCATGTATACCGGCTCACTACTGGTTTCGCTGCCCTGTGCAATCGGCGCATGGGAATCATCACCGGCGACATCCGTCGTATCCGCCACATCGACATCTGGGTTAATTCGGAAAATACCGACATGAAGATGTCGCGGTTCGAGGAATACTCGATTTCTGCGATTATCCGCTATGACGGCGCCCGCCGGGATCCCGTCGGTCATGTCATCGAGGACACCGTGGCGGACGAGCTCACGCGAACCGTCTCGGGTAGATGCCCCGTCGCCGCCGGCACCGCCATCAGGACAGGTCCTGGTCAGCTCGCCGAATCGCATAACGTTCGCGCCGTTATTCACGTCGCGGCCGTCTACGGTGAGCTAGGCGCCGGTTACCGACAGATCAGAGATGTGGGCCGGTGCGTGACCAACGCGCTCATAGAGGTCGACCGAATGCCCGACCACGATCGGGACGTGACCGTGCTACTCCCTATGTTCGGCACGGGCCAGGGCGGCGGAAACAGAGAGCGGACTGCCGGGGTGCTCGTCGGAGCGGCGGCCGATTACCTCGCCGAAACGCCGATAACTCAGATATCGACGGTATGGTTCCTGGCGCATACCTACGACGAGCTCGCGGCGTTCCAGGACCAGCTCGTCGACAATCCGCGATTCACAGCAGGCTGACGGTATAGCCCTCTGGATGAAAGTCGCCGCGCTGGCGGGCCGCGGTCGCTGCGTTGCGCCCCCGGCCCGGTGATGTGCCCGGCTATGTGACCCAGGGCTGATGGGGGTAACTGAGCCCACGGACCGGTCGACGGATGTCCCGCACCGGGGCTCATCGGGCAAGAAAATCTGTTCCGGATTCGCATGCGGCGCCGGAACACGACCGGAACATCCCTGAATCTGGCCGAGCAGACAGCCGAACAGGAGGCAAATAGGATGCCCAAATCACGCTTGCCGTCCCGAGGGCGAAGCGAGATCTTCCAAGCTCATGCCCGGGGGATCCGGTCAGCCAGCGGTGACGCCGCGCCCACCTTCGGCCTGGTGACCGCGTTGCCCGAGGAGTTCTACGCGATGCGGGCTCTTCTCGAGGACCCTGTGCATACGCGGGTGCCGGGCGATCGCGCCGACTACGTGCTCGGGACGCTGCCCAGCCTGGGCGCTCTGCTTCCTCATACAGTCATCCTCACTCTCACCGCCGATGTCGGGACTCACGCCGCCGCCGACGCATGCGGGAGCCTGGTTGGGGGTTTCCCGTCCGTCAACGCGGTCGTGATGGCGGGGATCGCCGCGGGAGTTCCGCGTCTGCGGTGCCCGGACATGCACATCCGTCTGGGTGACCTTGTCGTCGCGACGTGGGGCATCGTGGATTACCGGCATGTCGTCCAGGGGGTTCATGGAGATGAGCTACGCCAGCCGTTCCCGCGGCCCTCGGCCCTGCTCAGCCGCGCTGACAGGATGCTGCAGGTCGGGGAGTACGCGGGGAAGCGGCCCTGGGAAAAGGGCTTGGATCTGTCGCGCAGGGACGGTCTGCTCGGCTTCCGTCGCCCCGCAGACGAAACGGACGTGTTGCATGACCGTCTCGATCCGGATCGTATAGTCCTGCATCCAGCCCGTCGCCTCAGCGGCCACCGTCGCGGTCTGCCGAAGGTGCACCGCGGGAGGATCGGCAGCGCGGACGTCTCCATGCGCAGCCCGGAGGAACGCGATACGCTCGCAGCTCGCCACGGGCTGCTCGCCTTCGAGATGGAAGGCGCGGGTATCGGTAACGGCAGCTTTCTGAACGGACTTGAATGGTTCATGGTCCGTGGTATCAGCGACTACGGTGACGGGTACGCAAGCATGCAGTGGCGCCGGTACGCGTCTCTCGCCGCGGCCGCCTACGTCCGCTCGCTACTTGAGGCGACCCCGCCGACGGCCCCGCGTGGCGGGTATCCGCTCGCCGATGGCCCGGTCCCGGGGGCCAGCCGGGAATTACACCTCCTCGGGCAGGCAGAGCACATGCTGGGTTGCGGCGGCGCACAGTCCCCGGACCTGCTGTCGCTCGCGTTGCGGGGCCTGCTGAAGCAGGCCCCGCAACGCGCGGCTCCACACCTCCACAGCTCTCGGCGAGGAAGATGACAGGCGAAGCAGGCTTTGGGCTAGCGCATCACACTTCATCGGGAGCGGCAGTTCGTAGATGTACAACGCCGCGTCGGTAAGCGGATGCCGATTGCTGCCCGCGCACGCGATCAGCGCATCGAAAACCTCTGAATCGCCGGGTGCAGCCCAGGCCAGTCCCACCGCGAGCCGACCCGCCGCGGCCGGGGCCTCATCCGCGCGGCGGAGGATCGCGCAAGCCGGTTCGACGAAGGTCTCCTCACCGAAACGCCCCGCCACAGCACGCGCCACATCCGCGGTAAGCGACTGATCCAGCTCACCCCGCAGGGCCTGCTCCGTCAGCGCCAGAAGTGCCTCTAGCACCGGTCCGTCGATCAGCGCGGGCTCTACCAGCAACATGGCCACGGCCTTGTGTGTTGCCGGTCCCACCTGGCCGAGCAACGGGGCCAGTGAGTCAAGGTCTGTGATCTCGGGCTGGGTCGGATCGCCGTGCAACTGCTCGAACACGGCATCCAGAGCTGCCTCTACCCACGGCACCTCGTCGGCGATATCCTGAAGCCGATCGCGGATGCTGCGCCGCAGGTCCGGGAGCGGGTCGTGCAGGGCGACATCAAGGAGCGCTCTGAGACCAGACTCGTCAATATCGGTTCCGTACGCTCCGGCTAGGCCGTACGCGGCCGCGTAGCGGATGCGCGCGGTGTGATGTGCCAGTCGCCGTGGATCCGACAGTACCTGGCGAGCCAGCGGGTGCCTGGTTAGCCCGAGCCAGTCCGCCCGTTGCTCAGACTCGGGCTCGGCCTCATATCGTTCGGCGAGCAACGCCACGGCGTCCGTGTCCAGTTCAGCCAGGACCGGCGCGTCTTCGGCGCCTACCGGCAGATCCTTGGCAATCCGATCCCGCAGCGCCGCGATCGCAACCACGGGATCGGTGACATGCAGCGCTGCCGCAGCGCCGATGGCCTCCGGCGACTCGCGGATCAACTCGTTGAGCAGCGCACGCCCAGGTACTCCCGACCAGGCCATCGCCTGCCACAGCCCTTTGCGGTCGGCATCAGGGTCATCCAGACGGCCACGCAGCGCCCGGACGACGGCCTCGCTGCTGGCCTCCGCGACCAGAGCCAGCACTCTGGCCAGGTGCATCGGCGACAACAGGCCAGCGCGATGCAACCGCCACACCCGCTCCACCACGACGCCACGAACGGATGGAGCGGCCGGAAGGCCGGCGCTCGCGGCTGCAAATACGCCCGCGTACCAGCCCAGTGCGTCATGGTCTCCGGCCGCGACGGCCCGCACCGCACGCGTCACGATCCGTTCCTCCTGCTCCGTTTCCATCCCGATGGCGAAGTCGAGCACGTCGCCCCAGGCAGGATGGAGCCAGGCGCTCTCGATGTAAGGGGCAGCCGCCGGTCCGAGGGCGACAAGCCTCCTCGCGGCCAGATACTGCTGAACACTGCGGTGGATCCACAGCACAGGACCGTCTCCGAGTGAGTGTTCCTCGCCGCCCTCTTGGACGAGGATGCCGATCTGCCTGACCGGTTCCCACGTGTGGCTATGCTCCCGGGGCATCGAAGGGCCGTAGGCCGCGAGCACCTGCTCGCAACGGCGCGCGCTTATCGTGTCCTGCCAGCGGCCCCGCTCGGTCGCCATCAGCCAGGCCATCTCCACAAGCGCCGCCTCGAGCATGGCGCGGCGCGTCCCGTCCTGCCGGACTGAACCCGCCGCGGGCAGATCGTCGGTCTTCCACGCCTGAGCCAAGAAACGGCTCAGTACCTGGCCGTACAGGCCCGTCCTAGTGAATGAAACATCCTCCTTCTCCGCGATCCAGGCACAGAAGGCAGCGACGAGGGGAACTCCCACGAAGCGACGCAACGGGGAACTTGGGGTGATCGCGGGCTGGAGGCGCTCATCCGGCACTGGCATCCGACGGGCGCTGAACCACTCTGCCCACAGCGCCCGTACCTGGGATTCCTCTAGAAGACCCAAGTGGACGTAGTAAGGCCGGTCGCCCGGGGCATCGTTCTCGTCGGGATTGCCTCGCAGGTCAAATGGCTGGTCATATCCGGCTTGACGTGAGGCCAGGATGATCTGCGTCGTTTCTCGCCGGGGTTCGTCGGCGAGCCACCTGAGCGCCTGTCTGGCTGACGACCGCAGCCGATCATCGGACACTTCATCGTAGGCGTCGATCAGCAAATGAACTGAGCCGGCCGTTAGCCGCCCGGCCAGGAAGTCTGTCAATTCAGCGCTGACGGGCACCCCGAACCGCCTCAGCCCGCTGGTCGCGGCCGTGACGACCGAGACCGCGGGGCTGCCGCGGCCCGGCCAGCAACGGGCGAGATCGCCCGCCGGTGCCCATAGCGGCAGGGGCACCTCTGAAATGGGCATATCTGAGTCGAGGGCGGCCAGCGCCAGCTCACACAAGCGAAGGCAGTGGCGACGCAACTGCCAGGTCTTGCCGTACCCTGCATCGGCAAGCACCACAGCGATCGATACAGCCTCGATCGCCCGATCCCATCGGACGGTGCCCTGGGGCGGCGCTTCCCGGTAGAGTTCGCCGTCCGGTGCCGGAACCGGGGCCTCGTCGCTCACCTTGACCAGGCGCTCAGCGAAACCAGAATCCAGCCGACGGTACGGCAGCCACGTCGGTGTCTGCGCAAGCATGCGGCCCAGGGCCGCCAGGTAGTCCCGCAATTCGCCTTCCAAGGCTGCCCTCTGGGCATAGGAGAGGTTGCGGGAATTGTCCGCCGCCTGGTCCTTTGCCTTCGCCGCACGCAGGTCCTGGGCTGCCTGGTCCAGCGCTTTCCGGCGCCCAGCCAGATCGGCGGCCACGTTCCTGTCTCTGCAGATGGCATCTATGACTAGGCAGGTTGTGAGCGATGGAGCCCGCCAGCCCTTTTCATCCCCGTCAGACGTCAGCTTGGCAACAACCGAACGGCTGAGAGGCATGCCCATCTGGGTAGTTATCCGCACGATGCTCGCCTGGGTCAGGCCGGCCTCGCGTAGTGCCTGACGGGCCCTGAACACGGCGGCCTTCAGCTCGTATGCGCGGCGCTCGTGCATCCTATCGGCACGTGCCTGAGCGGCCCCCTGGCCGTCGTCATCGACACTGAAATGCGTCATGCGACCAGTGTGCCCGGCTTCATGCCCAGGGACTGCACCTTCCGCCCGCGAGAAGGACCTGCCGAGCGCCGCTGCGACCCGATGTGGTAACTGGTATCGAGGAACTTCCGCGTTATCTGGCGGCGAGGTGAACTAGTGCACTTGACTCCTGCAGTGCATGGCGTGCACGGGCCGCTCGGGGTGCGTCAGCCGGACGTACCATCCAGCCCGAACGCATGATGCGCCGGCGACCAGACCGGCTGACCGTGCAGATCCGCCCCCGCCCCCGGCGTCACCAGCACAAGATCACCAACAACCGACGACAGCGACTCCCGAGCCTGAGAATCCAGCCCGTCATCAGTAATCAACGTGTGCGCCATGCTAAGCGGTCCGATCTGCGCGAGTCCCACGGTCCGCCACTTGGTGTGGTCGGCGACAACGACAGTCCGCCGCGCGCAACTGACGAGCGTACGGTCCGTCTCGGCCTCGGCGATGTTTGGAGTTGTGAACCCAGACTTCGAGTCCATGCCATAAACACCAAGTATCAGCACGTCTACGTTAAGCGATCTGATCGCGGCGTCGGCGACCGGTCCGACCAGGGCATTTGATGGCGTCGGAACGCCGCCGCTGAGAACTACGGTGGAATCGTGTTTGATTCTGCGTAGTTCTTCGGCCAGGCTCACCGAGTTCGTGAGTACGGTAATGCCCGGCGGCAGCCACCGTGCCAGCGCCCAGGTGGTGGTGCCTGACGACACGGCGACGGAGTTGCCGGGGCGGACGAGTGCCGCCGCTGCCCTGGCGATGGCCACCTTCTCGTTCGGGTACTGGCTGAGCTTGGCCTCGAAGCTGGGCTCCTCGGCACTGTTGCCCGGCATCATCGCGCCGCCGTGCACCTTGGTCAGGAGCCCGGCACGCTGCATAACGTCCAGGTCGCGACGCACGGTCATGTCGGAGACGCCGAGCATGGTGACCAGGTCCGCGACGCGTACCGCGCCTTCGCGCTCCAGTGCCTCCGCGATCTGCTGACGGCGCTGGCTGGCCAGCATCAGACCACCTCTCCCTGCCGCCTCAACTGCTGCCGCCCCCGACATGTCAAACAATATGGCACAGAACCCTCGCCCGAACTAGACCTTTTTTTTCTGTTTGAAGTTGATTGACAGCAACAACCAGGTCGGTCCAGAATGCTGAAGATCATCACCAAGGTGAAGATCTTCTCGTTTAACCGACCGATCCGCTGTTTTCCTACGGCGGAACCACCACTTGGACCGGAGGAGGTGACGGGCCCGTGCCAGCGAATGGTGTGCCGTCACGATCAGACCTGTCAGGGTCGGCGCCGTCGAGGCGCGTGTCTGCACGGCGGATCTGCACACGCCTGGGCCTGACCTCAGCCGCACTGGCCGTGGTGATCGGCATCGCCGGATGCGGCGGTGGGGCGTCGGGCGCTGGCACTGGTGCCACCGGGACCCCCGGCGGCTCCGTCGGAGTGACGGGCGGTACGTCCGGCGGCACGACAGGCGGCGCGTTCGACGCCGCGCACGAGGGCGGGACCTTGCACCTGCTTGCTGAGTCGGCTGGCGGCACCCTCGATCCTCAGGTGAACTACACACTTCAGTACTGGCAGCTCTACCAGGGTGTCTACGACCAGCTCGTCACCTTCGCGCGAGTAGGCGGACAGGCATCCAACACGATCGTGCCTGACCTGGCGACGGCGATGCCGGCGGTAACCGACGGCGGCGAGACCTACACCTTCACGCTGCGGTCGGGCATCAAGTTCTCCAACGGCCAGGCGCTAACCGTCGCGGATGTGCTGGCCTCGTTCCAGCGCCTGTTCAAGGTCGCCAGCCCGAACGCCGGTTCCTGGTACAACGTCATCGCCGGAGCCGCGGCCTGCCTCAAGACGCCTGCCACCTGCACGCTCGGCGGCGGCGTGGTGGTCAACCCCGCGACCAACTCGGTGGTCTTCCACCTCAGCCAGCCCGACCCGGAGTTCCTCGACCAGCTGGCGATGCCGTTCGCGTCCATCCTGCCGGCCAGTACGCCCGGGCAGGACCAAGGCACTCACCCGATCCCAGGTACGGGCCCGTACTACTTCGCGAGCTACTCGCCAAGCAGCGCCCTGGTCATGAAGCGCAACCCGTACTTCAACGTGTGGTCGGCGCAGGCCGAGCCGGCCGGCTATCCCAACGAGATCGAGGAGACGTTCGGCCTCAGCGCTGAGGCCGAGGTGACCGAGATCGAGAACGGCCAGGCCGACTGGATGTACGACGCGCCGCCGCCTGACCGGCTGGAGCAGCTCTCCACCACGTATTCCGATCAGGTCCACATCAACAACCTGACCGCCATGTGGTACCTGGCGATGAACACCAACCTGCCGCCGTTCAACAACCTCCAGGCCCGTCAGGCGGTGAACTGGGCGATCGACCGCGCCGCGGTGGTCCGCCTCTACGGCGGGCCGCAGCTCGCCACCCCGGACTGCACGATCCTGCCGCCCGGCATCCCCGGTCATGCCAGCTTCTGCGACTACACCGCGAACGGCGGCTCCACCTGGACCGCCCCGGACCTGGCAAAGGCCAGGGCGCTGGTCAAGGCATCAGGCACCGCGGGAATGTCCGTGGGCGTCGTGGTGCAGAACGACCCGGTGAACGAGTCCATCGGCGAGTACATCCAGAGCGTGCTGAACCAGCTGGGATACAAGGCGACGCTCAAGCCGCTGTCGGACAACATCCAGTACACCTACATCCAGAACACGAACAACCATGTTCAGATCAGCTTGACTCAGTGGTACCAGGACTATCCGACGGCATCGGACTTCCTCCAGGTACTGCTGTCGTGTGCCTCGTTCGTTCCCGGCAGTGACAGCTCCATCAACATCGCCGGCTACTGCAACAAGTCGATTGACGCCCAGATGAGCACGGCCTCGGTGGAGCAGGAATCGAACCCGACAGCCGCCGACGCGGTGTGGACCAAGGTCGACCAGGAGCTCATGGCGCAGTCGCCGCTGGCGCCGCTGATCGTCCCCCGGCTGATCGACTTCGTGTCCAGCCGCGTGCACAACTACTCGTTCAGCCTGCAGTACTACATGAACGTCGACCAGCTCTGGCTGCAGCAGTGACAGCTTCCTCGCGCGGACCATGGCGGCAGGCACTCAGCCAGATCGCCAGGGACCGCGTGGCCATGGGGTCTGTCGTGGTGCTTCTTCTCATCGTCGTCGCATGCCTGATGGCGCCGCTGTATGCGCGTTACATCGCGCACACCAACCCGTTCCAGTCGAACATTCTCGGCACCACCATCGTCAACGGCAAGTCGGTTCAGGTGCTGCAGCCCGACACCCAGGGGCTGGGCCTCGGCTCCGCTCCGATCGGGCCGACGTGGCACGGCAACTACTTCCTCGGCGCGGACCAGGAGGGCCGGGACGTGATGGCCCGGCTGCTCTATGGCGGCCGGACCACGCTGCTGATCGGGACGGCGTCCGCGCTGGTCTGCTGCTTCGTGGCGGCCGTGCTCGGCCTCATCGCCGGCTACTTCGGCGGCGCCATCGACTGGATCCTGTCCCGGCTGTTCGACCTTGTGTGGGCGTTTCCCGTCTACCTGCTTGCCATCTCGCTGGCGGTGGTCCTGCTGACCAGCGGAATCCATCTGGGCCCGATCCAGGTCGGCCCGGGCAGCCTGCTGGTGCCGATCCTCATCATCGCGCTCATCTACATTCCTTATGTCGCCAGGCCGCTGCGCGGTCAGGTGCTCTCGCTCAAGGAACGCGAGTTCATCCAGGCCGCCGTCGGCGTGGGCGTCGCCGACCTGCGCATCATCCGCAAGGAAGTCCTGCCGAACATCCTCCCCGGCGATCATCGTGTACTTCCCGCTGATGGTGGCGCTTGGCATGCTGACCGAGTCGGCGCTGTCGTTCCTCTCCATCGGCGTCCAGCCCCCTCAGGCCAGCTGGGGAACGATCATCAACGACGGCATGAGCCTGCTGTACAACCGTCCCGCGGTGGCGATCGCGCCCGGCGTCCTGCTGGTCATCACCACGGTGGCACTCAACCTGCTCGGCGATTCGGTGCGTGACGCACTCGACCCGCGGGTGCGGCTGCGGGGCTCGGTCTGATGCTCAGGTTCATCCTCAAGCGCCTGCTGGCCATGGTCCTGGTGCTATGGGCCATCAGCGTGCTCGTTTACTTGATCTTCTTCGAGACTCCCGGCGTAGATCCGGCGGCCCGGATCGCGGGCCGGGGCGCCAGCCCGGCCGTGCTCGCTCAGGTGCGCCAGGCGTTCGGGCTGGACCGGCCGATGCCGATTCGCTACCTGCTGCTGATGAAGCAGCTGTTCATCACCCGTGACCTCACCTCCTACGTGAACATCGGCGAGAAAGTCGTCCCGACGATCCTGCAGGCAGCCCCGGTAACCCTGTCGCTCGTGGTCGGCGCGGCGGTGCTCTGGCTGATCTTCGGTATCGGCAGCGGCGTGCTCGCCGCCAGCCGCCGCGGCTCGGTGATCGATCCGGCCGTGATGTCGGTGGGCATGGTCGCGCTGTCCATCCCCGCGTACTGGCTCGGCGAGATGGTGAACCTCGTCACGCAGAGCAAGCTCCACTCCACTGTTTTCTCCTGGGTGCCGCCGCTCGGATATGTGGGCCTGTCGAATCCGGCCGAGTGGGCGCTGCACCTGCTGTTCCCGTGGCTGACGCTGGCCGCCCTGTACGCCGGCATCTATGCCCGGGTGCTGCGGGCCGAGATGGTCAGCGCGCTGGACGAGGACTACGTGCGGACGGCGCGCGCCAAAGGGCTGTCGGAGCGGCGGATCCTGTGGCGGCACGCGTTCCGCTGCTCCCTCTTGCAGGTCGTCTCGCTGTTCGGCCTGGACTTCGGCTCTCTGGTCGGCGGCTCGGCGCTGCTCACCGAGGTCGTGTTCGGGCTGCCAGGGGTCGGCATGCTGACCTGGACATCACTGCAGAATCTGGACCTGCCAATGATCATGGGCACTGTCATGTACGCGTCGTTCTTCGTCGTGATTGCGAACGCCGCCGTCGATGTGGTCTACGCCTGGCTGGACCCGCGGGTGCGTCGTGGCTAGCCCCGACGCACCGGTCCTGGAAGTCCGGGACCTCAACGTGCGCTTCCGCACGCGAGCAGGCGTCGTGCAGGCCGTCAACGGGCTCTCGCTCCAGGTCGCGCCGGGCGAGGTGCTGAGCATCGTCGGTGAGTCCGGGTCCGGCAAGAGCGTGTCGATGTACTCGGTCATGGGCCTGGTCAAGGACAGGAACGCGACCATCACCGGCAGCGCCAGGTTCCAGGGCCGGGACATCCTCGGCCTGGACGACGCCGCCATGGCCGGGATCCGCGGCCGGGAGATCGCGATGATCTTCCAGGATCCGATGACCTCGCTGACACCCGTCTACACGATCGGCTGGCAGATCGCGGAGCAGCTCAGGGCACACGGGGACTTCACGAAACGGGAGGCCCGCGACCGAGCGGTCCAGCTGCTCGACGAGGTGGGGATCCCCGATCCGCGCCGCCGCGTAGACAACTACCCGCACGAGTTCTCCGGCGGTATGCGGCAGCGGGCGATGATCGCCATGGCGCTGTCATGCAACCCGAGCCTGCTCATCGCGGACGAGCCGACCACGGCGCTCGACGTGACGATCCAGGCGCAGATCCTGGACCTGATGCGCCGCCTGCGGGAGAAGCACGGCTCGTCCATCGTCCTGATCACGCACAACATGGGCGTGGTCTCCGAGCTGGCCGATCGCGTGATCGTCATGTATGCGGGGCGCGTGGTGGAGTCAGGGCCGAGAAGGGAAGTCATCAGGCGAGCGCGGCACCCCTATACCTGGGGGCTCCTGGACGCGGTGCCGCGGATCGGCGATGCCCGCCGGCGGCTGACTACTATCCCCGGCTCCCCGGTGTCCCCGCTCGCGGTGCCCGCCGGCTGCCCGTTCGAGCCGCGCTGCGTCTACTCGTTCGACGCCTGCTCCCAGCCGCCGCCGCTGACCGGCACCGGTGATCACCTCGATGCCTGCTGGCTGCCGGCCGAGGACCGCGCGGCCCAGCGCCGCCGCACCGCGACCGTTGGCGAAGGGAGCCAGGAATGAACGCCGGTGGTGAGACGATCCTGCGGGCCGAAGGCGTGGTGAAGAAGTTCCCGCAGCGATCCGGTGGCCGCAAGGCAGTGGTCACCGCCGTCGACGGCGTCTCGTTCGAGGTACGAGCAGGCGAGACGCTCGGGATCGTCGGCGAGTCCGGCTGCGGCAAGTCGACGCTCGGACGCTGCCTGGTCCGGCTCACCGATCTCTCCGGCGGCCGGGTGACCTTCCAGGACCAGGACATCACCCGGCTGTCCCGCCGCCGGCTGCGCCCGGTCCGCCGCCAGCTGCAGCTGATCTTCCAGGATCCGTATGCGTCCCTGAATCCCAGGCGCCGGGTCGGCGACATCGTGGCCGAGCCGCTCCGGGTGCACGGGTTCGGTGACGAGAAGGCAATCCAGCGCAGGATCGGTGAGCTCTTCGACCTCGTCAAGCTCGATCCGTCCGCGGCGGTGCGCTATCCGCATGAATTCTCCGGCGGCCAGCGGCAGCGCATCGGCATCGCCAGGGCACTGGCGCTCAATCCGGCGCTGCTGGTCGCGGATGAGCCGGTGTCGGCCCTCGATGTCTCGATCCAGGCTCAGGTACTCAACCTGCTCGCCGACCTCCAGCGCGATCTCAACCTCACCTACGTGTTCATTGCCCATGACCTGGGTGTCGTACAGCACGTTTCCGATCGGGTGGGGGTCATGTACCTGGGCGAGATGATCGAGCTGGCGGACGCCGGGCCCCTGTATGCGAACCCGCTCCATCCCTACACCGAGGCACTGCTGTCAGCGGTGCCGGAGATCGACGACGAGCTTCCGGAGGGTGGGGACCGGCCACCCCGGCAGCGGATCGTCCTGACCGGTGACGTGCCGAACCCGATCAACAAGCCGTCCGGGTGCCCGTTTCATCCGCGCTGCCCGGTCGCGCAATCGCGCTGCGAGACCGAGCATCCTGCCCTGACCGAGCCGGTTCCCGGCCGGCTGGTCGCCTGCCATTTCCCGCGCAACCTGGCCGCGGTGCAGGCGGCCGCGGCTCAGCGCGCGACCTGACCATGCGTTTATCTCACCAGGAGAAGTCGATGCGAAAGTCGATCTGGCTCGCCATCATCAGCGTTATAGGAGTTGTCGCGGCTAGCGTCGCCGCCGCGACTGCGGTGCGAGCCGCACCCGCGGCGCCGACCGCGTCCGGCGCTCACGCGACGTCGAAGTACAGCGGCCTGGCCAGCACGCCGCCGATGGGCTGGAACAGTTACAACGCCTACGCCTGCGACAACGGCGCGCAGAACATGGAAGCGGTCGCGAAGTTCATCCACGACTCCGGCCTGCAGAGCGATGGCTACGAGTACGTGAACAGCGACGGCTGCTGGGATGACCTGGAGGGGCTCGGCAGCCCCAACACGTACGGCGTCACCGCGCCGGTGCCCCAGGATCCGCAGACGTGCGGCGCTATCAACGGGCGCCTGCCCGACGGGCAGCTGTTCGCCAATTCTTACGCCTTCCCGCCCAGCCAGCCGTGTGCCGGCAACGGCTTCCAGCTCGTCGGGAACAATCTGCACGCGCTCGGGCTCAAGCTCGGCCTCTATCTCGACGCGTCGAACAACTGGAACTGCGAGGAGATCCCCGGCAGTTACGGGTTCGACAAGACCGACGCCGACACCCTTGCCTCGTGGGGAGTCGACTACGTCAAGATCGACTGGGGCTGCGGTGACTCCCTCGTCCCGCCCGCGAGCAACGCGCCCGCCGGCTACACCGGCATTGACGCGGCGCCGGGAAACCAGGGCTTCGGCGGGCCGACGTTCGCAACGAACCCGGCCTACGACGTCAACCAGGAACAGACTCAGATCAAGATGTACACCGCGCTCAGCAACGCGCTCCACAGCACCGGCCGCCCCATCGTCGTCAGCTTCGCGGGCGCGGGGACGGTCGACTCGCAGACCTGGGCGTTCCAGGCCGGCGCCCAGCTCGACCGGCCCACCGGAGATGCCAACACCAGCTTCACGGCAACCGGCAAGAAGGCGGCGGGCAGCGTCGTCGGAATCATCAACGCCGATGCGCAGACCTACGACGCGCTGACCGGGCCGGGCCACTTCGTCGATCCCGATGCGATGGAGATCGGCAATGGATCGCTGACGCTGACCGAGGACCAGTCGGAGATGTCGATGTTCTCCGAGATGGCCGAGCCGCTGCTCATGGCGACCAACTTGTGTCCAGCCAACTGCGGTCCCGACACCACGCCCGCGCCGGCGGCGCAGCTCGCGCAGGACGTCTCGGTCTTCGGCAGCAAGCGGGTGATCGCCGTCGACCAGGACAAGCTGGTCTCCCCGGCGCACGTCGTCGGAACCTTCGACGGGACGCACCTGATCATGGCCAAGCCACTGGCGAACGGCGACGTGGCCGTGACGCTGTTCAACGAGAGCACCACCGACGCGGCGACGATGAGCACCACGGCGGCCGCGGTCGGGCTGCCGAGCGCGTCCTCCTACAGCCTGCAGGACCTGTGGTCGGGTGCGACGAGCACGTCAACCGGGCAGATCGGCGCGACCGTTCCGCCGACGGGCACCGTGATGTACGTGATCAGCCCGGGATCGGCGGCCGCCCTGACCGCGGTGGCCCACACGCAGGCCCACCCGCAGGCCCACACGCAGGCCCACCCGCAGGCCCAGACGGCCTCGTCCTGGAATCCTGGCACCACGGCCAGCCTTCTCGGCGTGGCGTGCGAGTCGGCGGCGCGCTGTGCGGCGGTGGACAACTTCGGCACCGAGCTGACCTTCAACCCGGCTGGCGGCCAGTCCGCTTCGACGGGCATCGACTCAGGCAAGTCCCTTGTCTCTGTGTCCTGCCCGCCGGGCGGGACGCGGTGCACCGCGCTGGACAGCGCGGGAACCGAGATCACCTTCGAGCCTGGCCCGGCCTGGTCCAGCCAGGCACGGCACGCCGTCGATGCCGGTAACGAGCCGACGGCAGTGACGTGTGTCTCAGGCACGCAGTGCACGGTCGTGGACGGGAAGGGAAACGAGGTCACCTTCAACCCGGTCAGCGGCAGCGTGACGGCCGGGGGAGTGACGCAGGTCGACCCTTACACCTATCTCGGTGCGGTCTCGTGCGCTTCGGCGACGCAGTGCACGGCGGCCGGGGGCGGTGGCAACAACGGTGACACGGAGGTGACGTTCAACCCGCTCACCGGGCAGGTCGGCGCGGCCGGAGTGCTGTCGCTCGACTCGGCCACCGTCAACGGTGTCTCCTCGGTGTCGTGCCCGTCAACGCAGCAGTGCACGGTCGTCGACGGCAGCGGCAACGAGGTGACGTTCGACCCGCAGACCGGGAACGCCAACGCCGCGGGGCTGGTGGCGCTCGAGGGCAATAACCTGCCCGCCGGCCTCGGCGTCATGACCTCAGTGGCCTGCCCGTCGGCCAGCCAGTGCACGGCCGTCGACGACAGCGGCAAGGAAGTGACGTTCAACCCGGCCACCGGCTCGGTCAACGCCGCAGGCGCGACGCTGGTCGACCACGCGGGCGGCCTCCAGTCGGTGACCTGCCTGGCAACGCGGGCGCAGTGCACCGCGGTGGACCTCACCGGCCACCAGGTCACCTTCAATCCGGCAAGCGGCGCCGTCATCGGATCGGCGCCCGTGGACACTGCCTCCCGGTAACCCTCGCGAGGCCGGGTGCGGGTGCCTGGCAGGCACCCGCACCCGGCTTTACGCAGGATTCAGCAGGTCACCGGCTCAGCCGGGCTGGCTATCGGCCGCAGCCTTCGCTGCCTCCTCAGCCTTCTCGCGTTCCTTGAGCTCGGTGATCTCCTCGTGGCTGAGCAGGAGTATCCCTCGTACGGACGCGTACGCCTCGGCCTCCATCAGTGTCATCAGGCCGCGGGCGTCGATGAAGCTCACCGCGGACAGGTCGACCGTGACCGCCGCTCCCGGCGGGTCCCCCTGGACCGCGAGGCGCAAGCTGTTCTTCAGGTCCGGCGCGGTGTAGACGTCGATCTCACCGCACCCTGCGAGGGAGCGAGGATTTCCGGGCTGGTAGACGAGTGTGGGCTGCGGCCCCATGGCTGCCTCCACGTTGGGTGGAATACGACGGGTGCCGCCCGACAGCAGCGCCGCTTGCCTGCGCCGCGGTCGGGACAGCCTGCTGAGAAGCAGCCGGCAGTTCTATCGGATACCTGGTTTGGCGATAGAGTGGACCGGTGCGCGAGGTGGACGTCGTAGCCATGCTGGCCGATCCGGTGCGCCGTGACCTGTACGAGTACGTGGCGGATGCGGGGCATGAGGTGGGCCGGGCCGAGGCCGCCGACGCTGTTGGCGTCGCGCGGACGCTCGCTGCGTTCCACCTCGACAAGCTCGTTGATGCCGGCCTGCTCGACGTGGCGCACCGTCGGCTGACCGGCAGGTCCGGGCCGGGCGCGGGACGCCCCGCGAAGGTGTACCGGGTAGCCGCGCGAGAGCACCTGGCGAGCGTGCCGCCGCGCGACTACCGAGGACTTGCGATGCTGCTCGCCGAGGCGGTGGAGGCGGCCGGCGCAGAGGAGGCGCTCAAGGCGGCCGCTCGGCGCCTGCCAGCCGATCCCCGCGAACCCGTGGTGGTTCTAGCCGAGCGGGGTTATCGGCCGTATCGGGATGGGGGAGTGATCAGGTGCCGGAACTGCCCGTTCCACGCGCTGTCCGCACAGTTCCCGGTGCTGGTGTGTGCGATGAACTACGAGCTTATTGAGGCGCTGCTCGGCGGTGACGCGCGGGCGCGAGTGCGTCTGGACCCGCTGCCCGGCGAGTGCTGTGTTGTGGTCGAGGTTTCTAAAAACTAACCTGATTGACATAGAAGCTCGCGTCGTGATCTGCTGAGGCCATGACGGATATGCACCTGGCTCAGCTCAACGTCGCTCGGCCGCGGGCCTCAATGGACGACCCGCAGATGGCGAACTTCAAGGCGGCGCTTGACCCGGTCAACCTTCTCGCCGACGCGGCCCCGGGTTTCGTATGGCGGCTGAGGGATGGCTTTGGCGGGGACGCGACCACCATTCGCCTGGCCGGCGGGGAGATCATGGTCAACCTGTCCGTGTGGGACTCACGCGACGCGCTGTGGAACTTCGCCTACCGCTCGCCGCACATGGAATACCTGCGGCGGCGCCGGGAGTGGTTTCACCAGCTGGTTGAGCCCTACCAGGTGATGTGGTGGGTTCCGGTCGGCCACCGACCGACCGTCGCCGAGGCGGAGGACCGCCTCAAGACCGTGCGCAGCGAAGGCCCGGGTCCGGCCGCCTTCACCTTCCGGAACTTCTATCCCATGGAAATACTCACGACGTGAGGCGGCCGCGGAATATCTCTGCCCAGACGAACGCACGGTCCGCTTCGTGCCAGTGCTTGACGACGTGCAGGCCGGAATCGGCGGCGGCGCGGAGTACGGCAGCGGTGCCGAGGCGAGCCCAGGGGAAGGGCGGTCCGCGCCGGCCGTCGGGATGCTCCAGCCACGTGGTTACCTGGTCGTCAACGTTGCCCGGTTCGGCCTCGATCAGGATCCGGCCGGCCGGTGCCAGCAGCTGGGCGCAGCGGCGCAGGAGACGGGAGGGCAGCCCGCCGATGCCGATGTTGCCGTCAGCGAGCAGCACGGTGGCCCACCGGCCCTGTCCGGGCAGCGGATCGAATACCGAGCAGTGCAGGACGGGCGCACCAGACCGACGTACTCTGGCCACCGCGGCCTGCGAGATATCCACGCCCAGCGCCGGAATCCCTCGCTCGGTCAGCGCAACGGTGAGGCGTCCGGGGCCGCAGCCCACGTCGAGGACCGGGCCGCGGCAGTGGCTGAGCAGTTGCTCGTCGGCGGCGTCGGGAGGACCGCACCACCGGGGTATCTGGAGCGGCAGCGCCCAGCCATCGGCGGTCCGCATGACCAGGGCCGGCGCCTCCTCATGGTGTGTCTCTTGATGCCGAGCCTCCTCCTGCAGCGCCTCTTCGTAGAGGGCGATCGCCCCCGCCATCATGCCGTTTCCCGCAGCATGCTGCCGGCCTGGCCGAGGATCGTCGCGAGCTCCCTCGCCCGTGCCGCGAAACGACCGTGCGGAGCATCGAGCGCTACCGCCACGGCATCCGCGGCGGTGTCCACATCGCGCAGTCGCGGCAGGTCGGTGACGCGCAGCCCGGCCGCGGCCAGCCGGGCACGCTGGATCGCGCCGGTGCGCGGGACCGACATGGGAACCCCGCGCAGCAGGGCCGGATCCGGCGTGCGCAGGCCGAGTGCCCAGAAGCCGCCATCGTCGGCCGGGCCGAACACGGCGTCGGCGGCGTGCCAGTCCACGGCCAGCAGGGCAGGTGTGACCTGCGGTGTGTCCATTCCGATCAGCAGCGCCGGGCCGCTGACGGCGCAGAAGGCGGCGGCGAGCCGCTCGTCGAGCGGGCCACCGCGCTGCGGCAGGATGTCGAACCCGGGAGGCAGCCACGGGCCTGGCTCGCCGTCGAGCACCAGGACCCGGCGCGCGGCAGGCACCGCGAGGACGGCGTGCAGCGTGTCGGCGAGCGCGGCCTCGGCGAGCGAGGCAGCCTGTTCGTACGTGCACGGCGGCACCAGGCGCGTCTTGACCCGGCCCGGTACTGGCTGCTTCGCGATGACGAGAAGGGTGGTCACCGGGCGAGTACCTGGCTCATGTCCCGCACGGTGCGTACGCAGCCGCGCACCGTGCCTGTCACCTTGGATTTCCCGATGCGGGGCAGGTAGGCCACCTCTACCTCGGCTACCCGCCAGCCGGCGGCCGCCGCGTTCATGACCATCTCCAGTGGGTAACCGAACCGCCGGTCGGCGAGGTTCAGGCCGAGCAGGGCTTCCCTGCTTGCCGCGCGCATCGGGCCCAGGTCACGGATCTTCAGTCCCGTGCGACGGCGCACTCGCCGCGCGAGCTCCCAGTTGGCCAGCCGTACCGGGAACGGCCAGGCATCCCGCTGCGCCGCGGCGCGGCGGCCGAGGACCAGGTCGGCCTGGCCGGTGGCGAGCGGCCCGGTCAGGAGGGGAAGCTGGCGCGGGTCCAGGCTGCCATCACAGTCGCAGAAGCACACCAGGTCGGCCGTGGCCGCCAGCAGCCCGGCGTGGGCGGCCGCCCCGAAGCCGCGGGCCGGCTCGGACACGACCGTGGCGCCGAGCGACCGCGCGAGGTCGCCCGATCCGTCGGTTGAGCAGTTGTCCACGACGAGCGGGCGGAAGCCAGCGGGCATCTTGCCGAGAACCCACGGCAATGCCGGTGCCTCATTCAGGCAAGGCAAGATCACGTCAACGATCACAGTGCGACGTTATTACCGGCGCCGGGAATGCATTGGCCGAAGAGCCTTACAAAACAGAGAACTCCAAGCTCCACGGGCTGCGCGACCTCTAATACGGCACATTTATGACAATCTGAAGAAATACCGGAACTGGCGTCTGTCTGCTCTTGGCGGCTTGCGGACATACTTAGAATCAGTTCGTGGGAGAACGCATTCTCGTCGTCGAAGACGACCTGACCGTGGCTGAGGTCGTCGTGGACTACCTGCGCCACGCGGGCCTGGACCCCCGGCACGCGGTGGACGGGCGGGACGCGCTGGAGATCGCCGCCACATGGCGGCCCGATCTGGTGGTGCTCGACCTGATGCTGCCCGGGGTCAGCGGACTTGAGGTGTGCCGTCAGCTGCGCGAGGCGCATGAGGCACAAACGCCACCGCCGGTGATCATGCTGACCGCGCTCGGCGAGGAGAGCGACCGCGTGCTGGGGCTGGAGAGCGGCGCCGACGACTACGTGACCAAGCCCTTCAGCCCGCGGGAGCTCACCCTGCGAGTGCAGGCCGTGCTGCGCCGGGTCCACGCGGCAGCCGCGGCAGTCCCGCCGCGGCTGGTGCGCTCGGGGCGGCTGGAGGTCGACGTGGCGGCACGCCGGGTCCGCAGCGACGGCCGGGAACTCGAATTGACGGTGCGCGAGTTCGACCTGCTTGCGTTCTTCGTGTCCCACCCGGGCCGGGCATTCACCCGGTCCGAGCTGCTTGAGCACGTGTGGGGCTGGTCATTCGGTGATCTTTCGACGATCACCGTGTACGTCCGCCGCCTGCGCGACAAGGTCGAGCAGGAGCCCGCCTCCCCGGTCCAGCTGCAGACGGTCTGGGGCGTCGGCTACCGCTGGGAGGCGAATCCGGAATGAACGCGCACCTCCAGATCGTGCTGATCGCCGCCGGCTGCACGGGCGCCGTGGGACTGGCGGGTACCGGTGTCATCCGGCTCCTGCGCCGGGCCTCGCTCCGGCTGTCCATCCAGGCGAGCGGCATCGTGCCCGTGCTCGCGATCGTGGCCGGCACGCTCGGCACGGCCGAGGCCATGTTCCTGTCCCAGCATGACCTCGGCGTCGTCGTGATGGTGTGCGTCATCGCCGGTGTGGTGGCGGCCGCCTTCAGCTGGCTGCTCGGGCGGCAGGTCGCATCGAGCAGCGCGGCGCTGCGGCAGGCCGCCCGGTCGCTCGGTGACGAGGCGGGTCAGTTCCGTGCCCCGGCGCAGCCGCTGTCAGCGGAGTTCGCGGCCCTGTCCCAGGAGCTGGCAGACACCAGCGCGAAGCTGGCAGGCTCGCGTGCGCGGGAACGCGCGCTCGAGCAGTCCCGGCGCCAGCTGGTGGCCTGGGTCTCGCATGACCTGCGCACCCCGCTCGCCGGGCTGCGCGCGATGGCCGAGGCACTGGAGGACGGCCTGGCCGCTGACCCGCCCAGGTACCACAAGCAGATGCGGGCGGAGGCCGAGCGGCTCGCGACCATGGTCGATGACCTGTTTGAGCTGTCCCGCATCCAGTCGGGTACCTTGCAGCTGTCCCACGACGAGATAGCCCTCGATGACCTGGTCAGCGACGTACTGGCGAGCACGGAGGCGCTGTCGCGGGAGCGCGGCGTGCGCCTGGCTGGCCAGGCGGCCGCGCAGCTCACCGTCCGCGCCGATCCGCGCGAGCTGTCCCGTGCGCTTACCAACCTGCTGGCGAACGCCATCCGGTACACCCCGCCCGGAGGCAGCGTCTACGTCGAGGCGCGGCCGGAGCAGCAGGATGCGCTGCTGACGGTGGCCGACGGATGCGGCGGCATCGCCGAAGCCGACCTGCCCTATGTGTTCGACCTCGCCTGGCGCGGCACCGACGCGCGCAGCCCGGCACCGGGCAGCGGCGCCGGCCTGGGCCTCGCGATCGTCCGCGGCGTGGTGGAAGCCCACCAGGGCAGCGTGCGCGTGGTGAACACGGGGGACGGCTGCCGCTTCGAGATGAGGCTGCCCGCCTGCCGGTGAACCGCGCACCTTCAGGCAGGCACCGCGCACTTTCAGGCAGGCATCGCGTCAGGCAGGCACCGGGAAACCAGCCGCCCGCCCGGCCGGGGCCGCGGCGAACTCCGCGACCCCATCGGCGAACGGCACGCCCGCCCGCCACCCCAGCTCCCGCCAGATGCGCTCGCTGGACGCGGTGATGTGCCGGACGTCGCCGAGCCGGTAGTCGCCGGTGACCACGGGGCGGGGTCCACCGCAGGCACCGGCCAGTGCCCACGCCAGCTCGCCGATGGTACGCGGGGCGCCGCTGCCTACGTTGTAGGCGCGCAGGGTGCCCGGCCCGGGGCCGGCCGCAGCGGTGGAGGCAGCGGCCTCCACCGCGGTCGCGGTCGCGCCGGCCACGTCCCTGACGTGGACGAAGTCCCGTCGCTGGGCGCCGTCCTCGAAGACAAGCGGCGCACGGCCGGCCTGCAGTGCGGAACGGAAGAACGACGCCACCCCCGCGTACGGAGTATCGCGCGGCATCCCCGGGCCATACACGTTGTGATAGCGCAGCGCGATCGCGTGTCCTCCGGTCACCCTGGCCCAGGAGCTGGCGAGGTGCTCCTGAGCGACCTTGGTGGCGGCGTAGACATTACGCGGATCCAGCGGTGCCTCCTCGGGGACCAGTTCCGGCGACAGCGGCTCCGCGCAGCGATCGCAGCGAGGCTCGAACAGGCCCGCGCCGAGGTCAGCGGCCCGCCGTGGCGGCGGCGTCGCGGCCAGCCCGTGCAAGGCGCACGAGTAGGCGCCCTCGCCGTAGACGACCATCGACGAGGCAAGCACCAGACGGCTCGCTCCCGCGCGGGCCATCGCGGCCAGCAGGACCGCGGTCCCGAGGTCGTTGCAGCCGGCGTAGAGCGGCGCGTCATCGAAGCCGGTGCCGAGCCCGACCATCGCCGCGAGGTGGCAGACCACGCCGACCCCGCGCAGCGCGCCGTCGACGGCTTCCGCGTCGCGGACGTCAGCTCGCAAGAACTCGAAACCGGAGAACGCCGGTACGCCGCCCGGATGAACGCACGGCAGCAGCGCGTCGAGCACCGTGACCTCATGTCCCGCACGCGCCAGCGCCCCCGCAACGTGGGTCCCGATGAAGCCGGCGCCGCCGGTAACCAGTATTCGCATGCCCCGAGGCTACGTACGGTCACGCCCGGGATCGCGCCGGAACCAGGCGCTCTCTCCAGTTTGTAATGGGCTGGCTCCTTGCTGTGCCGAGAAGCCGGTGCGTGTAATACACAGCGTGACCTCAAGCAGCCAGCAGATCCTGTCGCGGCCGCGGAACGTGAGCAGGCCCGCCACGGCGACCCTGCGGTGGGCCCGGCGTGCGCCGAGCGCCGTCCGGGCCGCCGCGGCGCTGGCCGGCCTCGCCGCGATCGGCACCTACCTGTACATCGCGCTGAGCCGGCTGGGCTACCCGTTCGCCATCGAATGGCTGGAGAGCAACTCGCTGGTCGAACTGCACCGCATCCTGGCCGGCCAGCCGCTGTACCCGGCGCCGACCGCCGGATACGTTCCCGACGGCTACCCGCCGCTCTACTTCGCAGTCTCGGCCGCCCTGGCCAGCGTGCTCGGTGTCTCCTACCTGCCGCTGCGCCTCGTCTCCCTGGTGTCCTCGCTTGCCTGCTTCGCGCTGCTCGGACGGCTCATCCAGCGTGAGACAGGCAGTGCCGCTGCCGGGACGGGGGCGGCCGGCCTGTTCGCCGCGACGTACTTCGCCACGAACACGTGGTTCGACGTCGGCCGGGTCGACTCGCTCTTCCTCGCGCTCAGCATCGGCGGCCTCTACGCCGTCCGGTGGATGAGCGGCACGCGCGGTGCCATCGCCGCCGGGATACTGCTCGCCGCGGCCGCGCTCACCAAGCAGACAGGACTGGGGGAGGGGGTCGCGGTGATCGCCGCGCTGCTGCCGGGCCCGCGTCGCAGGCTCGCCTGCGTCGCGGCGCTCGCCGAGGCGGCGGTGCTTGGCATCAGCACGCTCGTGCTCGGGCTCACCAGCGGCGGCTGGTACGTCTACTACGTCTTCCAGCTGATGAGCGAGCACCCGCTGACCTACAGCAGCTTCGGCTGGTTCGGCAGGTCCCTGCTGGCCACGATGGGCATCGCCGGGTGCGCCGCCCTGATTGGTGCGCGCCGGGCGCCACCGGTGCTGCTCGCTGGCTGCGCCGCGCTCGCGGTCGAGGGCTGTACCACCCTGGTGCACAGCGGCGGCGGCCCCAACGACATGCTGCCCGCCTACCTCGCCGTCGCGCTGCTCGCCGGCCTCGCGCTCGGCGGCAAGCCGCCCAGCTGGACCAGCGTGGCGGCGGGCGTGATGGTTCTCGCGCAGACGGCACGGCTGCTCAGCGGCTTCCACCCGTCATGGGCGATACCCACCGGCGCCGACCAGGCCGTCGGCGACCGGCTGGTCGCGGGCCTGCGCGCGTTCGGCGGCTCCGTTGCGGTTCCTGCCGACCCCGGCCTGAGCGTGCTTGCGGGAATGGTGCCGGTCGCGCATCAGGACGCGGCATACGACGTGCTGCGGGCGACTGACCAGGCCGCGATCGCGAGCTTCAGCACCAGCGTCGCGGATGCGGTCGCCGGCCGGCGGTACAGCGCGATCATCACCGATGATCCCGGGCCGCCGCTGGGGTATCCGCCCTCGCTCGGCCGCTACTACCGCCTGTGCCCGCAGCCGCTGCTCGCCGGGGTCCCGGCCGGCCTGTTCCTCCCGGTCGCGGGGATCAGCATCCGCCCCGCCGCGGTATGGCTGCCCGACGGCAGCGAATCCTGCCAGGCCGCCATCGCCATCCTCGACGGAGCCGGCCAGGAGGGCCGCCGGTGAGATTCCCCATGCCGCCTATGCCGCCGAGTCCGCCCGGGCCGTTCCGCCGGTCGTTCTGGCGCAGCCCGGTCCGCGGCCCGTGGCTGACCTCGGTCTTCGGCCTGATGCTGCTGGTCTCTATCCCCGTCCTGTTCGTGACCGGCCTGCTCTCCTACGCCGCTTACAACCCCGACCTCAGCCGGGTCAACGACGAAACGCCAGGTAAGGGCGCACTTGGCTTCTACCTGTTCTCCTGGCCCACCCACCCGATCTGGCTCTACCGGCTCAACCAGGGCGTCCACGTCACCCTGGGGCTGGTGCTGGTCCCGGTTCTGCTGTTCAAGTTGTGGTCGGTGCTGCCGAAGCTGTTCGAATGGCCGCCGCTGCGCTCACCCGCGCACGCCCTCGAACGGCTGTCGCTGTTGCTGCTCGTCGGCGGGGCCATCTTCGAGTTCGCGACCGGGATCCTGAACATCCAGACGTGGTACAAGTTCCCCGGATCCTTCTACCCGCTGCACTTCTACGGCGCGTGGGTATTCATCGCCGGCTTCGTCATCCACGCGACAATAAAGCTGCCCGCGATGATCAAGGCGCTGCGCAGCCGCAGCTTCATCACGGAACTGCGCACAAACCTGGCCAGGACACGCCCCGAGCCGCCGGAGGCCGGATACCTGGTCGCCGTGGCACCCGCCGAGCCCACGATCTCCCGGCGCGGCGTCCTCGCCTTCGCCGGCGCGGGGTCGGCCCTCATCGCGCTGCTGTCCATCGGCCAGTCCCTCGGCGGGCCGCTGCGGCGGGTCGCGCTGCTCGGGCCGCACGGCCAGGACGTCGGCAGCCCCGATGATTTCCAGGTCAACCAGACCGCGGCGAGCGCCGGGATCACCGAATCGGAAACGGGAGCGGCCTGGCGGCTCACGCTCGCCGGAGGCGTCCGCGCGCCTGTCGTTCTGCGCAGGGCTGACCTGCTCCACATGCGGCAGCACACCGCCGGCCTGCCGATCGCGTGCGTCGAGGGCTGGTCCACCGGCAACCAGGAATGGACAGGCGTCCGGCTGCGCGACCTCGCCCACCTCGCCGGCGTCGCCCAACCGTCCAGTGTCCTTGTCCAGTCACTGGAACGCGGCGGCGCGTTCGGCCAGGTGGTCCTGTCGGCGGGACAGATCCTGGATCAGGACTCGCTGCTGGCCCTGCGGGTCAACGGCGCTGACCTCACACCCGACCACGGCTACCCGGCCCGCGTGATCGTCCCCGCCAGCCCCGGCGTGCACTGCACCAAGTGGGTCGCCAGCCTGACCTTCCGGAGGTTACGTGTCCAGGTTCCTGCACTGGTACGGTGCCGGCCCGCTGCACCTGCTCACCATGATCGCCTGCCTCGCGCTCGCCGGCTACGCCACCGCCGGCCTGCTGCCGGGCAGCTACGTCGGCATACCCGTCTGGCTGGCCGGCGCGGTCATCGGCCACGACCTGATCCTCGTGCCGCTGTACACCCTCGCCGACCGCTCCGCCATGGCCGTCCTCAGGCACCACCGCCCGAGGGCGCCCGCCGTGCCGCGGATCAACTACCTGCGCGTCCCCGCGGCGCTTTCCGGCATGCTGCTGCTCATCTGGTTCCCGCTGATCCTCCGGCTGCCGACCCGGTTTCCCGCCACGACGAACCTGTCCCTGGACCCGTACCTGTGGCACTGGCTCGCCGTAACCGGGGCCCTGTTCCTGCTGTCCGCCGTGACGCTTGCCCTTCGGCTGCGCGCAGACCGCATCAGGGCAAAAGCCCGCACGCGCAGCAGGCGCCGGTCCGGTACCGGTCTCAGGGGGCGCCGGGAGGCTGGGGGATGAGCAGGATCGTCCTTATTCAGGGCGCACGCCCGGCCCAGCTGACAGCGGCGCTCTGTCTGGCGACCGGGACCGGCAACACGTATCAGCAGGCAAGCGTGCACAGCTTGGTCGGCATCGTTCGCAAGCAAGATCGTGTGCCAGAAAGGGGCGGAATCCGCCCCTTTCTGGCACACGATCCTGACCCGCCCGCGAGCGTCCGCCGTCGCGGCCTCAATCGGGCTTGGCGGGCGATTCAGCGCTCTCTTCAGGAACGCCTGGGACGACCAGCTCACTGGGCCCGAAGCCGCCTTCGGAAGCGACGGCGGCCAGTTCGGAACCCAGTGACTCCGGCTCGGCAGAGACCGGCGTGCGCCGGCCCGTCAGCGCGGAGGCGATGGCTGCGATCACGTTGGCCGCGATGGCGAACCCGAAGGCCACACGGAGACCGCTGTGGAATGGTGCCGTGATCAGGTGCGGGAAGAACTCCCGCCCGGCCACGTAAGACGCGTGCGCCGGGGTGAGCTGATGCAGCAGCGGGCCGAGCAGCTGCTGCATCGGGTTGTAGCCGAGGAAGGAGGAGAACAGCACGCCGATCGGTGGGAGATGCGAGATCGGGGCGGCCGTGGCGGCCGGGACGCCCTGCGCGGTCAGCCCGCTGGACAGGGCGGCCGGAAGCTTGCTCGACAGGCCGGCCACCATCAGCGTGAAGAAGATGCCGATCGACAGCACGAACGCGGAGTTCTGGAAGGTGGCGATCATGCCGCCGCCTGCCCCGCGCCTGTCGGGCGGAAGCGAGTTCATCATCTCCGCCCAGTTCGGTGAGAAGAACAGGCCGGAGCCGAAGCCGTTGAGCGCGATGACGAGCGCGAATTCCCAGTAGGGGAAGTCCACCGGGACAAATATCAGCAGCAGGAAGGCCGTTCCCGTCAGCAGCGCGCCGCCCACGGTGAACGCCTTGGCGCCGAACTTGTCGGACAGTACCCCGGACAGCGGCGCGGACACCAGGAAGCCGACCGTCAGTGGCACCAGGTAGATGCCGGCCCACAGCGGGGTCTGGCTGAAGCTGTAGCCGTGCAGCGGCAGCCAGATGCCCTGCAGCCAGATGATCAGCATGAACTGCATGCCGCCGCGG